>JGI24711J26586_10000190_pt1 | contig 45830 bp, 36 predicted proteins | sample BioPla3DNA1_FD_26586 | JGI IMG/M metagenome (IMG submission 26586)
TAATCAATAACTATATTTCCATATGATTGGTAGTTCTGTGTAGAACCAAGTTTTTTACCTGTACGGAATAATATATTACCAATATTATTCCAAGAACAACTGAATGTACCTCCTCCGTTAAGAGTCATTGTTCCATTTCCATGATCTTTCCAATATTCATAGTCATAACCATCAATGTTACCTGTTGCATTGTACGTAAGCGTTGGTCCTGCATTAACATCCTTCGGAAACATACTAAACAATAAGGTAAAACACATGAAAGTTGAAAAAATAACTTTCAATCCTTTTTTCATTTTTCGCTCCCCTTTCCTTTTTCACAATTTTATAATTTCCAATTTTCCTATCTTTTGCATCTTTATTTCATCCACAAATCCCCTTCCTTCCAAAATTAATATTATTATTATAATGAACTCTAAATGTATTAGAGTATTCATGCAAAAAAATAATAAGTGCATAGATAATGGATAGTAGATAACAGATAGTGATAGTAGATATACAGATGCAACTGTAAGTGATAGTATATATATTACTGCGAATAGAAGTATATATCGAAATATAAGCATAAATATAAACATAACAAAAAACAAGTAACCGGTTTACTAAATCGGTTACTTGTATAATAACATAAATTTCAAACAAAAACAATACGCTTTTAAAAAGATATTAAGAAACGCCAACTGAATTGTGTCTTACTTTAGCAAACCTGCTGCATTTTAATATTTAGTTTATTCCAGTGAAAATGATGCTAAGCTTGCACCACCCTCTCCTGTATACACAAAATATAATGCCTGTATACCATCAGGTATGGCAATATCGGCAGAATACTCCTTCCACACGTTGGTAAAATCAACAGGTATCTTCCCAAGTTCTACACCGTCCCATGATGTCTTCACCGCAAAATTTCCACGGCAATATCCACGTACCTTAATTTTTACCCTTTTGACTCCTTTGCAATCGAAGTATTTAAATCCAGCTGCAGCACCGTCTCTCAAATTAGCTATGTAACCGATCTCTTCATCACCATCTTTTCCATCTTGAGTTATCTTAGGAAATCGACAATCCATCCATTCTCCAGGAGCTCCTGTATACTTTTCCTCATATTTGCAGAATAAGTTACATGCTATATATGCCGGGTATTCTCCACGCCCTTCTAGTGGACCGCCATTAGAACCACAGGAGGTCATTTCTACCTGCGGAATAGTTCCATCCTCTTTATATTCAATCTGCTCAATACAACCTTGTCGACTGAAATTTGTCCCATTGGTGTGTCTATGATAAAAGATATACCATTTTCCGTTGATTTCTACTATGCTACCATGATTGTTGCCACCGTAGTACATAGGTTTATCCGCCTGTTTGTAAGAATCAATATGAAGATCATTATTACTCACAATAACTCCCTGATATTTAAAATCCTTTGTTGGATATTTGCTGGTAGCATAACACAATTCATGGTAAACAACAGAGGAATATATAAAGTAATAAGTATCCCCTTTCTTTCTTATAGAAGGAGCCTCAAAAAATTCATGTCCTTCAAATCCGCTTCCTTTACTATAAGGTTCACTAGGTGCTACAATTACAGGTTGTTCCACAATAGTAAGCATATCCGAACCAAGCACTGTTACCATGGAACCTTTTCTCGACTTATCGCCAACTGGACAAAAACCGGTATACAGATATGTTTTCTCTCCTTCTGTCAATACACCTGGATCAAATTGAGGTTGGTCATCCTTCCTTTCTCCTAGGCGTATTCCATCAGCATAATGAACATACCCATAGAATTCAAACTTACCTGCTGGATTATCACAAACTGCTACCGATACAATTGAAACCTTATCAAGGACATAATACAAATAATATTTCCCATCAGGTCCAACTGTAACGTCTGGTGCATAAAGGCACATACTACCGTCATGATTAAGGGGGTCATCTGTTTTTTTGTAAATAACACCTTCATATTTCCAGTCAGTCAAGTCATCAATTGGTGCCGACCAACATACATAATCGTTTAAACAATAGGCATGTCCGTTAAAACGATCATGAGATCCATAAACATACACTCTGTTGTTAAAAACATACGGTTCACCATCGGGAATATATTCCCATGATGGAAGATATGGATTAAAACCTTGCTTTTTCATTATCATTTTCTGTCCTCCTTTGGTGGCCCTGTTTTAGCAAAAGCCCTTTGTAAATAGTTTTATAAAGTAAAACCTTTTTCGCAACATATATAATTAATACTATTCTTATAAAAACTACTCAATGCCATAAAATTCATCGGGATCATACCCTAGATAAGTGTCTGTCATGTCCATGACAGGAGTGATTTCCAACATGCAAAGGTGGTTGCAAGGGATTGTCACTTTTACTTCATACGCTCCATTTTGTTCAAGCAATTTTTCATCGGTTTGGAGCGGTTCAGCAGAGGCCTTCAGTATTCTCAACTGTTCCTTGTTCAAACTGCGTGGCTTGCCAAGGTTGCTCCAAGTCTTCATAGGGTTCGCATGTGCTCCTCCTACATCCTTTCTTAATAGCAAAGCCTGTTTACCTATAGATGGCAATGTTATTAGATAATCTATATCGGGAGACGGTTTATGATCACGCATGTCATGACAGTTCCAGCCAATAATTACATACTTGTTGTCATTTTTAGTCACAATCAGATTATCATCCCTATAAAGCAACTCCTTGCCGGCGTTTGAGAAAAACTCAAAAGTATAATAGGTCGGTTTTTTTATGGAATTAAGGGCAATCAAACCAAATCCTCCGTGAAATACCGACTTTGGAACATCCATCTCCTCAAAAACATCACTGAAGGTCCAATAGGAATAAGAATCTGCATATTCTCCTGCTTCACTAAGTATACGTGCAATGAAGGCCGCATTATAATCCGTATCATGTATAGGACATATAGGCACATAAGAAGTGTTAAACTCCGTTATATGCAAGGGCATATTTGCAATTCGTGGATAGTCAGCCATAATCTCGCGCGTTTCTTTAAGTTCTTCAATCATTCGTGTAGGTTCACGCATGGTATGATATATATAATGCCCACGAGTAGTCGGGTCATTCGCCGTATAACAATGACGAGTTATAAAGTCCAAAGGTGTATTATTCTTTACGCAATATTCAAAAAATCCCCTCAACCAGCGTTCAGTGTCAACACCGCAAATTGCAGGTCCACCAATCTGTATACGGGCATCAACACTTTTTACAGCTGCAGCTGAATATTCATAAAGCTTGAAATACTCCTCCATGGTACCTGCCCAGAAAGGAATATTAGGTTCATTCCACACCTCAATCGGCCAGGTAATCACCTCATCCCTGCCATACCTATCAATCAAGTGGTTTAAAGTGTTTATTATAAGCTCAGACCATTTTTCATAAGATACGGGTGGTGTAACGTTGCCTTTCCAATAAAACACAGTTTGTTCACCAGTTTTAAGTTTTTCAGGCATGAAACCAAGTTCAATGAATGGGCGTATTCCATTCTCCAAATAGGTGTCTATTATTCGGTCTAGATAGGTAAAATTGTAAAACACACTAGTCTTTCCATCCATTTCACACTCACGATATATACCTACATCATCACAAAACAATCCATGACCGCGGATATATTTAAAACGTATAGTTTCCTGAACCATTTTCAAATGATCGATATACTCTTTTTGCAATGCCAGACCCATCCTGCCGGTTCCGACACAATAATTTGCATAGTTTTTGAAAGGCTTACCCGATACAGGTACTTCAATCTTCTTTACCATCTCAAACCTCCTGTTTTTTAATATGGTGATTCTATAAGTAAAACTGATTGGTTGAATCTAAAATATTATCCTATTATACTGAAAAACTTAAATAAAGAAATTATTATTGATGAGCCCATCTGTTATTTTTTGAAAGCGGGCATCGTGCATCCTCGAGCTTTGCTCGAATTTGAACAAAGCATCCACACTGCATGCAGGTGGAGCCATGCTCAAGATATTCACATTTACTACATTGCAATAATCTAAACTCATAAACATCATCTCTAACAAACTTGATACGTTTACTTCTTGCAAGTTTATCAATTGCATCATTGATTTGATCTTGAGAAATCTGTGCCTTTATCTTCACATTTTCCGAACAGCTTTTACATTTTTGCCCTTTCATAAAAAAAACCACCTAAATAAACATAATGGCATATTTTTCTGTATAATCGTTCAAGAATAGCTTAACCATGCTTTAATGAACGTAGTACATTATTGTAATGTCTTAACTTTCCAATCCTTTAAACATCTTTTACTACACAATATATAAAACAGAATTTTTTGAATTAAGCAATTGCAATATGTTTTTACAATTGCTTAATTCAGAAACAATCGAAGATTACTTTATCTCCAAAACAACAACGGATTTTGATGGAATTTTACATTTCGCATAATTATTTTCTATTGTTGCATCTTTTAACGCATCAATTTTCACTTGATTATCATCTTCAAAGGTGTTCATCGCATTCATTGCCTGAGCTGTCAGAACTTTTCCACCTATACTCTGTACTGTTGTTCCTCTTATATCAATATCAACTTCAATATCTTGTAGCGGATTGAGGTTACAAATTGAAACATGTATTTTGCCTTCCTTATCCTTTGATGCTGATACACTTAGCTGTGGTATTTTTTCACACTTACAGGAATACTCAATATTTTCAACTTCAAGGGATAAAAGTTGTGCATCTTTATGTACCTTATACATATCAAAGATATGGTATGTAGGTGTTAAAATCATTTTATCTCCCTCAGTCAAAATCATGGCCTGAAGCACATTTACCGTCTGAGCTATATTTGCCATTTGTACTCTTTCACAATAATTATTGAAAATATTCAGGGTAGCACCTGCTATCAAAGCATCCCTCAAAGTATTCTGCTGGTACAAAAAGCCTGGATTTGTGCCAGGTTCCACATCATACCATGCTCCCCATTCATCAACTAACAAGTCAACCTTCTTTTCCGGATCATATTTATCCATGATAGTAATATGCTTAGTAAGTAATTCTTCCATATACAGTGCCTTTTGGAACGTTTTAAACCATTCTTCCTCATCGAATTCAGTGGCCGAACCCTTCCCAGTAAAAAAGTCATGTGGTACGGTATAGTAATGCAAGCTTATTGCATCCATCAAATGTCCAGCTTCTCTCATCAAAACTTCTGTCCAGTGATAGTCAGCAGTATTAGCTCCACATGCAACTTTATAAATTGTATTGTCTCCATAGTTACGCACGTATGTTGAATATCTTCTGTAAAGGTCTGCGTAATATTCAGGTCTCATGTTTCCACCGCAGCCCCAGTTTTCATTTCCTACCCCGAAATATTTTAGCTTCCAAGGTTCTTCTTTTCCATTTTGCCTTCTCAAATCAGCCATGGGCGATTTGCCGTCAAAGGTCATATACTCTACCCATTGCTGCATTTCATGAACAGTACCGCTTCCCACATTTCCGCAGATATAGGGCTCAGCACCGATCATTTCACAAAATTCTAAGAATTCATGAGTTCCAAAATGATTATTCTCTACCACGCCACCCCAATGGGTATTAATCATATAAGGTCTTTTCTCTCTTGGACCTATTCCATCCATCCAGTGATACTCATCGGCAAAGCACCCTCCCGGCCATCTTAGTACAGGAATCTCCAGCTTTTTCAATGCTTCCATAACATCTTTACGGTATCCTTTTATGTTTGGAATCTCAGACTCTTCTCCAACCCATATCCCTTCGTATATACATCTTCCAAGATGTTCCGAGAAATGTCCGTATATGTTTTTGTTGATTTTCCCTTTCTTAATATCTGCATTCAATATCATTCTAGCCATTAGTTTTCCCCTTTTCTTTAACTAATAAACATTTTTCTATACTGCTCTATAAAACTTTGCTTCCAGTTCATTATCCTTAAAAAACACTTCCCCTGCCAATAGATCCTTATTTAAAAAATCCAAGGTCTTACTGTCTGTGATAATTTTAGGATATGTTCTGAACAACACATTACTCGGTTCTTTTATTGCATAACCGTTATTTTCAATATATATTTTACAGCTTTCTCCCGTATAATCTTTCCCTTCAAGCATATACCTTGCGGATATAATATGTCTATCCCCATGCTTTTGTATAATCTGAGTATCAATCGCTCCAGGAAGCACTTGCCCAGTAAAATACTTACCCGTTGCACTACCTGTAAACTGAATCATCACAACACTGTCTCCATAAAAGTTTTTTAATGAAATTTCTTCTTTGATTTCTATGTATACAGTGAATAAATCTTCAAAACTCAAATGCTTGTTCCCCTCCTTTTCTATTTGTTAAAATAGAATTTCATTAATAGACCATTATAGTGAGCCAATTACATAAATACTAGCATAATATTGTAAAATGTACAATATTAATTCCAGCATTCTATATTACTATAGTTATTTAACTCTGTCTAAGATAAACACTCCCGATAACCACGTACAACGAGAGTGTTAATCATAGAATTTATATTATTCTAAAAGTCAATAGTACCTTTTGGAATTTTTCACAATAGGCTTAAAACAATTTCTCCAACCAACGCTTCATAAAAGGCTCTTAATCTAAACAACCATTTACAACCCCTCTTACACGGTGGTGATAATACTCTTCCATATTAGGGTACATTTGATGCATATATACAATAGAAGATCGTTCTTTCGGATCTATACTTACATAAGTTCCCAACATACCAGTCCATCCAAATTCGCCAATGGAACCATTAAAATGAGCTTGTGCTGTATCCATTAGTGTTCTTACTCCTAAGCCATATCCATACCCATCTAAGTACGAGTTTCTATAGTCCTTCAACTGTTCAGCACTTAAGTGATTAGCCCTCATAAGATCTATAGTCTTTCTTCCAATAATTCTTTCTCCATTAAAAACCCCTCCATTTGCCAGCATTTGCGAAAATTTGAGATAATCATTAACGGTAGAAAAAAGTCCTGCACCTCCAGCTTCATAAATTGCATCCGGTTCATGAAATTGATCTAGAGGACCAGAAATTTTTGACAGTGAACCATCACTATCTCTTTTGTAATGAGAAACCATCCTCTTCTCAATATCGTCAAAGTAACGATAACCTGTATTCTTCATACCCAAAGGTTCAAATATTTCATCTTGCAAAAATTTCCCCACAGTCTTTCCTGAAATAATCTGTATTAAACCGGCAATAATATCATGTCCATATCCATATAGCCATCGGGTACCTGGCTCAAATGCAACAGGAACTGACCCCATTGCTTTTACTTCGGTCAAAATATCATATTTACCGTGTTTTTTCTCTAATTCATTTCTTACTCGTATCATTTCCCTTGCTGTAGGTGAATCCATATCAGGGTATGGTATTCCAACAGACATATTAAACGCATGCTTGATTAGCATATCATTCTTAGCCTTTTTCACATTAATATTTCCGGTAGTATCTAATACAAATACCTGTGTATCCTTGTATTCTGGAATATATTCGTAAATCGGCTCATTTAAAAGAAATTCTCCTCTTTCAAACAAAATCATAGCTGCTGTGCATATCACTACTTTTGTCATTGAAAACAATCGGTATACAGTATCTTCTGTTATCTTTCTTTGTTCCTCCAAATCAGCAAAACCGAAATACCCCTGATATAAAACCTCCCCATCTTTTGCAACAGCACATCCGCATCCAGCCAAACCATTTTCAACATATTTCTTTAACAACTCAGATAAATTCTTAAACCTTGCCATTTTACACTTCTCCTTGCATCAGTTTTAACTACATTACTTAATTTTGATTATTCTAAAAAATATAAATAGCCGATTGTCCATTCAAAAAACCCTCTGCGACAAGTTTTTAACTAAAATATTATATATTTTTTCTGTGAGTAACAAAGCTTAAAGAGTTTATTACAAATATGCATGCCGATCGACATTTGAAAGATTAGTCTGCTTAATCTCAGTAGACTTTTCGTTTTAACTATGTAAAAACATAGAACAGCCATATAAATTTCTTCCTAATATCTCTACCGTCAAACTGATCCCCAAAAAACACTTTTAACTTTGTTTTATAGCGTTTTAACATATTTTCATGCTACCATAGTTTTATATTATTCGCAATAAACTTTTTTTAGTATCAATCTAGTAAAAAAATGCATAGCAAAAAATAAAACCTGCGTGTGAACATAAAAAAAAAGTATTTGAAAATACTAATATTGGAGGGATGTAAATGATTCAAAACAGATATTATAGAAAACATCCAAGAAGCCATGTTAAAGCTAATAGCGAGGATGAAGAAAAAGTATTAAACTTAAGTGGAATTGCAGCTGCAGGAATTTTAGCCTTCAGTTTTGTAAACGGTCTATTCTTAGGATATATGTGGAAAAAAAGTAGATGTTGATTAAGAGTACTATCGTATTAAAGCGATAGTACTTTTTTCATTTATTTCCCATAAAGATTTGAATGTGTAAAAACTATATTCATCATAGTTTCTTTAATCACCTAAATAGGTTTATTTCATAATATTCTCAAGCTCAAATATTAATTTGTTACAGAAAATTCAAAGTATTGCCTAGCGGTTTCAATATCCTTTTTTATTTGATCAACCAACTCTTCTTTGCTACTAAATTTTTTTTCAGCCCTAATTTTTTTAAGAAAAAAAACTTCAATATCCTTTCCATAGATATCTTCACTATAATCAAAAATATAAGTCTCGATAGATTTTTTCTGTCCATCAAAAGTAGGGTTATTTCCGATATTCGTTATACTATTATATATATTGTCCTTCAAATATGTACGTGTAATATATACGCCATCCGTTGGCATCAAAAGGTAATTCTCGGGATATATATTAGCAGTCGGAAAACCTATTGTGTTTCCAATCCTTTTGCCTTTTTCAACAATACCGGTGATTGAATAATGCCTACCTAACAGTTTAAAGGCACTGTCCATATCTCCTTTTTTGACATGGGTTCTAATAGATGTACTACTTACTATAGCATCGCCTACTTTTATTGGAGGAATGGTTATTACCTTGTATTTATACTTTTGTCCGAGCTCTTTTAAATAGGCAACATCCCCCTGCCCCTTATAACCAAACCTGTAATCATATCCTGTAACTGCTAATTTCATATCAAATTTATCCACAAGTATATCTTTTACAAAGGACTCAGGGCTCATTCTTGAAAAGGGCTCGTCAAACTCCTCAAAATACGCATAATCAAGCTGAGTAAGCTCAAGCAGCTTACTTTTCTTATTCATAGAAGTAATTAGAGGTGTGAACAGCTTTTTTCTAATAATATTCTCAGGATGCTTGTTAAAACTATATAAAACCGATTCTAGCTCCTTTTCCTTTGATTCACCAATTAATGTATTTATCAATTCCATGTGTGCAATATGCAAGCCGTCAAAATTACCTAATCCAATACCAGTGGGTTTTGTCAATTCAATTTTTTGATATTTGCCATATATTACTTTCATACCCTATTCCTTTATTGCATCTTATAGAAACTTCTGTTTATATAAAAAGCACAAATTATTTTTATTATTCGTTATTATAATCTTATCAGAACCGCTTTTTCATTTTTAGAAGCAGTCTTCCCTTTATTAATAAAACCTCACTTATGCCAATAAAGTGACCATTTACGTCATATGTCTTAAACATGATACCTTCCCTAAGGCTTTTCCTCTTTATTTCAGCATAAGCACCATTTATCAATTTCTTTGTTTCAGAACTGTTTAAATCTATCCTATCAAAATCATCGAAAACATCTTCAATTGTAGAGAGTTTAGAACTTATAGAGTTGTCCTTTGAAAATTCCAAGATTTCTTCAAGAGTAAGTGAATCTGACAGTTCAAAACGTCCAGACCTCGTCCTAACTAGAAACGACATATGACCTCCACAACCAAGCTTATCTCCAATATCAGAACATAAAGTTCTTATATAAGTGCCCTTAGAACATACCACATCAAATATAGCCTTATTACCCTTTATTTCTATAATATCTATTGAATATATAGTAACCTTTCTAGGTTTTCTCTCGATGGTAATGCCATCCCTTGCAAGTTCGTAGAGCTTCTTTCCTTCAATCTTAACAGCCGAGTACATAGGTGGTATCTGGTCGTAGCTTCCAACAAAACTCATTATTGCACTATATATCTGTTCTCGTGTAAACTCGACTTCACTGACCTTCAAAACAGTACCATAACTATCTTGTGTATCTGTGGAAATTCCAAGTGTCAGTTCTGCACGGTATATCTTATCCTTGTCTGTCAAATACTCAATAGTCTTTGTAGCCTTTCCGATACACACTGGCAAGACTCCAACTGCACCTGGATCTAGTGTCCCAGTGTGTCCTATCTTTTTTTCCTTTAATAGACCTCTCAAATATGCAACCACATCAAATGAAGTCATACCTGTTGGTTTTAGTATGTTAAGTATCCCATCCATCTTTACAAAACTTCCCTTATATCTTTTTTAATTATTTCTTTTATTTGTGCTACACTTCCCCTCATAGAACATCCAGCGGCTTTCTTATGACCTCCTCCAGAGTACCTATGTGCAATAACGGATACATCCACATAGTTTTGAGAGCGAAAATTGATTTTAAATTCATCCTCACTCCTCTGCCTTATCAAAGCAGCTACTTCAACGCCTTCTATATTCCTTGCGACATTCACCAAACCATCACAATCTTCCTCGGAGGCATTAGCTCTTTTTAGCATTTCATTAGTTACAGTGATAAAAGCCAACTTCCCACCCTCTGTAATTTCAATATTATCTATAGCCAAGCCCATAAGCCTAACCTTTTTATACGGTACTGTTTCAAAAACCAACTGCGAAATTCTCGATACATCTACGCCATTATTGATAAGATCGGCAGTAATTTGATGAGTTAATGATGTAGTATTGCTATATCGAAATCCTCCTGTATCTGTAGCTATTGCTACATAAAGACATGTTGCTATTCTTTCGTCAAGACTTATTCCCATCCTTTTAGTCAATTGGTATATTATTTCCCCAGTAGCCGCCGCACTAGTTTTCACAAGGTTTATAGAAGCAAATTCGGTATTTGTAGTGTGATGATCAATGTTTATAGTAAAACTATTACTTTCAAATATCTTAATCCGCTTTCCAAGTCTTGCAAGATCACCGGTATCAAGTGCTAGTACCAGATCAAATTCTTCAGCCTGATCTATAAAAGCTTCAACATATTCTTTTCCCGGCAAAAAATCATAGGTATATGGGATTTCTTCTTCTGTATATACTCTAGCATACTTTCCTTTCTTACTTAGAGCCAACGCTAAAGCAATACTTGAGCCTAATGCATCTCCATCAGCGAAAACATGAGGCAAAAGGGCAATACGCTCCGCACCTTCTATGGCTTGAATTATTTTCTTTTCTATCATATTCATACCTCTCAACTAAAAATGGTTTACAAAAATATTCTATTTGAGCAATTCATAGATTTTTGTTTAAAGCAAATCACGGAAGTTTTATCTTCCAGTAATAAAAAACTATTTTTCAATACCAAGCAAATGTTTTCAAAAAACGACAACATATTATAAAAACAGTGCATATTATTGTAAGGTTGAGGATACGTCCCCCAACCTTACAATATTAAATACAATGTAAAAAACTCAACATCACTAATCATCTTGCTTGACAGTATCGTTAATAAGCTTTGATATATAAGCCCCATGCTCAATTGAATTATCTAACTCAAACTGAACTTCTGGAGTATATCTGAGCTGAATCCTTTGCCCAACTTCACGCCTAATAAATCCAGCAGCACTTTTTAATCCGTCAAGCGCATTCTTTTTTTCCTCATCATTTCCCATTATGCTCACATAAACTTTCGCATAACGTAAGTCCTTTGTAACATTTACGCTAGTTACACTTATCATGCAAGAAAGCCTAGGATCTTTAAGCTCACTCTGTATTATTGTACTTATTTCTCTCTTCATTTCTTCAGAGATCCTTACTGTTCTATCCATAAAACCACTCCTATTATGTTACGTTAGGGCTATCTCTTAACTTCTTCCATTACAAAGGCTTCAACAACATCCGTTTCTTTAATGTCATTGAACTTCTCAATGGAAAAACCGCATTCAAATCCCTGTGCCACTTCCTTAACATCATCTTTAAATCGTTTTAATGAAGCAAGTTTGCCCTCATGGACAACAATTCCATCTCTAACCAACCTAATTTCTGAATTTCTTGCGACTTTCCCGTCAATAACATATCCACCACCGATAGTACCTATACCTGATACTTTAAATATCTGTCTTACTTCGATATGACCTGTTACGACTTCTTTGAAGGTCGGTTCAAGCATACCTTTCATAGCAGCCTGAATGTCTTCTATCGCATTATATATTATTCTATAAAGTCTTAAGTCAACGCCGGCATCTTTTGCTATTTCTGCAACATTTGTAGCAGGTCTTACATTAAACCCGATAATTATAGCATTTGAAACCTGAGCCAAAGTAACATCAGACTCGGTAACAGCTCCAACTCCGCCGTGAATTATCCTAACCCTTACTTCCTCATCACTGAGTTTCTCTAAGGATTGTTTGACAGCTTCAACAGAACCTTGAACATCCGCCTTAACAATTATATTGAGTTCTTTTACCTTACCCTCTTTAATCTGGTTAAACAAGTCGTCAAGTGATACTCTTGCTGAGGATTTCAAGCTTTGCTCCCTTTGTTTGAGTTTTCTCTTCTCAACCAACTGTTTAGCTATTTTTTCCTCGGTTATAGCATAGAATATTTCACCTGCTTCTGGAACTTCAGGTAGACCCAAAATTTCAACTGGAGTAGAAGGTCCTGCTTTTTTGATCTTATGTCCCTTATCATCAACCATAGCTCTTATTCTACCAACTATAGTTCCCGTTACAATTGAATCTCCAATATTTAAAGTACCTCTCTGGACAAGTATTGTAGCTGTAGGTCCTTTATCCTTGTCAAGCTTCGCATCAATTACAGTTCCTTTAGCCTGTCTGTTAGGATTAGCCTTAAGCTCAAGCATATCAGCTGCTAATAGAACCATCTCTAATAGAGAGTCAATATTCGTTCTCTTTTTAGCAGAAACTTCAACACAAATAGTGTCTCCACCCCATTCTTCGGAAACAAGACCATGCTCTGTAAGTTCCTGCTTAACTCTATCGGGATTTGCACCTGGTTTGTCTATCTTATTTATAGCTACAATTATTGTTACATTCGCAGCCTTTGCATGATTTATTGCTTCAATAGTCTGAGGCATTACACCATCATCAGCGGCTACAACTAAAATGGCAATGTCTGTAACCTGTGCTCCCCTTGCTCTCATAGCAGTGAAAGCTTCATGACCCGGTGTATCTAAGAATGTAATATTCCTGTTGTTAAGCTTGACCATATAAGCTCCTATGTGCTGTGTTATGCCACCTGCTTCATTTTCACTTACATGGGATGACTTTATAGCATCAAGCAGTGAGGTCTTACCATGGTCAACATGACCCATGACAACAACTACTGGTGGTCTTGGTACAAGTTGAGTTAAGTCTTCTTCCTCTTCGTCATCAAACAAAATATCTTCTTCATTTACGACTACTTCTTTTTCCGCCTTAACACCAAACTCATCAGCAATGATAGCAGCCGTGTCAAAATCAATTTCCTGATTTACTGTAGCTAGTATTCCTAAACTCATCATCTTCTTTATAACTTCTGCTGCTGCCTTTTTAAGTGATTCAGCGAGTTCCTTAACAGTTAATGTTTCAGGTATCTTTATTGAAGTTAGTACTGCTCTCGGTGGAATGTACTTCTCCTCCTTTTTAACTTCCTTTTTCGGTCTCTTTGCTTTCTTTACATCGTCTGCATAAAACTCTTGAAGAATAAAGTCATCGGATAATATCTTAGATACCTCTTTTTTACCAGTAAATACATTCTTTATAGGTTTGGTGTTTTTATTAGATTTTACATTAGTGCCCTTTGCTATGCTTGTCTTTGGTATCTCTTTTTTAAGTTCCCTCTTTGAATCTTTCGCCATATCCTTATTGGAAAACTCTCTTCTGATTTCACTTCTTTGTGAAGTTACTTCTTCTTTCTTAGCAGCAGGATCAACCTTTGGAATGTCTAAAGGCTTACTAGCTGCATAATTGGGCTTATTATGTGAGCTTCCTTGTCTATTCGGTGAAAAATCCTTGCCTTTATCATTATTAAAGTTCTTTCCACCTTGTCCCTGCCTGTTTTTATTGTTTGACCTATTGTTTTGATTATATGACGGCCTATCACCATATGCAGGTCGGTTATTTCCCGTTTTGGCATCTGTTGTATTGCGATTGTCAACATTCCTCTGCTGATTATCATACTTATGGTTATTGTTATACCTGCCGTTGTTTTTAGGCGTTTGAATATTATTATTTCTATTATCCCTATTATTTGACCTGTTATTCTGAACTGCATTTTCAGTCGGTTTCAGCTCAGGTTTGGTTTCAATTTTTGCTTCATCTTTATTCTGCAAGTTAACATCCTTCTTTTGAGCTTGTTCACTACTTTTTGCTTCAGAACCTTTTGTCTGTGAGTCTAATTTAGAACTAGATTTATCCTCTGTATTTACAACTGATACCTTTACTTCCTCAGTGCTAGAAGTTGATGTTTTATGTTGCTGACCTTTATCAGTAGCTTCTTTATTAAGTTCGATTGATACTTCTTTTTGAGTATCATTTTTTTTATGTGAATTTACTATTTTCGTAACCTCCTGCTTTTTTTCTACTTCTAGAGGTCTCAGTAATTCAGGTTTGGGATCCCTGACAAACCCAGGTCTCAACCCTGAATTTGAAGTTGAAACCTTAACATAATCATTTCTCTTCTTTTTTGAATAATCATGTTTTTCAACTTTCTTTGCCGGATTGTTACTTCTTCTATCCGATTTTGTACTCCTCACCTCGTCATCCGAGTCCACTATTATTTCAGTTGTTCTAATAATTCTTGGTGCATTTTTTGCTTCTTTTCTTGCTTCTTTAACTCTCTCATTGGCGTTAATCATTTGCATTTGTATTTGCTTCTTTTCATCACTTTCTTCTTTATGCTTTATAACACCAATATGATCATAAAGTGCTTCAAGTTCAGGTTCTTCCAGTAAACTCATATGATTTTTAACAACAATATTTATTTCAGCTAACTTTTCAATAAGCCTTTTACTGGTTGTATTCATTTCTTTAGCAAGTTCGTATACTCTAATTTTTGTCAATATTTTCACCCCCGCATCCATTATTGACACTTAAATCAATCATTTCTTTCAACCTTTTTGAAAAACTTTTATCCAATATCGCTACCACCGACCTTATGTTTTTACCGGTAAACTTCCCCAGCATATCTTTTTGTCCGAATATCCTTATATCTATATTTTTATAATCACAGGCATCTGTAAATTTCTTTTTTGTATTGTGAGAAGCATCCTCAGCAACAATAACCAAGCTCACTGATGAACCCTTTAGTGCTCTTTCACAGGTCTCATCACCTGATATAAGCTTTCTTGCCTTTGTTGCCAGCCCCAAGAAAGAATATATTTTATCCGTCATTCCCTTCCTCCAATTCCTTTTCGAGAACACAGTATACTTCTGAACTTATTGAGGTCTCAAATGCTTTCTCAAAACGTTTAGCTTTTTTAGCTTTTTGAAAACACTCATTAGTCCTACAAATATATGCCCCTCTACCAGCTTTCTTTCCAGTAAAATCCACGGATATCTCATTCTCCTTGTTTTTAACTACCCGAATAAGTTCCTTCTTAGGTTTCATCTCCTGACATCCAAGGCACATACGCATTGGAACCTTCTTTTGCTTCAATATCAATCACATCCCCAGTTGCAAGTTTAAATATTAATAAGGAACATCTACATCTTTCTTTAACAATATTTTTCTTTAACAATATTTTTCTTTAACAATATTTACACTATATATTTCTTACCTTTTGAGAATTAAGGTGATTATTAATTGAGAATTAAGGTGATTATTAATAAAACTTTGCAATCACTATTTTTATACTTCTACTCAAAATTGTCTTCATCGGGTTCATCTTCGGCAAATGCCGATTGGAAGCCTCCATCGAAGTTAAGAAGCTGCTGCTCAATAGTTGCTCTAAGCTGCGACTCGCTCTTAATATCAATTTTCCAGCCCGTCAATTTTGCTGCCAATCTTGCATTTTGACCTTCCTTACCTATCGCTAGTGACAACTGAAAATCTGGCACAGTAACTTTTGCACTTTTTTCCTCTTCATTAACATCAACACGAACGACTTTAGCAGGACTCAAGCTGCTTGAGATATATTCGCCAGGATTATTGCTCCATTTAATTATATCTATCTTTTCACCCCTAAGTTCATCAACAATAGCCTGAACTCTTGTACCTTTTTGCCCTACGCATGCTCCAACTGGATCCACATTGTCATCTTTAGAGTATACAGCAATTTTTGTCCTTGATCCCGGTTCTCTCGAAATACTTTTTATCTCAACAACACCCTCATGAATTTCTGGAACTTCCAATTCAAAAAGTCTTTTTACTAATCCCGGATGTGTCCTTGAAACCATAATCTGCGGACCTTTTGTAGTCCTTTTTACCTCAATTACATATACTTTTATCCTGTCGTTAAAATTATATTCTTCTCCAGATATTTGTTCTGTAGATGCCAACATAGCCTCAGTCTTTCCTAGATCTATTATTACATTCTTTTTCTCGGTTCTTTGGACAATACCTGTAACTATTTCAGCCTCCTTATTAGAGAATTCATCGAATATAATTCCCCTTTCAGCCTCTCTAAGTCTCTGTACAACGACCTGCTTTGCCGTCTGTGCAGCTATTCTTCCAAATTTCTTAGGTGTAACCTCCACCTCAGCCATATCCTCTTCATCTAGATCAGCATTTATCTTTCTAGCATTTTCAATAGATATGTCCATAAAATCATTTTGCGGATTACTTGTAACTCGTTTTAAAGCATATACCTTAAAATCACCTGTTTGACGATCTATAGATACACGGACGTTTTGCGAAGAACCAAAATTTCTCTTGTATGCAGAAATAAGAGCAGCCTCAATCGCCTCAATTATAATATCCTTTTCTATTCCCTTTTCCTTCTCTAATTGTTCTAACGCATGAATCAAATCTGAACTCATTATTTAATAAACCTCCTATTCTGTTTTCGGTATTAATACCTTATTACGCCCTATTTCTACTAGAACTTAATAACTCTTCTGACCACCGCCACCTGGTCTTTTTCAAACTCAACCTTTTCGTCATCTATTTTAATTGTAATTTTATTGTCTATGAGTCCAATTAACTCTCCCTCAAAAATCTTCCTACCATCTATAGGTTTATAAACCTTAACCTCCACAAGCTCCCCCTTAAACTTCTCGAAATCCGAATCCTTTTTAAGAGGTCTATCTAACCCCGGCGAGGAAACTTCTAAAAAATAGCTTTGATCAATAGGATCTTTTTCATCTAGTATATCACTTATTTCCTCACTTACAATCTTACAATCATCTATTGTTATGCCACCTGGTTTATCAATATAAATTCGGAGATACCAATTAGTCCCCTCCCTAATGAATTCAACATCAACAAGTTCAAATAAGTGCTTATTTGCTATAGGCTCTGCAAATTCTGCAACAATCTTTTCAATCTTCTTTTTGACCATAACATCCTCCATTATCAAGCTAAAGGAACTATTCAGATAACAATTAACATAAGTAATTTTATATCATTAGTTCATCTTACACATCCATAATACGAAAGAGTGGGTACAACCCACTCTTTACCAACTAAGCTCCTATACGCATTAATCCAAAAGTAATTATAACATTATTATTTGTAATTATCAATATTTTATTAACTTTTATTAAAAAATAATTATTATAACATCATTACCTAACTTTGAATAATGTATCTAAAGCCCTATTTACACTGCTAAACATGCGGTTTCATTCTTTATAATTTATTTATCTCTTCTAAAAATTCTTCTACAGCTTTCTGTTGAGGAATTTTTCTTATAATCTCACCTTTTTTAAAGAGCAGCACTTCGCCCTTACCTCCTGCAATCCCAATATCAGCTTCTCTTGCTTCCCCGGGCCCATTAACTGCACACCCCATAACTGCAACCTTTATATCCTTATCAATATTTGAAAGCTTCTCTTCTATTTTTTCTGCAATGCCAATTAAGTCTATCTGACACCTGCCACAGGTCGGACAAGACACAAACTCTATACCGCCCTTCCTAATATCTAATGCCTTTAAAATCTCATTGCCTGCTCTTATCTCTTCAACAGGATCTCCTGTCAAGGATACTCTTATAGTATCGCCAATGCCTTCAGCTAGAAGGCTTCCTATGCCTACAGCAGACTTAACAGTTCCCTTATAGACAGTTCCTGCCTCAGTTACACCAATGTGAAGAGGGTATTCGGTTTTTTCTGCCATCTTGCGATACGCTGCAATTGTCATAGATACACTTGATGCCTTCAAAGAAAACACGATATCATAAAAACCTAATTCTTCAAGTATTCGCGAATGTCCTAATGCACTTTCCACCATAGCTTCCGGTGTTACCCCGCCAAATTTAGCCATCACTTCTTTCTCAAGAGACCCGGAATTTACGCCTATCCTTATAGGAATTTTTCGCTCCTTAGCCACCTCTACCACTGCTCTAACTCTATCCCGATCTCCAATGTTTCCTGGATTGAGCCTTATTTTATCTGCTCCGTTTTTCATACTCTCTATGGCAAGACGGTAATCAAAGTGAATGTCAGCTACTAAGGGAATGCTTATGGATTTCTTTATGTATTTAATTGCCTCTGCAGCCTGAATATCTGGCACAGCAACTCTTACTATGTTACAACCTGCCTCTTCTAACCTTTTTATCTGAGCTATAGTTGCTACAGTATCTCTTGTATCGCAATTAGTCATTGATTGAACAGAAATTGGAGAATCCCCCCCAATAAATGTATCTCCAATATATATTTTTTTTGTCGTTTTTCTTTCAATATAGTTTTTACTCATATCAAATACCTTCCAGACTTTTATCCATATGTTTTGCAATAAATATATTATTTTCTTTAAAACTGAAATCCAAAAATACTCGCAACATCTTTAAATGTTATTACTATTGATAGTCCAATCAATATAAAGAAACCTATAGTGGTGATAATCGCTTCTTTTTCAATTGGTATTGGCTTTCTCCTCACCGCTTCTACAGCAAGCAGAACAAGCTTGCTTCCATCAAGAGCGGGAAAAGGTATTAAATTTGTAGCTCCAACAGCAACACTTATATATGCTGTTAAACTAAGTATTGTCAATATGGCATCCATTGTACTTACAGTAGTCTTAACCGCATCATTCATAGTACTTACTATACCAACGGGACCAACCATCTCTGTAAAGGAAGCCTTTCCGGTTATCAGCCATGACAGAGTATATCCAACAATTCTAACATTACTATAAGCAAATACGACCCCTTGCTTTAGTGACGTAAAAACATCTCCTTTTGAATATCCAAAAGCAAATCCCACATCATATTGTTCCATATCTGCTTTTTCTACAGGAGTTGCATTTAAATCAATTTTTTNCCCATCCCTTTCAACAGTTACATCAATGGGTCTATTCCCATTTGCCTGCAAAACACTCCTTATATCTTCAATATTGCTAACCATTGTATTATTTAGTGCTACTACTCTATCACCCTTTTTTATACCTGCTTTTTCAGCAGCCCCTCCTTTTGTAATAGCTTCCACTACATTCACATTTTCAGTGCTTAACACAAACTCAAGCATATATCTCTTAGTAGCAGAAATTTTAAGAGGCTCAAAATCCAGTTCAATAATTTTGTTATCTCTTTTGACCTTGATATTTGTAGGCTTTCCTTTGGAAATATACAAAAACTGATCAAAATCCATTGGTTGATATAGTCTTTTATTGTCATACTCAATTATTTCGTCACCAACTTGTAAGCCAGCTTCAAAAGCCGCTGAATCTTCTGCTATCTTACTTATATTCATAGTCCTATAACCGTTAATGGAAAAAAAGACAGTAATTATAATTATTGCAGAAATAATATTTGCGAGTGGACCTGCTGCAATAACTGCTGCCCTAACCCATACAGGCTTCTTACTAAAGGCATTCTCACTATCCGATTCTTCGTCTTCACCTTCCATTTTTACATAAGCTAAAATCGGAAAAAGCCTTAACGAGTATGTTGTTTCACCTTTTGTAAAACTAAGCAGTTTGGGTCCTATAAACAGCGAAAATTCGTCTACCTTTATCTTTGAAAGCTTTGCCACAGTAAAATGTCCTAGTTCATGAATAATAAGAATAAAGTTAAACGCTAAAATTATCATTAATATATTCATCACAAACCTCCTAATTTGCTCAACTCTAAGCAAAATTAATCATAAAAACATCAGTAATCTTTAAAAACAGAGGATTCCCATAACTAAAGAATAGGATTTATAGAGTTTTGTTTATAAATCGTATAGTTTCTTTGGAATGGTCTTATCGCCTTACTTAAATTTTACTATTGTAACTATAAAAATTATACTACAAATTTCTAAATATGCATGTCACAAATTAATTTTCTTGCCCACAAATCTACATCTAGTATGTCTTGAATGTTTGGTTTTTTGATTATATCATGCTTGACCATAACGCTTTCAATTACACTAGGTATATCAAGAAACTTTATTTTTTCTTTTAAAAACAAAGCAACTGCCTCTTCATTGGCTGCGTTCATTGCCGCTGGCATTGTAGATCCTATTCTCAATGCTTCAAAAGCTAAATCTAAACATGGAAAGTTCGTCATATCAGGCTCTTCAAAGGTCAGATTACTACATTTTAAAAGATCTAGCTTCGAAAAGTCATTGAACTTTCTATCGGGGTATGTTAGAGCAAATTGTATTGGAAGTCTCATATCTGGTGATCCAAGCTGTGCAATAACAGAACCATCAACATATTCAACCATGGAATGTATTATACTTTGAGGATGCACAATGACTTTTATTCTATTAGTATCTATGCCAAAAAGCCATTTAGCTTCAATCACCTCTAAACCTTTATTCATAAGAGTGGCCGAATCTATAGTTATCTTACTACCCATACTCCAATTTGGATGTTTTAAAGCCTGTGCTAAAGTAACCTTTTCAAGTTCCTCTCTATTTTTCCCCCTAAACGGTCCTCCTGATGCAGTCAATACTATTTTTGATACATCTTCTATATTATTACCCATTAAACTTTGAAATATAGCAGAATGTTCACTGTCTACAGGGAGAATTTTTACCCCTGACTTTTGAGCTTCTCTCATAACAATTTCCCCTGCTGTTACTAGAGTCTCCTTATTTGCAAGAGCTATATTCTTTTTATGCTTAATAGCCTCCATAGTAGGTATCAAGCCTGCAATCCCTACAATAGAAGTTACCACCGTATCAACTGACTCAATAGACGCTACACTTTTAAACCCTTCTATTCCAGCAATAACTTCAACATCAAAGCCTTTCAATCTTTGTGCTAATTCCATTGCCAATTTTTCATCTCCAACGGCAATGACCTCCGGCAAAAATTCTTTTGCCTGTTTTTCCAATTTATCTATACTTGAATTGGCAGCAATTCCTGCAACTCTTATACCAAGGTTTCTTGCGACATCAAGTGTTTGAACACCTATTGAACCTGTTGATCCTAAAATCGAAATTGTTTTTATCATTTGATTCTCTCCTTAACCATCAACCCTTAATACGTTTTTAAACTAGGAATGGTCATCTCATTAACTTATAATAGTAAGCCCGATATATAAAAATATACTACCGGTGCTGTAAACAATATACTATCAAACCTATCTAAAACTCCTCCGTGCCCAGGCATAATATTTCCATAATCTTTGATCTTAACATGCCTCTTAATTGCCGAAGCAGCCCAATCTCCAATCTGAGATATTATACCGCACATCAACCCCAAAAATATGAAGTGGTGCATTGACATTATGCTGTCTAGATTAATATGCTTCAAATATAGTGCATAACATGCCATAGTAAAAGCACAACCTATGACCCCACCAATAGAACCCTCTACTGTCTTTTTAGGACTTATTTCTGGCAAGTGTTTGTGCCTTCCTAGTAAATATCCCGTGAAATATGCAAAAGTATCGGTTGCAAATGCCCCTATAAAAATAAGCCAAACATAGTAAAAACCATTATTCATATTTCTGCTCAATATTATGAATGAAAACAAAAAAACAATATATAATATACCGAAAACAGTTATGGATATGTCGAATATATTGTATTTATTATTATAGAATATTGTGTAACAAAACAAAACCAGCATTACTGCAAAAACAGCAAGAAATCCCGACCTATAAGAAAACAAAAATCCAACCTCGATTCCAAAACTTTTCAAGGTATCTCTTGAGCAAATCAAAAACATGTATAACGAAGCTATATGTCCAACAAATCTCACAGGTTTATATCCTGCATTTGATACCGCAGAATAAAACTCATTTAATCCTAAAATGGACAGTAAAAAAACAAAAAGACCAAGAACAAATTTACCAGACCATACAACTAAAAATAGTAATATAGCTCCCGCTATACCGGTTGCAACTCTAATTTTCAATTTATACTCCTCCAAACCTACGGTTTCTAATCTGATAATCTTTTATTGCATCTATAATGTGCTCTTTTTTAAAATCTGGCCATAAGGTCTCAGTATACCAAAACTCCGTATAAGCTAACTGCCATATAAGAAAATTACTTATTCTCTTTTCTCCCCCTGGACGTATCAAAAGATCTGGGTCTGGTATATCCTTAGTATATAACCTTTTCGAAATCATGCTTTCGTCGATACTATCATGCTTTATTTTACCTTCTGCGACTTCCCTTGCCAACTCCTTTACGGCATGAACAATTTCGTCTTTCCCACCATAATTTATAGCTATGTTTAGTGTTAACCCCGTATTGTTTTCCGTCAGCTTTGTAACTCGTTCTATCTGTTCTTGAATTTCCTTACTTAATGCACTTTTGTCACCAATAGTTTTTATTCTAACACTTCTACCACCAATATGGCTCTCAGCATTTTTTAAATAGTTCAGCAGAAGATCCATTAAAGTGTCTACCTCACTTTTAGGTCTTCTCCAGTTCTCGGTAGAAAAAGCATACACTGTCAAGTATTTTATTCCTATTTCACCACAAAAATGGGCAATGCTATCTAGATTATTTGAACCTTCCCTATGCCCTACAGATCTAGGTAGTCCTCTTTTCTTTGCCCATCGCCCATTTCCATCCATTATTATAGCTATGTGAACCGGTAAATTGTTATAATCAATTTCATATCTTTCTTTTTCTATTTTATTTTTCTTAAAAAGCTTGCTTAAGAAATACATTCTAACCTCCAGGTACTCTTAGGTCAAATCATAAAATTCCCTATAGAAATTAATTTTAATACTACATCATTTTATATAAAAGTTCAAAATACGCCCACAAAGAACATTATTTTGCAATATAAGAATCTCAATTATAAAGGTATTTATCAATTCCTTATTATATTATTATAATATATAAATTTTCGCAACATATACGAATAAAAACTACGGGACATCGAGTCCCTTCGTTTTTGCTTCTTTCACTTCCTTTGAAAGACGCGTAATTAAAACCCCTCTTTGCTAGAGGGGCTTACAAATAATCATTTCAAACTCCTTAACTCTATCTTTCCTTATAGCTACAACTCTATAATCGTCATCATAATCATCGCATTTTAGTCTTGGTGAAGATGTAACAGTTATATAATAATTTTTAATACCACAACTTGATAAAGCACTCTTAGCGTCTCCTAATTTAAACCCTATTATATCCGTTACCTTCATCTTAAACCTCAAGAATTTCAGCTTCTTTTTGCTCAACAACTTTATCAATTTCAGCAACATATTTGTCGGTCATATTTTGAATGTCTTTTTCTGCCATTTTGAGATCATCTTCTGTCAATTCTCCATCCTTCTTAAGAGCCTTCATTTGCTCAATCCCGTCTCTTCTTATTGCTCTTATTGCAACTTTTGAATCTTCACCATATTTCTTAACAAGCTTTGTAAGCTCTTTTCTTCTTTCTTCTGTGAGCATTGGAAATATTAATCTAATAACTGTTCCATCACTGTTCGGATTTATTCCTATATCGGACTTTTGTATCTCTTTTTCTATATCCTTTATCATTTTTGATTCCCATGGCTGTATCATGATTACCCTTGCCTCTGGCACAGATATACTTGCGATCTGGTTAATGGGTGTAGGCGTACCGTAATAATCCACTGTCAACTTATCCAAAATAGCAGGATTCGCTCTTCCAGCCCTTATACCTGTCAATTCATCCTTCAAAACTTTAATGGTTTTTTTCATTTTGTCCTCAATAACTTTATACTCTTCCCTTGACATAATATTCCTCCTTTATTAATGTAATTTATATTAAGACATTAAAAAACAAGTTATACAATATTACCTAATTGATGTCCCTATATTTTCTCCCTTAACGACCCTAATAATATTATCAGGATTATCTAAACCGAAAACAATAATCGGTATGCTATTATCCTTACAAAGAGATGCAGCGGTCGAATCCATAACACCAAGTTCTTTATTTAGTACATCTAAATAGGAAAGCTTATCAAATTTAACTGCCTTAGGATTTGTATTAGGATCACTATCATATACCCCATCAACTTTTTTTGCAAGTAAAATTACTTCAGCATCTATTTCAGCAGCTCTCAGTGCAGCTGTTGTATCCGTTGTAAAATATGGGTTTCCGGTTCCGCATGCAAATATTACAATCCTTCCTTTTTCTAAGTGTCTGACTGCCTTTCTTCTTATATAAGGCTCAGCAATTTGTCTCATTTCTATAGCAGTCTGTACCCGTGTAGGAATACCCCTGAATTCTAAAGAATCTTGAAGCCCTAAAGCATTTATAACCGTAGCAAGCATGCCCATGTGATCAGCTGTAGTACGATCCATACCTTTACCGCTTCTTCCTCTCCAGAAATTTCCTCCCCCTACAACTATAGCTATCTCAACGCCTAAATCATGTAGTTCCTTAAGCTTATCCGATATACTATTAATGGTTTCGGTATTGAGTCCCTGCTTTTGTTCCCCCGCAAGCGCCTCTCCACTTATTTTTATCAAAATTCTTTTATACTTTATTTCCGACATTACAACTTCTCCTTTCGATTAAGGTGCTTCCAAGAAACTTCTATCATTTTTTCTAATCTCTCAAAAAAGGAACATATAATACAAATTATATGTTCCTTTTTATTTTTTACTAATTACTGTCCGATTTGTTTCATTACCTCATCAGCAAAGTTCTCTTCCTTCTTCTGAATACCTTCACCTTTTTCAAATCGAACAAATCGCCTAACACTTATATTTTCACCAATTACTGCAACCTTCTCAGTAAGTAATTGTTGTACTGTTTTATCAGGATCTTTTATAAAGGGTTGTTCAAGTAAGCATATTTCTTTATAAAACTTATCAATTCTACCTTCAACCATCTTATCAACTATTTTTTCAGGTTTTCCTTCATTTAGTGCTTGTGCTTTTAATATTTCTTTTTCCTTTTCAACTATATCAGCAGGTACTTCTTCTCTTCTAACATAATCAGGTTTTGTTGCAGCAATTTGCATAGCTAAATCTTTAACAAAAGCCTTAAAATCTTCGTTCTTTGCAGCAAAGTCAGTTTCAGTGTTAACTTCTATCAAAACACCTATTCTGCCATCACCATGAATATATGAATCAACAACACCTTCTGAAGCAATTCTTCCTGCTTTCTTAACGGCCTTTGCAATACCCTTTTCTCTAAGTATTTCAGTCGCCTTAGTTATATCTCCATTAGCCTCTGTAAGAGCCTTTTTGCAATCCATCATACCAGCCCCAGTGCTATCACGAAGCTCTTTTACCATACTTGCAGTAATCATATGTATTCCTCCAAACCATATTTATTTATTATTAATATTAGTCTTTTTATCTATTTCTATAACAAATCAGGTGATTCCCAAAAATTAACTGACCAATCGCCCTTTTTATAAATCTAATCTATATCATTTTCTTAGCAACAACTAAGATTTAATTCTCAGCAAATTAATAAGATGCGTCAACAATTTAGTCCTATTAGAAATTACCTTGTTTAAAATAATACTTATTAATTAGCATTATCTTATTAAAAAACCCACCTCCATATCTATCAAGACTGAAGGCAGGGTTTTATAATTACGCCTCTACAGAAGCTTCCTCTGCTACTTCAACTTCCTGAGCTTCTGATTCTTGAGATACAGAAAGTTGCTCTCCTTGTCTTCCTTCTATTATTGCATCAGCAACCTTAGCTGCTATTAACTTAACTGCTCTGATAGCATCGTCATTACCAGGTATTACATAATCCACTTCGTCAGGATCACAGTTAGTATCAACAATAGCTACAACAGGAATACCTAAATTTCTAGCTTCCAATATCGCATTTCTTTCTTTTCTAGGATCTACGATAAATAATGCTCCTGGAAGACCCTTCATATTTTTTATACCACCAAGGTATTTTTCGAGTTTTTCCATTTCGCCTCTTAGCTTTATTACTTCCTTTTTAGGTAAAACATCAAATATACCTTCTGTTTCCATTCTTTCTAACTCTTTAAGTCTGTTAATTCTTGTTTTGATGGTTTTAAAATTAGTTAGCATACCACCTAACCATCTTGCGTTTACGAAATACTGGTCGCATCTTTCAGCTTCTTCCTTAATTGAATCCTGAGCTTGTTTTTTTGTTCCAACAAACAATACTCCTTGACCGCTCATAGCTACTTCTCTGATGAAATAGTAAGCTTCTTCAACCTTTTTCACAGTTTTTTGTAGATCTATTATATAGATACCGTTTCTTTCTGTGAAAATGTACTCCGCCATTTTAGGATTCCATCTTCTTGTTTGGTGTCCAAAGTGAACACCTGCTTCTAATAATTGCTTCATTGAAATTACTGACATTACTAATACACCTCCGAATGTTTTATACCTCCTCAGCAATCATCCTTGTGAAAAACCGTCTCCGGCAACCTTTCACAAATCATACTGAGTGCGTATTTTCGTTAAGTAGTATAACACATACTATTATTTTTATCAATAAGTTTTTGCAATTTTATTCAATTACCAAAACAGTAGTTTTTATAAACATATAATTGACAATATGTTAATTAATAAATTAGAATAGTAAGTTAGAATAGTTATGCTTATTCTAATAATTTATGAATATGAAGGAGATTTTTGTGAGTAATTCAAGAACGAATATTAGAAATGTTGCAATTATTGCCCATGTTGATCACGGGAAAACAACTCTAGTTGATGGCCTACTTAGACAAAGCGGTATCTTTAGGGAAAATGAGCAAGTATCAGAAAGGGTTATGGACTCTGGTGATTTAGAAAGAGAAAGAGGAATAACCATTCTTTCAAAAAACACTGCTGTAATTTATAAAGATATAAAAATTAATATTGTTGATACACCTGGGCATGCAGACTTCGGCGGTGAAGTTGAACGTGTATTGAAAATGGTTGATGGAGTTTTACTGTTAGTAGATTCATTTGAAGGAACAATGCCTCAAACAAGATTCGTACTAAAAAAAGCTCTGCAGTTAAACTTACAACCTATTGTGGTAATAAACAAAATTGATAGACCTGAAGCAAGACCTAACGAAGTATTAGACGAGGTATTGGATTTATTCATCGAACTTGGAGCCGATGACCATCAGTTGGATTTCCCCGTTGTATATGCTTCCTCTCGAGAAGGTTTCGCACTCTTAGATCTAAATGATGAACGCAATAACCTTATCCCTCTTTTTGATACAATAATAGATAACGTTCCTGCTCCTTTAGGTTCCGTTGATGAACCTTTGCAGTTTCTTGTCTCTAGTATCGACTATGATGAATATGTCGGAAGGATTGCAGTAGGAAGAGTAGAAAGAGGAGAAATTCATAACGGGCAGCAAGCTGTACTTTGTAGAAAGGACGGAAGCCTTCAAAATATAAAAATAAGTAAGCTATATAACTTTAAAGGCTTAAAAAGAACCGAAGTCCCCACTTGCTTTGCAGGTGATATTATTGCAATAGCAGGTATAAGTAATATAACCATAGGTGAAACTGTATGTGATCCATCTTCACCAGAACCTTTACCTTTTATTGATATTGACGAGCCTACTCTGTCAATGACCTTCAGTGTAAACAACAGTCCCTTTGCTGGTCGTGAAGGTACTTATGTTACTTCAAGGCACTTAAGGGACAGATTGTTTAGGGAGCTTGAGACAAATGTAAGCTTAAGAGTTGAGGAAACAGATTCTGCAGATTCATTTGAAGTGTCTGGTAGGGGCGAACTCCATCTTTCCATATTAATCGAAACAATGAGAAGGCAGGGATATGAATTTCAAGTTTCAAAACCTAGGGTTATTTATAAGGATGTTGATGGAGAAGTGCACGAGCCTATCGAATATCTAATTATAGATGTGCCTGAGGATTTTATGGGTGTAGTTATGGAAAAACTCGGCACCAGAAAGGCCGAAATGGCAAATATGCAATCCTCGCAGCAAGGTTACATGCGTCTTGAATTTAAAATTCCTGCAAGAGGCCTAATAGGTTATCGATCGGAATTTTTGACGGATACAAAGGGAAATGGTATAATGAACCATGTATTTCATAGTTTTGAACCTTTTAAAGGTGAAATATTAGGAAGAACTAGAGGTTCAATGGTTGCTTGGGAGGACGGCGAGGCTGTTACTTATGGGTTATATAATGCACAAGAAAGAGGTTCTCTCTTTATTACGCCCGGGACCAATGTGTATGAGGGTATGATAGTTGGAGAAAACGCTAGGTCGGAAGATATTGTTGTTAATGTATGTAAAAAGAAACATGTTACAAACATGAGAGCATCGGGATCTGATGAAGCTTTAAGACTTACTCCTCCAATTATTATGAGCTTAGAACAAGCCTTAGAGTTTATAGCAGATGACGAACTAGTAGAGATTACTCCAAAAAATATCCGATTGCGAAAAAGAATTCTCAATTCGGAGCAAAGAGCAAAAATCCGTAACAAAGGGTAAAACCCTGAAATTGTATGACCTACACAAAATGCAGAAGGCATATTTTTAGTTCTTTTAAAAATTATTAATCGGAAGTAGTATATTCCTTAATTGAAGTGGTGATTTTAATGGCGTCAAAAAAGAGCAGTACAAAAAAACGAAAAGCAAGACAAAAAAGGTCTAAACTTAAGTACTTTTTAGTATATTTATTGGTATTTACCACTCTCTTTACTGTGACCTTTATTGCGTCCTACAGTTATGTCTTAAAAAAAGAGAGTTTAGCCGATGAAGAGCTTGAGGTCAGTATTGCCCCCACAACTGGTGTTGAAATTACAATTCCACGTGGCTCAAGTACTTCTGATATCGCTAATATATTAAGAGAAAACGGCATTATTGAATGGCCATCAATATTTAAGTTGCAATCTAAAATAAACGGATATGATGGCACATTTATGTCAGGAAAACATATTGTTAGTAAAGAACTAAGCTATGATCAGTTAATGAGAGTACTTTCTAGCAATCCTGTCAGCATCAATGTTACAATACGTGAAGACTATTATTTAGATCAGCTGTTAAACACACTTAGTGATAATAAACTAATTGAAAAAGAAGCTTTCATAAAATCAATGAATACAGAAAAATTTGACTACAAATTTGTTGAACAAATTCCTGACAGAGAAAACAAGTTAGAAGGCTATTTATTCCCTGACACTTACTTTTTTGATCCCCTCTCAACTGATCGGGAAATAATAACTAAGTTTTTAGACAACTTCGATACAAAGTTTAAATTGGATTATTATGCTAGAGCTAAAGAACTAAATATGACTGTTGACCAAATAATAACTTTAGCATCAATAATTGAGAAAGAAGCTACTCTACCTGAAGAGAAACCCATCATTTCCAGTGTTTTCCACAACAGACTTAAGAGTAAAGACCCTTCACTAAAAAAATTACAGACCGATGCAACAATTCAGTATATTATCTATAATAAAGAGGGAAAGATAAAAGAGTATCTTACTGAAAACGACACAAAAATTGATCATCCATACAATACCTATGTATATGAAGGACTACCTCCTGGACCGATATGTAATCCAGGACTTGCATCAATTGAAGCTGCATTGTATCCTGAAGAAGGAACTGGTTATTATTATTTTGTTGCAAGGGGTGATGGCAGCCATCAGTTCTCTAAAACTTTGAGCGAACATGAAGCCGCCAAGAAAAAGTACATTGATGACAAAGAGGAAGAAGAAATTGAAGTTGAAGAATAGATTAAATTGTGAGGTTCAAAACCTCACAATTTTTATGAGGACGGATAGATTATGATTTGCTACGAATACATAAACGAATACATTCGCAATACAATAAAAAAAAGCGAAGGAATACTCAAAGAGCTTGAAGAATTTGCAAAGGAAAATCATGTTCCTATAGTACACCCCGAAGTAGCAAAGCTACTTCAAGTGCTAGGAATACTAAAAAAGCCCAAACGCATCCTTGAACTTGGAACTGCCATAGGCTATTCCTCTATTTTGCTTTCACAAATTTTAGACACTGACGGCAAAATAGATACTATAGAAAGATATGAATTGATGGTTGAACGTGCTAAAGATAATATAAAAAAGGCCAAGCTTGAGGATGTTATAAATATTATTACTGGAGATGCCTTAGAAGTTTTAAAATGCTTGAATAAACAGTATGATATTGTTTTCCTCGATGCTGCAAAAGGACAGTATCCAGAGTTTCTACCAGAGTGTTTGCGGCTTCTCTCCCCTACTGGCTTACTCATTTCCGACAACATTCTATACAAGGGAATGATTGCAAGTGATGACCTAGTGGTAAGAAGAAAAAAAACAATAGTAAAACGTTTAAGATTCTATCTTGATACATTATGTAACTCCGAAGACCTAGAAACGAGTATAATACCAATTGGTGATGGAGTTGCTTTAAGCTATAAAAAATAGTTAGGAGAAAATTCTATGGAAAAAGTTGAATTACTAGCACCAGCCGGTAATCTAGAAAAATTAAAAATGGCAATAATATATGGTGCCGATGCAGTATATCTCGGAGGAGAAGAATTCGGACTTAGAGCAAATGCCGATAACTTCACAAGGGAACAGCTTATTGAAGCACTTGATTTTGCTCACAGTAGGGGTAAAAAGGTATATGTTACTATGAACATTATTCCCCACAATGATGATTTCTCTGGAATTCCAAATTATGTTCGTACCATAACAGAGCTTGGTGTTGACGCTATTATTTTATCCGATCCTGGAGTATTTGCTTTAGTCAAGCAGATTTCCCCTAACATGGAAATACACTTAAGTACGCAGGCAAACAACACCAACTACATGAGTGCAAAATTCTGGTATGATCAAGGTGTAAAAAGAATTGTCTTAGCTAGAGAGCTTTCTATAAATGAAATAAGCGAAATTCGTAAAAAAACTTCCTCAGACCTTGAGTTGGAAATTTTTATTCATGGTGCAATGTGCATTTCCTATTCCGGGAGATGCTTACTGAGCAATTATATGACTGGCAGGGATTCCAATCGCGGTCTTTGTGCCCATCCCTGTCGCTGGCAGTATCATCTTGTAGAGGAAAAAAGACCGGGAGAATATTTCCCTGTGTATGAAAACGAAAGAGGTACTTTTATTTTTAATTCCCGTGATCTTTGTATGATTGAATACTTACCTAGTATAATAAATGCAGGAGTGACAAGTCTTAAAATTGAAGGTCGAATGAAAAGTGCTTACTATGTTGCAACTGTTGTAAAGGCATATCGGCAAGCACTGGACTCCTATTATGAAATGGGTCCAAATTACAGGTTTGATACTAAATGGCTTGAGGAAGTATCTAAAGCAAGCCATCGTGAATTTACATCAGGCTTTTATTTTGAAAAGCCCTCCTCTGAAACTCAAATATATCATACCAGCTCTTATATAAGAGATTATGATTTTATAGGGGTTGTATTGGAATATAACCCTAGCACTAGCATTGCAAAAATAGAACAAAGAAACCGAATGTTTGTAGGTGAAGAAATTGAGGTAGTGAATCCCGAAGGAGATTTTTTCGTACAAACCATAGACTCTATGAAAAATATTGATGGTGAAGAAATTGATAGTGCACCTCATCCCCAGATGATAGTCTATATGCCTATGAAACAAGCAGTTGTCCCCTATACAATACTAAGAAGAAAATAATTTAGCGATTTATTTAACTTCATTAGCTTTTACAAAATCTTTTTCGCTACACAAATAGTACTTATCAAAAATCCTTCAATCAGTGTAATGGGATTGCTTGAATAAAGTAACCTATTTCACTGATTTAAATTATTAATAATTAGTGACCAACTAAGGACGTTAACATAGTATTTTAAAGTCTTCCCCTTATTCTTATATAATTCCTCTTAGGAAATCGTATAGAAACCAGTTTTATTGGAATAATTTTATATATGCAACACTTAACAATAAATAGGTTTTGTACGGTATCCATCTTAATAAAATTATGATTAAATTACTTTCTATGATTTACCATAATTTCTTGTACTCTAATAACGCAATTTAGGAGGAAGTACTTATGCATATTAAAAGAACATGCTTTCTGCTTGTTTTTTTTACAATATCAATCTCTATACTTGGTTTAAGACTCTTTTATTTACAAATATATGCCGGTAAAAAATTATCATTATCGGCTAACGCTCAAAGAGTATCCGAAAAAAGTATTGATGTTCCGCGGGGAAACATACTTGATAGAAATATGATACCTTTGACCAATAGAACTAAAGAAATTTTTTGCGTTATAAAGCCTCTTTATTTATGGGAAAAAACTAGCGAAATCGCAAGCATATCAAAAATACTTAACCTTGAAGCTAATAAACTAAAACGAGAAATTGAATTTAAAAAAGATCCAATTATCGTTCCTTGTTCGCAATTTCAAAAAGATTCTTTAGATAAAATAAAAACTCAAGGAATTTCCTTTATCTATTCTCTCAAAAGATATGACGACCAATCTGTTGCTAAACATGTAACAGGTTATATAAACAAAATAGACAATACTGGAAATACTGGAATTGAGAAGCACTTCCAAGACACTCTAAAACTTAATTCCAATAGCAGTGTTGGAGTCGTCACCGACGCAAAAGACAACCTTGTTACTGGTCTTGGGTATAGATTTATTGAACCGAAGGACTCTAATCAACTTAATGTAAAACTCACTTTAAACTATCATATACAGAAAACTGCTGAAAATGTCCTAAAAAAAAGTGGACTTAAAGGTGCAGTAGTTATTGAAGATGTAGTAAGCGGTGATATTGTTGCCATGGTAAGCAAACCAGACTATAATCCTAATAATATTGAAAAATACTTAGACAGTACCGATAAAGAACTATTTAATAGAGCTGTTGCCTCCTACAATCTCGGTTCAATATTTAAAATTATAGTATTGGCTAGTTCTTATGAAAATGGGATCGATCCAAATATGAACTACTTTTGCCCTGGATATATCACTTTAGGTGATAAGGAATTTAAATGCTCCTCCTATGCAAAAGGCGGACATGGACTTATTAGCCTTGAAGAAGCTTTTGCCTCTTCTTGTAACCCCTATTTCATCGAACTTGGTATAAAAACTGGTCATATCAATATCATTAATACAGCCAGAAAGTTCGGTTTCGACAATTTTACGGGTGTTAATGAACATGGAGTTGATGAATCATCAGGCCACCTTCCTGATACAAAAAAACACTTTTCCTATGGAGATATTGCCAACATTTCTATTGGACAAGGGGATATACTTGCAACTCCCCTCCAGGTAGCTGACATGATTGCAACAATTGCCAATGGAGGTATAAAAAACAGAGTAAATATAGTGGATTCCATTATAGATTCCTCTAATAATACCCTTAAGGTGGTAAGGTTTGACAAGGGTGAGAGAATTCTTTCAAAGGATATTTGTGATAAAATTAAATATCTTATGGAAAAAGTAACAATAAGCGGAACAGGAATAAAAGCAAACCTTGATGAATACGGTGGTGCAGCAGCTAAAACTGGTAGTGCTGAAACTGGACAGTATATAAATGGCGAAAAAATAGTCCACGCTTGGTTTGCTGGATACTTCCCAAGATTGAACCCAAGGTATTCTGTTGCAGTTTTTATCGAAAACGGAAAAAGTGGAGGTTCAATTGCAGCCCCAATATTTGAAGAAATAGCTAGGGATATTCTCATTAAGGGGCTATAAGATTAAATTGCCGGGCTGTTGTAAGCTTGTAACAAACAAGAATTAAGCCCGGCGTTCTTAGTTATTTCGAAACAGAACTATTGCTTAAATTCTTTATTGTGTTGTTTATTATGTTCTTTATTATGTCCTTTATTGTGTTGTTTGTAGTAAAATTTAGGCATTCCATTTCCATCCCATTCTTGTATCTTTTTTGTGTATTCGGAAATCAACTCATTAGCCTTTTCTTGCGATATTTTACCATCCTTTACTTGTGAAGCCATAACTTCTTTAAATTTCTCAATTATCTTTTCTCTCTTTTGTTCTACTGTAAGCTTATTAAACTCCTCAATTCCTTTAATTTTTGAATCGATTTTTTTAATTTTTTTGTCTGCTTCTTCCTTTGAAATTTTTCCTTCTTTCTCAAGCTTTATAATTTTCTCCTTCCTAACTTTCAACGACTTTATAGGATCTTTAAACTCTTCAGAGCATTTCCCCTTTCTACATTTCTTATGATCAAGGTGGAAATCCTTATCCCTCGTATTCTCCATATCGCTTTTGTCAGTTTTAACCGGTTTTGTCGGCTGTGAAAGAGTTGGAGCAGCAAACGCCGCTAAAGTAAAAAGATTTACTGAAATAACAGTAGCTAAAAATATTTTCGATATCTTCATTTTCACATCTCCTTAAATAATCTATTCTCTTTTTTAATATAACCATCTTAGAATATTTTATATTTAAATTAATGTGGTATAGTGTCAATATTAATCTACACAATCCAAATTAAACCAAAATTAAACTCTAAATTCATATCGCATATTGATAATTTTTTAAATATAAAAAATTTACATATGTACTTGCACCTATTAAAAACAAAACTCATATAATTAAAAGGTAGCCTATTTATCGGAGGTGCCTTACCTTGTTTACAATAGCTTGCACACTACTATTTGAAACAATAAAAAACATATTTTTCCTTTTTGGGTATGTATCCAGTGTAAATTCATTCCCACAGCCACTAAGTCCAGAGGAAGAGAAACACTATATTAATATGCTTAAAGAAGGTAGCGAAGAAGCGAGGAATATCCTTATCGAAAGAAATTTAAGGCTTGTAGCTCACATTGTAAAAAAGTACAACTCTACAGTAGGTGATTCCGATGACCTTATCTCCATCGGAACAATAGGGCTCATAAAAGCAATTGCCACCTTTAACCACGAAAAAGGAACCCGACTAGCCACCTATGCTGCCCGATGCATCGAAAATGAAATTTTGATGCAAATCAGGTCCAACAGAAAAATTCAAAGTGAAGTCTCTCTTCAGGATCCTATTGGCATTGACCGTGAAGGAAATGAAATAGCTCTTATTGACGTAATTGGAAACGAAGCTGAATCGGTTGTTGAAGAAGTTGAACTAAAAATGCAGGTTAAACGTTTATACAATAAAATGAAGCTGGTACTTAAGAATAGGGAAAAAGTGGTTTTAGAACTCAGGTATGGCCTTTTAAATGGTACAAGTAAAACTCAACGAGAAATAGCAAAAATGCTAGGTATTTCAAGATCCTATGTATCAAGAATTGAAAAGAAAGCAATAAAAAAACTAGGTAAGGAATTAAAATCAGAAGGCTATCCATAATAGCCTTCTGATTATTTTACTTATTTACACTCTTTTACATATTCTTTAAAGGACTTTTTCTTAAATAATCCACCAATTATGTTTTTTAGGAGTAAGATTGTTATAGGTCCAATTATCATTCCTATATAACCAAATATTCTCAAACCTAAATACATTGATAGAAGAGTCACTAAAGGATGTAATCCTATCTGTTGACCTAAAACCTTTGGTTCTATAAGCTGCCTTACCACCAATACTACGCCATAAAGTATTATAAGTGAAATTCCCATTCTAATATCGCGTGTAATAAAATTATATATTGCCCATGGAATCAAAACCCCTCCCGTTCCAAGAATGGGAAGTGCATCTATAATACTTATCAGCAATCCTAAGAGTATATTCTGCTTTACACCTATAATGGCAAAGCCTATACTTAGTTCAACAAAAGTGATGCTCATAAGAATTAGCTGGGCTTTTATATAACCAAAGAGTGCTGCAAACATATCGTCTTTTATGGTTATTACATTGTTGACCCAATCTTCAGGAATGTTTAATTTGATATACTCATAAATTTTATCCCTGTCCGAGGCCATAAAGAACGTTGACAACATAGTAATAATAACAAAAATTATTGCCTGTGGAATAGATATCGCAGTGTTCAATAATCCTTTTGCAAAAGAGCTTCCTATTTCCGATACATTTGAAGTCAAATTTGCTACCATTCCCTCAATACTTTTGGTGGCTTCTTCAGGGAGTCTTAAGTAAATTTCCGATCCCCTGCTAATATACTCTTTAACATTATCATAAATATTTTTAGAATACTCGGGTATTATTACAGATAGACTTAGAGCCTCCTGATAAACTCTAGATATCAGAAACGCCAACACTAAGCCAATAATTAGCATAACAAGTAAAAGCGAAATTATCGCTGATGCTTTTCTATTAAGCTTTACCTTTTTCATTAGGAACTTAATTAGAGGTTCCATTATAGATGACAGTGCAAAGGCTATTAGAAAAGGTGCAATGTACAAAATGGATTTAAAAAAAAGTAAAACTCCTAATATCGTACCTCCAATTACAAGCAGTAATCTCAAAAATAACTTTAGACCCTTATTCATATACTCTCCAAAAAACTGTATTTGTTATATATATAATAATATTTTATAAGCGTCAGGGCAAGCATAAATTATTTGCAACCTGAAAATAGGCTATGGAGTAACTAACAAATAAAAGCTTTAAACCAATAAAGAAAAACTATTACTCAATAAAGACAATGAACCTTATTCTAGCGATCCTATTTCACATATAGACTATTTAGCCTTAGAACCGTATTTATAGAATACTCAATTGGCACAAATATATTTTATACTAATAAAATTATTATTAATGACAGATTCCTTTGTCAAAGTAGTTAAGTATTTTTTTAATTCATCAATATTTTTACAATCTGATGTTGCCAGACTAATATGAACAGAGCAATCTCTTCCATGTTCTTTAGCTTGATACAAAGCAAAATCACATATATTTATAGTTTGCTCAAAATTTAATATATCCGGACAACACATTTCGAAGGGCAGATACGCACAACCTATTGAGCAAGTCTTATTTATAATAGTCTTATTCGGTAACTCTATGCTAGTTTCCCTTATTTTACTTAATAATTTTTTGGAAAACTGTTCAAGGTATTCTACCTTGGTATTATTTAAGAAGACTAAAAATTCTTCTCCTCCCCACCTAACTACAAAATCTTCCGATCTAACAAGACTTTTTAGGACTTCTGTTAGTTTAATAAGAACCTGATCTCCGGCAGCATGACCATATGTATCATTTACTTTTTTGAAGTGATCAATATCAATAAGGTACAAGCCAATTACATTGTTGTTAGTGTCTAAATCACTTTTTTGACTGTTAAAAAATAATTCCATTTTCGATTTTATAAACTTTTCGGTGGATTTGTTTATATATTCATACACATATCTCCTGTTATATAGTTTGGTTAGTGGATCACGAAGTGACAGTTCTTTTAATTCCGAATTCGCTATTGCCAATTGCTGAGTTCTTTCATTGACTATATATTCTAATTTTTCATATACCTGTGCCTTTTCAACAGATATAGCAATATGCGAGGATAAGATTTCTATCGCCTCTATTCTCTGGGAACTAAATACATCTTCAGCTAGATTGTTCTCAAGATAGATAATCCCCTTAAGATCGTTTTGATGAATAATCGGTACACATAAAATTGATTTGGCATTCACTCTCTTTATGTAATCAGTATTCTTGTAATAATGATTATTCATAGCATTACCTAAAACAACTATTTCATGGGTTCTCTTTACATATTGTACTATGTCAGGGCAAAAATCATTACTTTCACTTAATGGAAGGGAGTTTGTTATTCGGCTATCTTCATTTTCGCCATTTTTAATTACTTCAACATATAATTTATCATCATTTATATTTCTTAAAATAACGCAGCCCTTTTGCCCCCCTGTATTTTCCATAACCACATTCATAAGTAGCTTAAGCAACTTATCAAATCTTATTTCACTTGATATAGCCTGAGTAGACTTCAAGATAGACTTAATATCTAGACTTAATGTGCTTGAATTAGTACTTGTTCGTTTTATAGATTGTTTTCTTCGAGAAAACTTACTGGCATATTTTCTTTCGGTAGAAAAATCCGAATACTTCGTCTCTAAAATTCTTACTTTCTCATAAACGCCCCAGTGATTATAGAAATATTTAGCTTCTTTTATATAAGTTTTCCCTACTATCTCTTCATTCCTAGATATCCAAAACTCGCCAATAATTTCATTTATTATGGCTTTCATGTTTATAAACTCTCCTGGTACTATTGAATCAAGAGATTTTCTATATAAGCCAATAATAGTTTCTAAAGGCTTGTTTTGAATTCTTGCTAATTCTGCTGCAACGATATAGTACTTATGCTCAAAATTTTCGGGGCAACTTTCACACCAAATTTTTAAGCTATCCAATTTCTTATTTATTTGTTTTAGGATTTCATCTTTATCTGCTCCTGCTTCTTTTTCAATCTTCTTTATTAGGCTTAAAGAACTGGCCATGGCATAATTTGCAGAACTAAACAGACCTCTACTAGCATCAATATATTTTTCAGTATATTCAACCCATTTCAGAGCCGCCTCATAATTCCCGAGTACATAATTTGTCATTACATTAAACTCACCGAATTTAAAAGTAGCAGCCATGTTATTGCCCTGTGCAAGCATCTCAAGAATAGAATTTTCTGCTTCATAATTATATGCCGACTGAAGTTGGCTTACCACATGCTTCATTAGACCTACAAAGGGCAACAAAAGCATCACCTTGTAAAACATTAACAACTTCTCAGTTTTTTCTAAATCCTGAATAAATTCATCTAGATTTTTCCCTATATAAAAATTATGATCCAATTTGTAGATTGTCGACCAAAAAGCATGTATAATGTCGCCGGTTTCCATTCCATATTTAATCGAAAGATCAAAATACTCCAAACCCTCGGAATAATGCTTTTTCCAGTGAGATATAAAAGTTGCGAAAACAAAATAGGTTCCTGCTCTTAATGAATCGAATTTGTACTTGTCAATCAAAGAAAAAGCCACCTTATTAAACTTATAAGAAAGCTCATAGTCCCCAAGAACAGGTCCAAAAACAATTCCACACTCCGAGAAATTCTTACAGTTTACTTCTACTATTCCGGATTTTACTGCCGTATCAAACATTTTTAGCTGTATTAATATATTTAGGGGCGGATATAATTCAAAGGCTATTGGCGATAATTGGAATAATAATTTCATAACCATGATTTTATTTTCGTCTTTCAGTAATGGTAGATTAACTAAATCATCCATACAATTATCTGCTAAGTAACTATGTATTTTTTCAATACCTACACCAATTTCAACATCTATATCCCTTGGATCTGAAGGTAAATCTGCATCGAATAATTTAAGACCCTTTTTAATCTCCTCTGCTACTATATCACGCTTTTCTCCTGTGTGGTCTAGAATCTTAGCTTTTAATTCATACACCATAGCCTTTTCAATATTATTTGATGCTAGCTTCAATGTATTATCGCATAAGACCATTATCTCCTCGATATCTCCGGACAGATAACATGCTTCAATATATTCCAAAGAAAAATCAAACAATTTTTTTGGGATATCAAGCCATTCATCCTTGGTAAACAGGCTTTTTCCTATGATATAGTAATTTTTAGCGATACTATACGCCATATTTTTCTTTGCTCTTTTTCCAGCATAATAATTTAAATCTAGAAGTTCCATTCGTTCTGTTTTACTATTTATAATGTTTCTTCCAACATTCAAATGATTTGTTATTTCGAAAATTTTGCTTCCGTACATGTTTTTATTATTATAAGTATTCAATAGGATTTTTCCGACCCTATAATGAATTAATTCCTTTTCTTTGTCAGAAACCAATGAATATGCCGCTTGCTGAATTCTACTATGATTAAATCTAAAATTTATTTTAATTCCAGATTTCAAATATTCGTCTTTTTCTACATTTAAAAATTTATAATTATTATCTACTGGCACTACATATTCTTTTTCCATTGCAATCCTTAAAGCACTATATATGTCTTCTATATCTTTACATATTTCATATATAATTCTTAATTCAAAATAATTCCCTATACATGAAGCAGCTTTTAGAATATAAAGAGAATCAAAAGGTAATAGCTTTAAGTTTTCTATTAGAAAATCCACTACATTGTCGCTTAATTGAATATTTCTAATTTCTTCTATATGCCATTCCCATATCGAGCTTTCCTCATTAAATTTAAACAATTCATTCTCGTACAGAGTCTTTAGTAATTGACAAGTAAAAAAAGGATTACCTTTTGTCTTTTGATATACGTAGTTTGATAATAAGGCGGTATCTTCAGGATTATATCTTAAAGTATCAGCAATTAACTGGTTTACAGCTGTCTCTTCTATGGCTTCAATATTATGTTGATATAGAAAATCTTCATTGCCTAAAGTCTTTTTCACTCTATCAAACATAGATAATAACGGATGACCATCTAGGACCTCATTATCCCTGTATGAGCCTATAATAATGAGATTGTTAATATCCTCCGATGATATGAGGTATTCCAACATGTCAATTGAAGACATATCGCTCCATTGGAGGTCATCTAAAAACATTATTAATTGATTTTCTTCATTTGCAAAAACTTTAATAAAATTACTCAAGGCTAAGTTTAGTCTGTTTTTCTCTTCAACTGGTTCCATTTTATGAACTTCAGGCTGTTTACCAATTATTTGTTCAAGTTCGGGTATGAATTCTACAAGAATTCCAGCATTTTTCCCTAATGCCTTTTCTAAGCTGCTTCTCCAATAATCATAATTTTTTGCTACTAGCACTATGTTTTTTATAAGCATTCCAAACGCTTCTTTTAGTGCACTATAAGGATTGTTACGTCCAAATTGCTCAAATTTGCCTGATATAAATCTACCGCCTTTGTAAATTGCTTCCTGACTTATTTCTTGTATAATAGCGGTTTTTCCAATACCTGAGTAGCCTGAAACAACCAACATTTTAATACTGCTTTCCTTAGTGTTTTTAAGTATATCTCTTAAATTATTTATGTCCTTTTCTCTTCCATAAAGTTTCTGAGGAATTTCAAATCTATTGGAGATATCTTTTTCTGCAATCCTGAAATTAATAATTTTATCTCTCGAATATATATTTTCCAAACAGTATTCCAAATCATATTTCAAACCTATAGCTGTTTGATATCTGTCTTCAGCATTTTTTGATAATAATTTCATAATTATGTCTGAAATTGTTGATGGAATTTCACTACAAACGGTTTTAGGTTCAATTGGTGTTTTCGCAATATGGCTGTAAATAACTCCCAACTCATCACCAGTAAAGGGAAGTTTGCCTGTAAATATTTCATACAAAGTTACTCCCATAGAATATAAATCCGCCCTAAAATCGACAGGTCTGTTTATCTTTCCTGTCTGCTCTGGAGATATATATAAACAAGTTCCCTCAAATATATTCGTATTAAAGCTTTTCTCGCTTATTAATTCTGTAGACAAACCAAAATCAACAACCTTAATCTCATCAGTTTCAGTGTTCCAAACAATGTTGTAAGGATTTATGTCTTTGTGAATTACGCCTTGTCTATGAATTTGTACTAAAGCTTCAGCTATATTGACAGCAATAAACAACTTTTTCTTCAAATCGAGCGTATTTAAACTTAATAAATCAGACAACGGTCTTGCTCCAAAGTCTTCTAAAATTATAGCAATAGAGTTTTTATAATTTTTTGTGCCATATACTTTAATTACCTTATCGCCATAGTCTTTTCCAGTTATCATAGCTTCTCTTTTTATATTTATTAATTCTTCTTTTGTCGGATATTCGTTATTTTGAAGTTTAACTAGAACTTTCTTATTATCTGAAATTTGAGTACCTCTATAAATAGAAGATTTTTGACTTCTATAAATAAGTTCATCAATATTATAGCCCGGTAATTCAAACATATTATTCACATCCCTCTTGTTCTTGTGAACAGTATAGCATCTTTTTATAGTAAAATATATACAATAATTGAATATTTATTGTTTTTTCGTCATATTATTTACAATAAATTATGTTTATCTACCACTCTTATATCACCATGCACAATAAATTAATTAGAACAACCTGTTGTTGTGTTAATTCCATTATATTCCGACATATCTAATGCTTCATGTATATTTCGATATATAATGCTTCATGATACTATTGGATAAATTTTTAAAGAATTGCTATATCCTTAATATTCTCAACACTCATTAAGGAAACTGAAGCTTTAAGCAAATAATCGTTATCATTAAAACTTAAGCACATCGACCGAACTTTTGAAATTCATACTCCCATTTCTTAAAAGCCAACTCACAATATATATATCGGTATAAAACCATTTCAAACTAACATTGTCTATTCTCGGTTTTATTAAATCATTAAGTAAAATCTATGAGCTGTGAACACTTAAGAAAATTGTTGGCAAAGATAAAAAGGATAAGACCCGTATCTACTGGTCTACGAGTCCGTCCTTAATATAATTAGTAGTTTGTCGAACTACTTATAAAATATAGCATTTTTGTCTGCAGTCAATACTAAAGTATGTTCTACATTTCAAACAATGCTAATTAGTGTTTAGCATGTCATAACACTAAATGCTTTTTACTTGATTTCTACAATTGTTACTCCATCTTCGCCTTCTCCATATTTTCCGAGCCTATAGGACTTAACCCTTTTGTTACTTTTTAGATATCGATGAATTCCACTTCTCAATACTCCAGTGCCTTTACCGTGTATTATGCATATCTCCGAAAGCCCCGTTATAACTACATCATCTAAGTACTTATCAACAACTTCTAGAGCATCATCTAAACTTAATCCCCTTACATCTACCTCATTTCTGATGCTTCTTGCTTTTGATATAGCTATCTCTCCTGCTCCAGTTCTCTTTATCTGCTCTTTCTGTTCGTCAATTATTTTTAAATTGGTAATATGAACGTTTATTTTCATAATACCAGCCTGAACTATTGCTTCACCATTCTTATCTGGTGTTGATACAACTGTTCCTTTCTGATTTAGATTAGTAATTAAAACACTATCTCCTGGCTTAAGGTCTTTAGGCGGTTTGACAAGTGTATTTTTAGGGATAATAGGCTTACTCAAAGCATCTTCAATGGTATCTATCCTATTCTTTAATTTAAGCCTCATCTCTTCAGCTACTTTTTGATTTGTGCCCATTTCCTTTTCCCTTTGTATTCTTCTCATCTCAGATAGGATTTTCTCTGATTCATGCTTTGCCTCTAATAAAAGTTTTCTAGCCTCTTCCCTAGCTTCTCTTAATATCATATCCTTTTTGTCTTCAAATCTCTTTCTTTGAACTTCTATTTCATTTTTTATTTTTTCCGCCTCAATTTTCAGAATATGTGCTTGTGTTCGTTCACTTTCCGATTGATTAAGATTCTCTTCGATGGACATAAGCATATCTTCAAATTTGATTTCTTCACTTGTCAGATAATTCTTTGCATGCTCGATCACTGAATCAATAAGCCCTAATCTTTTAGATATAGCAAAGGCATTACTTCGTCCTGGCACGCCAATCAAAAGCTTATAAGTAGGTTTTAAGGTTTCAACATCAAACTCACAGCAAGCATTCTCCACATAAGGTGTGGTTACGGCATAAACTTTTAGCTGACTATAGTGAGTAGTAGCAACAATAGTGCAGCCTTTCTGCTTTAGGTGCTCTAAAATAGCCATTGCCAATGCAGCACCTTCGGTAGGGTCAGTGCCAGCTCCTAGTTCATCAAATAGAACAAGGGAATTATTGTCCACGTTTTCTAGGATATTTACAATATTTTTCATGTGAGATGAAAATGTACTTAAGCTCTGTTCGATACTTTGCTCATCTCCAATATCAGCAAAAACCTTGTTGAAAACACTCACTTCTGTCCCTTCATTTGCAGGAATATGAAGTCCTGCTTGTGCCATAAGCGTAAATAATCCCACGGTTTTAAGGGTTACAGTCTTTCCCCCTGTATTTGGTCCTGTAACAACTAGAGTATCAAAATCTTCTCCTATCCAAAAATCAATAGGTACCACTGTTTTAGCATCAAGCAGTGGATGCCTTCCCTTTTTTATAAGTGTTTTACCTTCGTTATTAAGCTTTGGGCAAACACAATTATAGTCCAAACTCAGTTTTGCTTTTGCAAAAATAAAATCAAGCTTTGCTAAAATAGTAATATTAGTCTTTAGCTCAACTGCAATTTGAGCCGTATCATTAGACAACTCCTGAAGTATTCTTTCAATCTCTGTCTGTTCTTTTAATTTAAGCTCCCGTATTGTGTTATTTGCCTCTACAACAGCCATAGGTTCAATAAAGAGAGTTGCTCCACTTGCAGAGGAATCATGTATAAGTCCGGGAATTTCGGCTCTGTATTCCTGTTTGACAGGCACTACATATCTATCCCCTCTCATTGTAACTATTGATTCCTGCATGTACTTCTGGTATTTAGCTGACCTAACTAAATCATTAAGTTTGTCCTTTATTGAATTCTGTGCATGACGTATCTGCCTCCTGATATTTCCTAATGCAGGACTTGCGTTATCAGAAATTTCCTCTTCGCTTAATATGCAAAGATTAATCTTATCCTCGACCCTTTTAGCTGGTTCAAGGCAACTAATCAATTCACTTACAATATTATCATCCTCTGTCTTAATATTATCGCCACTTGAATAGTTTTTTAAGTTTCTGACAGCACGCAATACTCCTGCCACTCGTATAAGTTCCCCAGGGTTTAACATTGAACCTATTTCGGCTCTTTTAATACTGTCACTTATATCATGAATCCCCCCTAATGGCGGACTACCCCTCCTAGATATAAAGTTTACCCCATCACTGGTTTCCTTCAAATTTATTTTAATCTTTTCAAAGTCATTATCTGGCATTAGCTGCTTTGCTAATTCCAAGCCAAGACTTGATGCTGTAAGTGAAGCTAGCCTATCTATTATTTTGTTATATTCCAAAATCCTTATGGTCTTTTCATTCATGCTATAAAGTTACCTTTCTTGATGGTTATTGTCATATCTTTAACAATAGAAGCAATATCTATTAAACCACTTCTTTGTTTTATTTGATTTCAAAAATAAATAGTAAATTAGCATTTTAAAAAAAGCTGATTTTATTTAGTCTGAGCTTTAAATTTTGTCTAATGAATTTTTAAAACACCTTATATATTATAGCAAAAAAATACCTTAAGTGAAATATATAATGAATTTTGAGTTTCCCCAAATTTAGTAACAAAAAACTGAGGGATCTTTGAGCTTAAAGGCTTTGAAAATATCAAGTTGTTGTGATGGAGGTGGTTTTTCT
>JGI24711J26586_10000194_pt1 | contig 45438 bp, 43 predicted proteins | sample BioPla3DNA1_FD_26586 | JGI IMG/M metagenome (IMG submission 26586)
CGGCTATANAGCGGAACGCTGCGCCTGCGGGATACGGTGGCCCTGGCCGGGAGAGAAAAGCTGAAAATCACAGAGATGCGTATTCCATCCAAAGGGGAGATTGTTCGGACAGACACCGCCCATAAGGGCGAAATTGTCATCCTTCCCAGCGACAGCGTGGGATTAAACGACGTATTGGGGGACGACACCCGGCTTCCTCGTGAAAGGTGGCGTGATGCCCCCCTCCCCATGCTGCGGACGACGATTGCGCCGAAAACGGCAGCGCAAAGAGAACGGCTGCTGGACGCTCTTACTCAAATTGCGGATACTGACCCGCTTTTGCGCTACGAGGTGGATTCCATCACCCACGAGATCATTCTTTCTTTTTTAGGCCGGGTGCAGTTGGAGGTTGTTTCCGCTTTGCTGGCGGAAAAGTACAAGATTGAAACAGCGGTGAAGGAACCTACCGTCATTTATTTAGAGCGGCCGCTCAAAGTGGCCAGCCACACCATCCATATCGAGGTGCCGCCCAACCCGTTTTGGGCATCCATCGGGCTGTCTGTTACGCCGCTCCCGCTTGGCTCTGGTGTACAATACGAGAGCCGGGTTTCCCTGGGATACTTGAACCAGAGTTTTCAAAACGCTGTCATGGATGGTATCCGTTACGGCCTGGAGCAAGGCTTGTGTGGCTGGAACGTAACGGACTGTAAGATTTGCTTTGAATACGGGCTTTATTATAGCCCGGTCAGCACGCCGGCGGACTTTCGCTCATTGGCCCCGATTGTATTGGAACAGGCATTGAAGGAATCAGGGACGCAGTTGCTGGAACCTTATCTCTCCTTCACCCTCTATGCGCCCCAGGAATACCTTTCCAGGGCTTATCACGATGCGCCGAAATACTGTGCCACCATCGAAACGGCCCAGGTAAAAAAGGATGAAGTTGTCTTTACGGGCGAGATTCCCGTCCGCTGCATACAGGCATACCGTACTGATCTGGCCTTTTACACCAACGGGCGGAGCGTATGCTTGACGGAACTGAAAGGGTATCAGGCCGCTGTCGGCGAGCCGGTCATCCAGCCCCGCCGTCCAAACAGCCGCCTGGATAAGGTGCGCCATATGTTCAGTAAGATCACTTGATACACCACAGCGAGGAAGGTTATTGTATTTCCCTGTCTTTCGTGGTAAAATGTAGTTGTAAACCACCAGAGAAACCAATCTAATTTTACCGTTGATAGCCATTTTCTTGATAGCCAAATGATAGCAAAAGTTCGGCAAGCCCATAGGATAAGGATAATAGGTATCAGGAAAAATCAAATGGTATCAAATCCCCCAAACAAAAGCGTTTAGAATTAAGTTTCATTTTGCGAGTGGGAGTAAGGAATTTAAACCTCTAAAGCCTTACGGATAAAAGGTTTTAGAGGTTTGATTTTATTATATAATAAAAAAGTTGAGGTAAAATGTGAAATTATCTGTAAATAATAAATATAAAATACTCCATGGTCTCTACTGGATGATGTTCTGTGTAGGCACGGGCTTTATTTCTATGTATCTTCAGGGGAGAGAAGTCGAAACTGCAGGTATAGGGGTAGCAACAGCTATATTTGGAGTATTGGCATCATTTCTTCAGCCCGCACTCGGGAGAATTTGTGACCGTAGCTCCCAAATTACATGGCGACACATGACATTGATACTTTCAACAATTTTTATGGCCCTGTGTATTATTATGCCGCTGGTGCCTGGAAAACTGGCTGGTGCAATATTTATGGGTTCCCTGATGTTACTGGCTATTATTACTACGCCCTTTATCAATACAGCACATTTCTATTACAGTCGCAGGGGCAAATATATTAACTTTGGTATAGCCAGAGGCATCGGATCAGGTATGTATGCCTTGTTAGCATTACTCATAGGAGCTCTTGCAGAGAAGTTTGGCGCTGAAGTCCTTCCGGTGTGTGGAGCAGTGATAGCTTTTTTCTTCATAATAATTACACTTCGAATGCCAATTATCCATGATGATATTAAGGANACTGCAAAAGCTGAACCACAGGAGTCTGGCAAGGTCATAAAACAGCAGAAAGGATTTCTTAGAAAATATCCTGTATTTGCAATAATGCTGCTGGCATCCTTGATGATGCTTACTTCCCATAATATTGCAACTACTTATCTGCTCCAGATTATACAATCCCTTGGCGGAGACAGCCGCCAGCTGGGAATTGCTATGGCTATTCAGGCTATTGTTGAAGTTCCTGTATTGTTCAGCTTCTCAAAATTGGTAAAGCGCGTTCGCCCCGGGATCTTAATGCTGACAGCCTCTGTTGGGTATGCGGTTAAAGCTTTGTTGTATGCTGTGTCAGGCAGTATGCTCATGCTATATCTGACACAGACGACACAAATGTTCAGCTTCGCGATATTTGCCTCTGCATCAGTGTATTATACTTCGCAGAGTATATCTGAGGAAGATCAGACTACCGGTCAGGCATATATGGGAAGTATGATGTCGGCAGGCATGGTAGTGGGCAGTCTTTTAGGAGGATGGTTGCTGCAGCTTGCAGGTATTGCCACAATGCTTATAGCTAATCTGATTGTTTCTTTGCTTGGGGTAATATTTGCTGTCATATCAGTAACTCGAAAGGGCTTATCGGATAAACAATGATTATTGCCCCATTGACAAATAATTCTTGATTCCCTGCTTGGCACATAAGACCAAAAAATTATTGCCCCATTGACAAATAATTCTTGATTCCCTGCTTGGCACATAAGACCAAAAAATTATTGCCCCATTGACGAATAATTCTTGATTCTCTACTTGGCACATAAGACCAAAAAATTATTGACAAACGATAATTCTATGCTATGATTATATTTAGAATTATCGAAAAACAATAATTGTTAAGGAGAACGTCTATGAAACGCAATAACCTTCGTATTTTCCTGATAATAGAAGCCGTCATATGTACTATTCTTGCTTTCATGATGGAGAATCCGGCAGATTCCTTTATAACTATAATGTCCTTTCCTTTTGCACAAATTGGTGAAGGGCTCAGAGCTCTGTCCCTTTCGGGGATATCAGGGAATATAGCGGCAATTGTAATATATGCTGCCCTTTGCATTTTGCCTGTTATATATCTTATAATTCGGAAAAGAAAGGGCAGGGCGCATATTGAGGACGGGCTGCTTGTTATAATTAGCCTGTTATTGTTTGTTGTAATCTATATGATGATTAACCCTGTTGATATTGCAATTCATTTTGGAAACGCGGTTTTCATGGACTCCTATAAAGGATTTATGGGTGCTGCAGTGTATTCTGTGATTGCAGGATACATTATTATACGTGTTCTGCGTCAGTTTTTACAATGTGGAACAGATGATATGCTGAGATATTTGAAAATTTTATTAAGCGTTGTATGTGCTTTTCTTATTTATAGAATTTTTGCCTCGGGGCTTTCAGGTCTGAAACAGTCATTTTCACTGCTTGCAGCACAAAATACTGATGGCGGAGGGTTCACGGAAACACTGCCCCTCGATTCGCTGTTCGCTGCTGAAAATAGCGAAGGCGGACTTTTCCTCAGCTATGTTTTTCTTGCAATTCAATATCTTGTAGACATATTACCCTATGCCTTTAATATTATCATTATATTTACAACACTAGCTCTTTTAGATGCTTTGGAGAAGGATTCCTACAGCCAGGAGGTAACCACATGGGCACAGAAAACCGGCGGAGTCTGTCGGATTGCTATACTCGCAATAATGCTGTCTCAGATAGTGGTGAACATACTGCAGCTTGCACTCGGATCACTAATTCGTTCAAGCTATTATACTCTTAATATTCCATTGCTGTCAGTGATATTTATGCTTGTTGTAATGCTGTTTGCCAAATATTTTGAGAAGGCACGGGAACTGAAGAATGAGAACGACAGTATCATATAAGGTGGAATTGGAATGGCGATTCGTGTGTTTTTAGAGGATATATTAAAACAACGTGGTATGACATCGAAAGAGCTCTGTGGACTGATTGGAATAACAGAGGCTAATCTTTCTATTCTAAGAAGTGGAAAAGCCAGAGGTGTACGTTTTTCAACAATTAACAAAATCTGCTACTATCTCGATTGCGATGTCGGCGATATATTGAAGTTTGATGGTAATCTGGAGGATGATGACAATGAGTAAAAGAATCATTATTATATGCTGTGCCATAATTATTATATTTTCACTTACCGGCTGCCAGCTTGCAAGAGAGGATGGCCTTGTGGCTCAAACCGATAGTCTGGCAGGGGTTTTTATTACCACCGAGTATTTGGATCTTTTTGATTTTCAGAGATATATGCAAGAGCAAAAACCTTCTTTTATAGAGGGAGATGTCTTTATTGATAATAATGATTATAACGGGAGGATTTACGCCGAGCTCAAGTCCAAGACTTATACAGATGAAGAAACAGGCCAAGAGAGTGAATATAGGGAATATGAATTTAAAAACCTAGAAGGAGTCCCTTTTTTTCTGTTCGAAGTCACCGAGCCTAATGGTACTACTTATAGCAGCATGTCTTCTGGTGATTCAGTCTGTGATGCCCATGTTACCATTGGGGATAGCTCAATGATTGAGGGAATCATTTATCTTAATCCAGACAAGCTAAGATCCATATACATTAACCCTGTGTATCGAACCGCAGATAATCGGATTTATGTTAAATCTGGGCAGGGAATGTNTTTCGGTGAATGGACTGAAGGTAGCACCTATACTCAGAGTATTGAAGAAAAACATACCATAACCGAAAATGGTCAGGAAATCGAAAAAAGCTTTAAAGCCACTATAACTGTTGCCGTAAAGAATATGCCGACAGATATAAGCATTATTCAGATGGGCCCGGAGCATAAATTGGTTAAAGAAACAAGCCATGATGTTGCTGCGTTGCCTGAAAGTATTAAGATTAATCCGGATGTTGAATATGTAATCCTTGAAACATGTTCTGTAACAGACCAGGGAGAAATCGTGCAGAGGGAGATACTTGATTCGGACAACGAATACTATTCAGCATATAGAGACCGTGGCGACGGGATTTATAAAGTAGTATCGGTAAAACTCATTTGGGAGTAAGTTTGAGAGTATTCATTCATATGAATATATTTGTTTTCAAAGTTAGTTTTAAAGATAAAATTTTATAGCATTTATCTGTTAAATGTTATAAAATAATATACAATTAATAGGATTAATAAGGGGGGTGCCTTTATGGCTTGCTATTATATCATTGGAATCCGTATGGATAACAGAGTAAATAATGCCTTGGCTTTTCAGGAAGCACTGACCAGAAACGGATGTCAGATTAAAACCCGTTTGGGCCTGCATGAGGTAAGTGAAGATTCATGCGCAAATGATGGGCTTATTATCTTACAGCCCTGTGGTACTAAGGAAGAAGTAGATAAGCTTGTGGATGAGTTAAACAGTCTTGAAGGGATAACCGCGAAGCTTATTGATTTGAACTAAAGCGGTTTATTTTTAAAAATTACATAATAAGGAGTAGAACGGTAATGAAGAGTAGTATGGTAGGAAAAATGGCGGTAAAAAACAGATACCTTATACTTGTTATGGGTATGGTTATTCAACTGTGTGCGGGTATACTTTACATGTGGAGCGTGTTTAAAGGCCCCGTTTCTCAGCATCTGTCCTGGGATTCAGACAGTGCTTCAATCACATCTTCAATTATGCTTGCAGTATTTGTTATCGGAATAATTGCAGGTGGCTATTTTCAGGATAAGTATTCACCCAAACCTGTTGCATTGGCCGGAAGTATTCTTTTAGGCCTTGGTATGATTTTAAGTGCATTCACACCCCAATCAGCACCCTGGCTTATTTATGTTTTCTATGGAGTAATTGGCGGCCTTGGTGTAGGCTGTGTCTACACTACCACCGTATCAGTAGTTCAAAAATGGTTTCCTGACAAGCGTGGATTTGCCACAGGAATGATGGTAGGAGCCTTTGGCTTTTCTCTTGTTCTGTTTGCACCTTTAACAGAAGCGCTGCTTGCAAATTGGGGAGTTTCAAAAACTTTTATATTTTACGGAATTCTATTTGCTGTTGTGTGCTCATTCTGTTCTTTCTTTCTGTCAAATCCTGAGGTCAAGCCTGAGGCTAAACAGGAGAGTTCTCCTGTAAACACTCAAAAACAATATACGACCTCTGAAATGCTAAGAACAAAAGAGTTTTACCTTGTTGCATTTTCAATGTTTTTCCTTTTACCTGCATATTTTATACTAAATCCCTTGTTAAAATCCCTAGGTGTGGAAAGAGGACTTACAGAAAGCATGGCTACATTTGGGGTAATGCTTACCGGTATCGCCAGTGCAAGTGGACGCCTTTTGATATCATGGTTTTCTGACTTCGCAGGAAGAAAAGGAGCCATAATGCTAATTACGGGTATAACACTGGTTTCTGCCCTGGTTATGACATTTGCGGAGGGAGTGCTGTTCTTAATTTGTGTTGCGGCCATAGCGCTGAGCTTCGGCGGTTCCTCAAGTGTGTACGCAGCAACTGCTGCTGATCTGTTCGGAACTAAGCATATGGGCTTTAATTACGGCTGTATTATGGTGGGCTTTGGAGCATCGGCACTCATATTCCAGAACCTTTCCAATGTTCTTAAGGCATCTGGATCATATACATCCTCCTTTATTACAGCGGCTGCAGGATGCGTTATAACACTAATTCTCATAGCATTACTAAAGGTTCCCAAAAAGGCTAAATAGAATGTCAACATATCGATAAAAATCATAGCCTTTGCGGGCATTTGTTTGAATATAAAAAACTGTTACAAAAGGACTGGTTGTTTTGAAGCCAGTCCTTTGATACCTTTAATTAATAAATCTGTACAGGTTTTTAATAGAACTCTAATTTAACTGACAGTAGCACCTAATAATCAATTATTACAATTGGAGATGTAAAGTCTTGAAGCTAAATTAATTGGAGGTGCCCATATAATGAATTTTGAATTAATTGATGAGTTTAGAAGAAGAACAAATGCAAGCTACGATGAGGCTAAACATTACCTTGAAAGAACAAATGGAGACCTTTTGGAGGCTGTCATTGCCTACGAAAGAGAGAAAACCGGCTATGGAAATCAAAAAAATAATACTAATCAGAGGGCCCATAGAGGAGGCCGCTTGTTAAATGCCCTTATAAGGGTGGTACAAAAGCTTATAGATGTAAAACTTGCTGTTACTGATGGAGCTGAATTGACCATTCATATACCATTGATTTTACTCTTGCTTTTTGGATTTGCATGGCATATTTTATTGCTGGCGGCTATTTTTATGCTAATATTAGGATATAAATTCAGATTCGTTGAGATTTCTGATCCAAATGTAAATGTGGCTGCCTTTATCGAAAGAATAAAGAGCAAGAGATGGGAAAACAACTAACTACTGCTTATAACAAAGAGGTGTAATATGGTTACGATAGAACAGATTGATGAGTTCAGAAAACGGACCAATTCAAGCTATGAAGATGCAAAGTATTTTCTTGAGAAGAATAATGGCGACGTTTTAGATGCTATAATTGACTTTGAGAGAACAAAATCAGGCGGAAGCAGTAAGCAAAAGAATAAAAGGCATAAGGAAGATTATGAAAAGAAGGTTGCTGACCTTATTCAAAAAGGGTTTGACACAAGAGTTGTAATATATGACGCAAAAGCCACCCTGTTTTCCTTCCCCATAATATTGCTCATCGTACTGATACCCCTATGGATTCCAGTTTTTCTGCTATTTGCTCTTTTGACAATGATAGGCTATAGAGTAAAACTTGAGTTTATTAAAAATGAAAATATAAACATTGGATCCATCTTCCGGGATATTAATGAAAAAACAAGAAACAGCAATGCAGACAAGGAACAGAAAAAGAATAAAAACGAAAGCAGTAATCAAAAAGCAAGCAGTAGTCAGGATTCGTACAGATATCAAAATGCCGGCAATAACCAGTATAACAATAGAGAAACAAATATTAACAAAGAACAGGCGGCCANTGCCCCTCAGAATTTTGATGCTGGAAAGAACGGAAATAATATAGTCCCTGTCCAGACTAGCATAGCAAATATCACAGAAACTGCATCACCTGAACCCAAGGCTGAAGAGAAGGATGACGAAGAGGGCTTTAGCGAATATACGGTGGAATAATAAAGAATAATCAACAGACAGCTCGGGAGAGTTTTTAGATAAAGGTGCCAGGAGTGGTAGAAATCAGCATTTTTACCACTCAGGGCACTATTGCAGTTGAAGGAGGTATTGTATATGGCAGAGAAGATCTTAGTGGTTGAGGATGAAAGCAAAATAGCTCGTTTTNTTGAACTTGAGCTCAAGCATGAGGGCTATGAGGTTGAAATAGCTTATGATGGCAGGGATGGCCTTGAAAGGGCCCAGGAGGGAGAATTCGATTTAATTATTCTGGATTTGATGTTACCACTGATGAGTGGTATCGAGGTATGCCGCAGGATTAGAAAGTTCTCCAATATCCCAATTATCATGCTTACTGCAAAGGATGATATTTCTGATAAGGTAACTGGTTTAGACAGTGGAGCAGATGATTACATAACAAAGCCATTTGCTATAGAGGAGCTNTTGGCACGAATCAGAGCGGCATTAAAGAGAAAGACAATCGCCATCAAGGAGGCTCAGCCCGAGCTCATCACTGCCGGAAAGCTTACCCTTAATAAGCTGCAGCATAAGGTAACATATGATGGTGAAGAAGTATTCCTTTCTAAAAAGGAATATGATTTGCTTTTATATCTTATGGAGAATAAGGGCATCGTGCTGGACAGGGAAAAGCTGATTGAAAATGTCTGGGGCTATGATTTTATTGGAGATACTAATGTTACAGATGTTTATATCCGATATCTCAGAAGCAAGATTGACCAAAAATACGGAGATCCTTTTATAAAGACTATTCGCGGGGTAGGTTATATATTTGAAAGCCAAGAATAAGACTAAAAACAGAAAAAAGAAGAAACAGAAAAAGCTGCACTCATCGTTAGCTTTCCGAATTTCATCTTTCTATAACAGTATGTTTGCCACCNGGTTATCATTATCATTGGTGGTTATTCTTGTGCTTGTAATGCTTTTCACATTTTTATCCATGATGGATGAGAATCAGCCTTCTATAAATCACATAGAAGAGAGCAATAATATTTCCGAGCTCATAGAGCAGGTTAATTCTATTCAGGCAGGCCGCTTCGCAGTTATTGACCAGGACCGGACTCTTTTAGCCTCGTCATTACAATACTCAGAAGACGATCTAAGCATACCCGCCAACCCTTATATAGGCTTGCAACGGAGGAATGACAGAGTTTATATTTCCTTTGAGAAGAGCTTATGGATACAGGGGCGGGATTTAATTCTTGTTATCTATAATGATATCAGTGTTTTCATATTAGAAATAGTAATTATCGGCGCAGCCGCGATAGGAATATTTTTGATATCCACAGGTATCCACAGGGGTTGTTTATCTAAGGGGCAATTATATGACCAGAAAAGCCCTTGGAGTTTTAGAGGAGCTTGTAGTAAAGGCTAATAATATTTCTTCACAAAACCTGAACCTGAGGCTTAATGTAAGCGATTCCACAGATGAGTTAATAGAGCTGGCTCTTACATTTAACCGCATGATGGACAGAATTGAAAAGTCCTATGAGAAGCAGAATCAGTTTGTATCCGATGCGTCCCATGAGCTTCGCACTCCCATTGCGGTTATCCAAGGTTATGCAAGAATGCTTGAACGCTGGGGAAAAGACGATAAGGAAATACTTCACGAATCCATTCAGGCCATAAATAAAGAATCTAAGAATATGCAGGATTTAGTTGACAAGCTTCTCTTTATTGCACGGAATGATAAGGACACCCTGGTCCTTGTAAAAAAGGAATTTAACATGAGTGAGCTTATGAATGAGCTGACTAGGGACACCGAGATGCTTGAAACTCAACATATTATTGAAAGTAATATTGAACCTGATATATTACTTAATGGAGACAGGGATAGAATAAAGCAGGCACTGAGAATATTTGTAGATAATGCCATTAAATATACCGAACCTGGGGGAAAAATCATTTTAAGCCTCACTAAGGATGATAAATATGGAATAGTTACCATCAAGGATACAGGAAAGGGAATTCCCGAAAAGGATCTTTCAAGTATATTCGACCGTTTTTACCAGGTTGATAGTTCGCGAAAGCGTGAAAATGGCGGACATGGTTTGGGACTGTCCATAGCAAAAATTATTGTTCTGCGCCATGGAGGGCGTATCAAGGTCGCGAGTAAAGAGGGTGTGGGAACACGCTTCAGAATATTTCTCGCCAAATAAGAGAGTATAAACATTTCCTGGAATTGAAATGATGAGTAAATAATGATAATATATTTTTATCTTTATAAAAGTATACAGAGGAGTATGACAAATGAACAATTCTGCTAGATCATCATTTCAATTATTGGCCGTAGTTGTAGGCTTATACTATATATTTAGTGGTCTTATGAATATTCTTGGATTGCTGGAAGCTATTTTAATAGTGGGCGGCTTTATTGTGTTGGCGGCTCTTTTCATGTATTTAAACCGAGGAGTTTATTACCATAACCGGGCCGGCAGAAAGTTTCAAAAGGGTGATTACGAGGGTGCCTTAGCCGATCTTAAAAAAGCGGTCTCGGCTGATCCCAAAAACGCAAACATCCGCGGAAGCTATGCATTTTTATTACTAAAGCTTGGAGAGACTCAGGAAGCGTCTATACAGATTGATGAAGCAATAGCAAATGTTAGAAAGAAGCGGGATGACAGGAATGGTCTGACCCTTACTAAAGCAATGGTGCTTTGGAAGGAAGGAAAAACAGACCAGGCCATAGACATGCTTTCAGAGCTCGTTACAACCTTTGAGACTACTGATGTTTATGCCACCCTAGGCTTTCTTTACATCGAAAAGGGCGATTTTGAGAAAGCTTTAGAATTCAACCTGAAGGCCAAGGAGTTTAATAGCGATAATGCTGTCATCATGGATAATTTGGGGTGTTCCTACTATCTTTCAGGAGATTACGACACAGCCTATGAGGTTTATCAGGATGTTATGAAGCGAAAACCAAACTTTCCTGAGGCCTTTTATAATTATGCAAAGGTTTTAGAAAACAGGGGAGAATTAAGTCAGGCCATATATATGCTTAGAAATGCACTGACATTAAAATTCTGGAATACCAACACCATTACAAAGGCCCAGGTGGAAGAATACCTGGATAGCCTGCTTGCTAAAGAGGAAGAATTAAATCAAAAAAAGGAAGCGGACAGGATTTCTGAAGCAGCAGCTTCTGAAGAAGCAGATACAGATGTTGAAAATAAAGATGCCGTTGCTTCGGAGAATGACGGTGAGTAAGACACAGAACCGTCCCCTGCCTTATCTGAGGGTTATTTATGGAAAACAAAAGAAGATATTATGAAGAGTTCGGGATTAATCATAAGATAACTGAAGCTGCCAAGAGGGCAGAGAATACTGTATATCAAAGTTTTGAAAACATCAATGCAGTTAAGGAACAGAATCAGTTTAAAGTCATACGGGCCATGCAACTGGAAAGGCTCAGTGATACCCATTTTTCAGGAACAACAGGATATGGTTATAACGACAGAGGAAGAGAAGTTCTTGACGCTGTATATGCCCATGCTTTCGGCTGCGAGGACGCAATAGTTCGCCATAGCATCACATGCGGCTCACATGCTTTATCCTTGTGTCTGTACGGAATATTACGGCCCGGTGATGAGCTTTTATCTATTACCGGTCAACCATATGAGACGCTTATGGAGGTAATAGGTGTCAGGGGCAAGAAGGACAGCGGCTCATTAAAGGATTATGGCGTTACCTACTCACAGGTTGAGCTGACAGAGGATGGAGTAATCGATGACCAGAGTGTTATAAATGCNATAAATGATAAGACCAGGCTGGTGTTCATTCAACGCTCCCGGGGATATGCCTGGCGCCCTGCTCTTACTATCAGTGAAATTGAGAGAGTAGTTAAGCTTGTTAAATCTTATAAAAAAGATTTATTAGTNATGGTTGATAATTGCTACGGTGAATTTGTTGAGGACAGGGAGCCTACAGAGGTTGGGGTAGACATCATGGCCGGTTCATTAATAAAGAACCCGGGAGGGGGTATAGTTCCCTCAGGAGGCTATATTGCAGGGAAAGCAGATCTGGTGGAGAAGATTTCTTACCGCATGACTCTGCCGGGAATAGGTCGTGAGGTAGGTGCTACATTAGGTAATAATAGATTGATGTTCCAGGGNTTTTTTCTGGCGCCTCTCATCGTGTCAGAAAGCTTGAAAGGAGCAGTCTTTACAGCTCAGCTTATGAAGGATTTGGGATATACTACTCATCCCGGGCCATTCGATAAGCGTTGTGATATTATTCAGGCAATAAGATTTAATAGCGATAAAGAAGTAATTGCTTTTTGTCAGGGCATACAAAANGGNTCGCCAGTTGACTCCTATGTTACACCCGAACCTTGGGATATGCCTGGATATGATTCCCCGGTAATAATGGCGGCAGGTGCTTTCGTTCAGGGTTCCTCAATAGAATTAAGTGCTGATGCGCCAATTCGTGAGCCTTATATTGCTTATATGCAGGGCGGCTTAGTATATGAGCATATCAAGCTTGGAGTAATGTGCGCAGTTCAAAAGCTTATTGATGAAGGCCTGGTTATACTATAGTATTTAACGATTCTTTATTTAATTCCGAAATACTCCTTAAGAGGGTGCCGCAATGACTAACGAAATAGAAGAAAGAAGAAAAAAACGAATAATCAGGCGCAGACGCAGACGACTGTTTAGCTTACTGGCTTTAGTTTTGTTGCTTGTTTATATACCGGCTGTTTGGAAATGGCTTTTTTCTTCCAGTCATGAAATTGGAGTAGTAAGAACATCTACCATCGAAGTTAAGGCACCTATCGAGGGCGTTATTGTACGAAATGAGATGCTTTTAACATCCCCGGGCACCGGAATTATTATTCCTACTGTGCAAAACGGAGAACGGGTGGCTAAGGCCAGTGAGGTAGCATCATATATACAATCCAACATGAAGGATGTAGTAGAAGGCTACAGAGAAATGGAGGCAGATATTCTAAGACGGGTAGTATCCTATTTAGGTGATCTGACAGGCGTGCAAAGAGAAGTGTGGGATTCAGCAATAGAAACGCAGGTGGACAGGCTTACTGAGGCCTCGAACAGTGGTGATTTAAGTGATGCTGAGGATATAAGAGAACGGGTTAATCGTGTTTTAGAATCACGTGCCCGTGCCATACTTGACAACAGCTCAAATCAAGATAAGCTGCTAAGTGAAAAACAGGAGCTGGACAGGCTAAAAAGTAATGTGGATAAAACTGTCCAGAGTCTTTCTTCTCCGGAGTCAGGAATTGTGTCATACCATTGTGACGGATTAGAAGGAGTATTTTCTGTAGAAAGCTTAAACAATCTGTCGGTTGAGGATATTAAGAAAGCAGTTGACGAAAACAAAATTAAAGAAAAGTCCCTTACCCCCTCAGAGATTAATGCTAAGGCTGACGAGCCCTATGCAAAACTCATTTTTAATGATAAGGCGTGGATAGTATTCCTTGTTCCTGAGAAGCAGGGAGAGGAGATTTCCATATTACATCAAAAAGCCAGATTGAATGACAGTTATTTATCATTGCAGATAGAGCTTGATGGAATAAATGAGCGTATACCTGTTGTTATAGAGCAGGTATACGACAAGGAAAATGGTTTTTGTAAAGTAATAGCTTATATGGATAAAATGATTGAGAAGACTATGGATTATAGAGGGACTAAGGGAAACCTAGTTGTTGAAAGTGTTACCGGCATGAAGGTGCCATTAAGGAGCCTATTTAATATAAACTCAGTAGATGATACTGCAGATATTTGTTTACTTGATATGGACAGGGCTAAGTTTGTTCGTGTCAGGATAGTTGCAAGGCAAGATAATTATGCCATAATAGAAAGTATAGATGTAACCGATGCGAAGCAGAGTGTAAACATTTTTGATGTCTATTTGATTAATCCTAAGAATGTAGAAGAAGGTCAAGTGATAGATAAATGATTATAGAAAATAACAGAATGCAGGAAGCAATTGATGAAATTAAACATAATGTAGCCAATGCGGCTGAAAAATCAGGCAGAAGGCCAGAAGATATAATGCTGTTAGGAGTAACCAAAACAGTTGGCTGCGACCTGATGGAAAAGGCTTATGATTTGGGAATTACTAATTTTGGTGAAAATAGGGTTCAGGAATACTTAAGAAAAACCGATATAATAAAAAGAAAGTGTAATTGGCATCTGATAGGAAGACTACAGACCAATAAAGTGAAATATTTGGACCAGCGTGTGGCATTGATTCACTCTCTTGACCGTATAGAACTAGCAAAGGCATTACAGGCAAGGGGTGAAAAAATTGACTTTGCATTTCCTGTACTGGTGCAGGTAAATGTATCGGGAGAAACATCCAAGGCTGGAATAGAGCCTGAGCAGGTTAAAGATTTTTTGTTAACTGTCTCAAAAATGGGTAATATCCAAGTAAGAGGCCTAATGACAATCGCACCCTATACTGACCAGCCAGAAGAAGTTAGACATGTTTTCAGAAAATTAAAAAAAATTTCTGTTGACATAATGAGGGAAAAAATAGAGAATATCAGTATGGGAGAACTTTCAATGGGAATGAGCGGTGACTATATTGTTGCGATAGAGGAAGGGTCCACTATTGTAAGAATTGGAAGCGCTATCTTTGGAGAAAGAATTTACCGGGCCTGAAAAGGCTTAAGATTTTACGAATGAAAACTGGAGGAAATTACGATGGCTAAATTACTGGAGAAGGTACTTGATTTTGTTGGTTGGGAAACAGATTACGATGAAGAAGAGGATATTTATGAGGATGAAATAATTGACAATATTCCTCATAAAACCGAACGTAATGCTTCCACCAAAAAAGGCCCTCAGGGCAAAGTTCTTAACATGAACAACAGCAATAATTTAAAGGTTGTTGTTCTCTCACCTCAGAATATTCTTGAATCCCGTGAGCTCTGTGATCATCTTAGAGCTAACAAGCCAGTTATCATGAATGTTGAAGGAGTGGACACACCACTGGCACAAAGAATGGTGGACTTCTTAAGTGGCGCTGTTTATTGCCTGGATGGTGATATTCAGAAAATATCCAGCGGTATTTTCCTTGCAACTCCTGCATCAATTGAGATAACCGGGGATTTAAAGGATGATATGCATAATAGAGGCGCTTTTTCTTGGACTAAATAGACTATGAAGATTTCAGCCACTTTCATTACAGCTCTAAGAGCCGTAATTTATACCATGGAAGTAGTGCTTGTCATCAGAGTTGTTTGTGAGTTTAAGCTGATTCGCAGGGATACGGCAGGATTTAAGTTTTTACTTAATGTAACTGACCCTTTATTAAATCCTGTTCGTAAACAGCTCATTAAGGCCAATAAAGGAAAACCGCTTAGATTTGATATATCACCCTTGTTTGTTATTATTCTTCTTTATTTAATTAATACTCTGTTATACAGATATATTTAGACATGTAACTTGTTTGATGATTTAATTTTTTATAAGTGGGGGGCGTGTATCGGTGAATTTTCTTCCGAATGATTTGCAAAACATTGCCTTTAAAAGAGCTATTGGCGGATATAATATGCTACAGGTAGAGGATGTTATACTCAAAGTAGTTGAGGATTTGTCGGAGCTCATAAAGGAAAATAATAAGCTGAAGGAAAAGCTTGAGGAGAGTCAGGAACGGGTTAGATACTATAGAGGCATAGAGGACAAATTACATAATAGCTTGATTGTGGCACAACAAACAAGTGATGAGATTGTTGCCAATGCCAGAGATGCTGCTGACAATATGAAGAAGGAAGCCGAGCTGACTTCCCAACAAATAGTTGATCAGGCCCATAAGGAGATACTAAGCGTTAAGTTTGAATATGAGCGTTTGAGACGGGATCTCACTGCATATAAGTGCAAAGTGGAAAGCATTATAAAATCTCAGCTCAAGCTTATGGACTGTATCGATGATGAGCAGTTGGTTGAAAGTCTGGATTCCACCTTTGATACCGATTTTAATTTAGCTGAAGAATTAGAGANAGAGGTACAGGATAAGCCAGTTAGTTTATCGCGAGCATAATTTTTAATGCAATTATATAGTAAAAATGAATTAGCACTCTTTAGTAAGGAGTGCTAATTTCTATCTTGACATTCCCTGACCATAATATTATCATATCTTATGTGTAAGTACTAAAGCAGGAGGTTTTACTAATGGTAAGCGAAAAAGGTAATATATCTATTCAAACAGAAGATATTTTCCCTATTATTAAAAAATGGCTTTATTCGGAAAAGGATATTTTTTTAAGAGAGATTGTTTCAAACGCATCAGATGCAATAAGTAAGCTGAAAAAACTGTCTGACATCGGAGAAGCGATGCTTCCTGAGAATTATAAGCCCAGAATAACAGTTTCAGTAAATAAAGAAAAGGGAACTCTTGCTGTCTCTGACAATGGTATTGGAATGACCGATGAAGAGGTGAAAAAATATATCAATCAAATCGCCTTTTCAGGTGCGAAGGATTTTGTTGAAAAATTTAAGGATAAAACTGATGATCAGCAAATTATAGGACACTTTGGATTAGGCTTCTATTCTTCTTTTATGGTAAGCACTAAAGTAAGAATTGATACATTATCATATAAAGAGGGGTCTAGGGCTGTTTCCTGGGAGAGCGAGGGTAGTACTGAATATTCCATGGAACCCTCAGAGAGAAAAGAATTTGGCACCACTGTTACAATGTATATTGCCGAGGATTCGAAGGAATTCTTAGATGCATGGAAGATTAGAGAAATATTGAGAAAGTATTTTGCTTTCCTCCAATATGAAATATATCTAATTGATGAGAATGAAAAAAAGTCCGAGGATAGCGAGGATGATACCAAAGGTAAGGAAGAAAAGCCAATTAACAACACCTATCCTTTATGGCTGAAAAACCCCAGAGAATGTACTGATGAAGAGTATAAGAATTTCTATCATGAGGTTTTTACAGATTTTAATGATCCTCTTTTTTGGATTCATATAAATATGGACTACCCCTTTAATATGAAGGGTATAATCTATTTCCCTAAGCTGAAGCATGAATTTGAAACAATGGAGGGCCAGATAAAACTCTACTATAATCAGGTATTCGTGGCCGACAATATCAAGGAGGTTATTCCCGAATTTCTCATGCTCTTAAAGGGCTGTCTTGATTGTCCCGATTTGCCTCTGAATGTTTCCAGAAGCTTTTTACAAAACGAAGGTTATGTAAGAAAAATTGCTTCACATATAACAAAGAAGGTGGCAGATAAGCTGACTCTCATGTTTAAAAAGGACAGAGAGAACTATGAAAAATATTGGGGAGATATCAATCCCTTTATTAAATATGGTTGCTTGAGAGAACCTAAATTTTTTGAGAGAGTAAAGGATATAATTATTTACAAGACTATAAATGATAAATTCCTTACTACAGAAGAATATCTTGAGCAGAACAAAGAGTCAGATAAAAAAATATATTATGTAAATGATGAAAACCAACAGGCTCACTATATCAGAATGTTTAAGGAAAACAACATGGATGCGGTTATTCTTAATACTTTGATAGATAGCCATTTCATCAGCTTTATGGAGCAGGAATATAAGGATGTTAAATTCATGAGGGTTGATTCCGACATTATGGAGAACATGAAGTCGGATTCAAAAGACGATGATGAACAGAAAAAATTAGAAGAGAAGCTGGATAAGCTCTTTAAAGAAGCCACAGAAAAGGATAAGATGACTATTAAAGTTGAGGCCCTGAAGGATGAGACAACACCTGCGGTAATCCTTCTTTCGGAGCAGTCCAGAAGATTTAAAGAAATGAGCCGTGCCTATGGTGGAGCAATCAATACCAATGAGCTCTTCCCGGATGCCGAAACTCTGGTTATAAACAGCAATAATCCTATGGTAAACAGGATTGCTGAGCTTTATAATGAAGAGGACAGGAAAGAAGATGTATTAACTGCAACACTCCATATTTACGATTTGGCCATACTGAATCACAGACAGCTTGAACCCGATGCTATGGCGAAATTCATTGAACGGAGTAATTCACTATTAATGAGGCTATTATGAGATTAAAGGATTTCAGCTATGACCTGCCCGAACACCTGATAGCACAAGACCCCCTAGAAAAAAGGGATATGTCAAGGTTGTTGGTGTTAAATAGAAATGAAGATAGTTTTGAACACAAGCGTTTCATAGATATAACTGATTACCTTGAACCGGGAGACTGTCTTGTCCTGAACAATACCAGAGTAATCCCGGCAAGGCTCTTAGGTGAAAAAGAAAAAACCGGGGGCAAAATTGAGTTTGTACTCTTAAAAAGATTGGAAGCCGATGTTTGGGAGGTTATTTTAAAGCCGGGGAAAATTGCTAAGCCCGGCGCCAGGTTTGTATTTGGTAATGGCCTTTTGAAAGCTGAAATCTTAAAAATAGCAGAGGGCGGAAACAGAATAGTAAAATTCTTCTATGAGGGTGTATTTGAAGAGGTCCTTGACAGGGTAGGAATAATGCCTCTTCCTCCTTATATACGCACAAGCCTGAAGGACAAGGAGCGTTATCAGACCATATATTCTAAAATAAATGGTTCTGCAGCTGCACCTACTGCCGGCCTTCATTTTACCCGGCAGGTTTTTGATTTATTACGTCATAAGGGTATAGACATTGTGGAATTAACGCTCCACGTCGGCCTAGGGACATTTAGACCCGTTAAAACGGAGAACATATTAGAGCATCATATGCACAAAGAGGCCTATAGTATAAGCCCCGAAGCCTGTAACAAAATAAACAGTGCCCGTGAAGCAGGGAAGCGTATTATCGCTGTTGGCACAACAAGTGTACGGGTCTTAGAGACTGCCTCAGACGATACAGGTAAAATTTTACCCGGAGAAGGTGAAACTGATATATTTATTTATCCGGGCTATAAATTTAAAATGGTGGATGCTCTGATTACGAATTTTCACCTTCCGGAATCAACATTAATTATGCTTGTAAGCGCGTTTGCAGGACGCGAGAAAATAATGAAGGCCTATAAGGAAGCCATAAACCAACAGTATAGATTCTTTAGCTTCGGAGATGCAATGCTGATATTATGATGTTGTTTTTAATCTAATTCTAATTATCACCCCATTGTACTATCATATTGCTTCTGTATACTATAAACAGATAAAAAAACGGAGGCGATCATTATATGAAAAGCAGCATGAAATATGTATGGGGGGCTGCTCTCATAATATTTGGCATACTAGTGGTATTTGGAAGGATAGGTTTTCTTACATCATTATTATTCAGCCTGACATGGCCCATGATAATCATTGGCTTTTCACTCCTATTCTTCATAGGATATATGTCTAAAAGGCCAAGGGGAGTCGGCTTACTTGTACCGGGTGGAATTTTCTTTACAATCGGAATGGTTTTGCTTATAGGTGAACTAATATCATACAGACTTGTTTGGCCTGGATTTATTGCGTCCCCTGCAGTTGGACTATTGTTGTTATACATTTTTGGGGACAGGAGTCCCGGTCTGCTAGTTCCCATAGGGACATTATTTACGGTTGCAGGGACATGCTTTTTTGCCCAATTATTAGGGCTATGGGCTGTTTTATGGCCAGGATTTATTATGGCTCCCGCGGTGGGACTATTTCTGTTGTACCTCACCGATACAAGCAAATCTGGTTTATTGATACCTGTTTTTATTCTTACTGGTATATCAGTGGTCTTCTTTACAATATTTGCATTAGGAACTATTGGAAAATATCTAAAATATATAGTAGGCGCTGTCCTAGTGATTGTTGGAATAAAGATGATTATAAAAAAACCGTCCGCCAATGGATATGATTCGGAAGACTATTACGAGCCTTAGATGAAAGTATGGCTGACTTAACCTATGTAAATGCGAAGTGGATTGTTGGATGCCAGAAGTGAGAATTTTTGAGATTATACCTCCAGTATCTGCATCGATTCACCTCACATCCCAAATCCAACTTCCACTTGTCGCATTTAATAGGGTACTTCGTTTCCGGGAACTTTTGGATTCTTACTGTTCGGAACCTGATTTAAGCGCTTTTCATTTTCTCCGTTAGGTGTGTGCTTAGGAATGGAATCCGAGCTCGCCTTACCCTTACGCTTTTTCCCCATATACTCGCTCCTTTCATGACTTTTATCTAGTGTTTGTATTCAAGTAATATAATATTCAAAAAACCACCAAAACATTAATCTTGGCGGTTTATGATTATTCTCGGCTTATTTTTTCTTGATTACTACAAATTCAGTATAGTTCTCATCTGAATCTTGGATGGACTCCTTTAGTATTACAAGACGATTAAGCTTTGCTGCTGTTTTGCTTGCAATTGCGGCTGAATATTTGTCATTTAAGGCAGCAATAGCAGAGGCTGCAGCCGAGGTTGTTGAATAGGGGATTATCTTACAGTCAGGCATGGTGGCGAGAAAGGCTTCACATTGTTGAATGGCCTTTTCGTGAGAATAGATTTTTCGTACGCTCGAAAGCTCTGTTCCTTCAGTCGCTACAAGCATTTGTATAATTGGAAGTTTTATTCTGTCAATTACCTCAATCTTATCATTTTGAAGCAGTGCCTGAACTTCTTCCACTTCGCCGGCAAGGGTATTGCTGACAGGAACTACCCCTATCTCTATTTTTCCGCTCAAAATAGCATCAAATACATCCTCAAAGCGTTCCAGACCTGTAAGAGTATAGGTGGGGTAGAGCTTTTCGGCTGCTTCATTGGCAAATGAACCCGGGGTACCAGCATAGGCAACAGTATGGGGAATGGAAATATACCTTCCCTCTAAGAGAGCGTATTCTCTGAGCTTAGGCATAATATTGGAAAATTCTGAAGGGGTAATAGATTGCGGCCCATCAGAGAGTGCTCTAATGGGGTTATTATGGACCTCAATTACAAGTCCATCTGCCCCTGCAGCAATAGCTGCTTTAGAAAGAGGTTCTACCATCCAGGAAAGACCGCTGCCATGGCTGGGATCCACCAGAACTGGCAGATGGCTCATACGCTTAAGGGCAGGAACAGCACTTAAGTCAAGGGTGTTTCGGGTAAATGTTTCGTGGGTACGGATGCCTCTTTCACATAAAATAACGTTTTGGTTGCCCTCGTTCATGATATATTCGCAAGCCATAAGAAGCTCCTCAAGGGTATTAGCGAAGCCTCTTTTTAACAGGACAGGCTTCTTGATCCTTCCTAACTCCTTCAAGAGCTCAAAGTTTTGCATATTTCGTGCTCCCACCTGAATAAGGTCTACATATTCATCAAACACCTCTAAATATGCCGGGTTAGTTATTTCAGAAACTATGGGAAGCCCTGCGGTATTTCCTGCTCTTTTTAAAAGCATCAGCCCCTCGGTTCTTAGGCCCTGGAAGGCATATGGAGAGGTGCGGGGCTTAAATGCACCGCCTCTTAGCATGGTCGCCCCAAAGTTCTTAACCTGGAAAGCAATCTCGGTTATTTGCTCCTCTGATTCGACAGAACAAGGCCCGGCTATAATAACCATTTCTTTAGCACCCACCTTTACATTCCCCACATTAATAATGGAGTTTTCAGGATGGAATTTGCGATTAGCCTTTTTATAGGGCTCCTGGACCTTTAGTACCTTTTCGACAGCCTCGTGCATGCTTACCTCGTCGATAGATAAGTGAGAAGTATCGCCAACAAGGCCCAGTACTGTTTTTTCAGCGCCGTATATTGGAAAAACTTTTAATCCCTTGTCAGACAACCAAGTGTTTAAAGACGAAATCTGTTGCTGCTCAATTCCATGCTTCAATACTATAATCATTGCTTCAATCCTCCTAACTTCAGAAACACATGGGGACGGTCCTTCTGTGCAATTGCAAGCAGGGCCCGCAAACCTTGTGTTTCATAATAAAAAAAGCCTACATCCCTCTATAAGGGACGAAGACTTTACTCCGCGGTACCACCCAAATTCATCAAACATGATGCTCTCTTACAGATACGGGATCATACTCAAGTGAATATCCGATATCCTGCCCGGGTAACGTTGGGCTTAACGCACTTACCTACTAGTTTTAACATTCAGCTCGCGTACTCGGGGGAGAACTTTCATATATCCTTAGTATCTAGAACCACTCTCAGTCTATGGTGGATCATCCCTGTAGGTTAAGAGATACTTACTTTTCCCCGTCATAGTATTTACAATATGTATTTTAAATATAATATGATGAGAATACAAAATTGTCAACCAATTTTTTGACTTTTTACTTCCTGTATCTGTAATAAATAAGACAGATCAATGTTACAACCCCACAATAACCTACAGCAGGATAGAGATATTTTACAAGGTTTGAAAAGCCGGCGAGACTTGCAATAAAAGCTAAAGCACAGCAGCCTGTTATAACAAAAGCTGCTTTTTTTGTTTTCATATCACATATTCTTGCAGCAAAGCCGTATAAATCTCCAACTGCCGTAGTGTATATTTCTGCTATCAATACAATGGCGTAGAAAATTCTGACAGGAGCAGAGATGTTAGAGGCAATCATAATCATAGGAATCTCAAGATTCTTTATCAGATCAAGATTGGCACATAATGCAAGGTAGATCGCTAAAGCACCTGTTCCAAGACCGATGCCGCCCAATATGGCTCCCTTCTTGATTGTTTTTTTATCAGCGGCACTCCTTCCTAAAGGGCCCAGAATGGAGATTGAAGGTACCAGATTATATGATATGTAAAGTATGGCTGACCACAGCCAATTTCTAAGGAGCACTGGTCTTTGTGCTGTATTATGATTAAGATTGCTTAAACCTGAGTTTGATACCAGGGTGATTATGCTTACTAAAACAGCTGCCAGAATAAGAAAGGGCACGATAATACTCACCGAGTTAATTATATTATTAAATCCGCGAAGCACTGTTATAACTGTGATTACCGCCATGAATATACTTCCGATTGCGGGATGAAGCTGGAATTCCTGATGAAATAGCGCACCGGATCCCGCTATCATAGCGGTAAGTGCTCCAAACAGGAAAAAAGTAATTACAATATCTGAGAAGGCACCGGCAAATCTTCCACCAATCTTAGTTACAATCGGAAGATGGGATGATGCGTTAAGCTCCCATCCCAGATCCATTATCAGATAACCCAAATAAATAAACAGAATGCTAACTATAAAGATGCCAAGGACTCCTAAATTGCCGAAGCTGACGAAGAACTGAAGTATTTCCTGTCCCGAAGCAAAACCAGCTCCTACTATAGTGCCTACATATGTACCCGCCACTTGAAAAACCGTTATCTTTTTTTCGTTCAAGGTTATCTCTCCAAAATAATAGCCCATAATAAAGATATCATTCAACGGCTTAAAATAGCACCTGAAAGTCAAAGATTAAGGACGTATTTAATGATATTGATGTATTTAATGATATTGATGTATAATTAACCTCGAGAGGAAAAGCAAATGGATAATAAATATATACCGGCTCTGCTGAAGTGTGAGCTTTTTAATGAAATAGATCAAAATAGTATAATAGCGCTCATAAATTGCTTAAAGCCAGCTGTTCAAACCTATTCCAAAAATGATTATATTGTTCAGACAGGGGATAAGCTAAACGGATTAGGAATTATTCTTAAGGGAGAGGCCTCTGTTTTTAAGGATAGTCTTTCAGGAAACCGCATGCTTATTAAACAGATCGGTGCCGGTGAAATGTTTGGAGAGATTGCTGTATTTGCAAATAAGAATGAGTGGCCTGCAATTGTACAGGCTTATTCTCCTCTTACTGTTTGCTATATTACAAAGGAAAGACTTATAGGCCGTTGCTCATCAAACTGTCAATGGCACAATTCACTTATTAAGAATATGCTTGAAATAGTGTCTAAGCGTGCTATGATGCTGCATAAAAAGCTGGACTATATCTCCATTAAAACAATGCGCTCAAAGCTTTGCACCTATATTTTCGAACAATATTTGAAATCCGGGACGCTTACTGTAAAATTACCAATGAACCGCTCACAACTGGCCGATTACTTAAATGTCTCAAGACCGTCAATGTCAAGGGAAATGGCCAGAATGAAGGATGAGGGAATAATTGATTATTATCTTTCAGCTGTGAAGATTTTGGATTTTGATAAACTGAAAAAATGTTGCGAATAACCTGTAGCAAGGGAAGAACAAGGAACAAATAACAAAGAAATCATATTATTTTAGAAAAGTATAGAAGGGAAAGGGGAATTGATTTATGAGTGAAACTATTAAGGATATTGCTGCAAGAGTAAAAGGACTTAGAATCCTGTCAGGACTGTCAATTGCCGAAGTAGCGAAGGCTCTTAATTTGTCACCTTCACTTTATGAGCAATACGAGAATGGACAGGATGATATTCCTGTGAGCCTTATTAATGAAATTGCAGATTATTATGAGATGGACATGACTGAGATTCTTACAGGAGTTTCGCCAAAGCTCCGTGATGTTTGTATGGTCAAAAAAGGCGAAGGTCCCAGAGTTGAGCGCTATGATCAATATGAATTCCAGAGTCTGGCTTATAAATATGCGAAAAGAAAGATTGAACCACTTCTGGTAACACTTAAGCCCGATAAGAATCCTGAGATGGTTTCACACAAGGGTCAAGAATTTAATTACTGCCTTGAGGGGCGAATGAAGGTTGTAGTGGGCAAGGACGAGTATGTGCTAGAGCCCGGTGACTCATTGTACTTTAATTCAATGATACAACATAAGATGCTGCCCTTGGATAACAAAGAGGCTAAATTCCTGACTATTATTTTACTCTAGGAGGAAATTTATAATGAACCTTGCAAACCGCTACCTTGAAAGAGAGGCATTTACGAGCTATGAGGACTTTGCACAAAACTTAAAAATTAATATACCCGATTCATTTAACTTTGCCTATGATATTATAGATGAATATGCACGCCTTGAACCTGACAGATTAGCTATGGTTTGGTGCGATGATTCTGGCGAAGAGAAAAGATTCACCTTTGGTGATTTGAAATATTGGTCTGACAAGACTGCCAACTTTTTAAAAGCTAATGGTATCAAAAAGGGCGATAGAGTAATGCTTATTTTGCGAAGACGCTATGAATTCTATTTCTTTGTCTTTGCTCTGTGCAAAATAGGAGCCGTATACATTCCATCCACCAATCAGTTAAAAACTATGGACATCGTATACAGGNCCAATTCTGCCGGNGTTAAAATGCTTATCACATATAATTGGGATGATACAGTACANAGCGTGGAAGAATCCCTTGAAGAATCAGAAACATTAGAGAAAATCGTACTTATAGGCGGTGAAAGAGACGGTTGGGTGAGCTACCATAAACAAATAGAAAGCGCATCATCAGAATGGCAGAGGCCTTCAGGCCAAGAAGAAATCCATAATGAAGATTTAATGCTTATTTACTTTACCTCGGGAACCACCAGTATGCCAAAAATGGCTGCCCATGACTTTACTTACCCATTAGGCCATATTGTAACAGCAAAATATTATCACAGAGTAATAGAAAATGCCCTGCATCTTACTGTCGCTGAATCAGGATGGGCAAAGTTTGGATGGGGAAAGCTATATGGTCAGTGGATTTGTGGAGCGGTGCAATTTGTGTATGATATGGAGAGATTTGATCCTGACGGGCTTCTTAAAATGATTGAAAAGTATAAAATATCAACCTTTTGTGCACCACCTACTATATACAGATTTTTAATCCAGCAGGATTTAGCGAATTATGACTTATCATCTCTGGTTCATTGCTCAACGGCCGGAGAGCCTTTAAACCCTCAGGTGTTTTACACCTTTGAAAGAGAAACTGGTTTGCAGATTATTAACGGCTTTGGCCAGTCTGAATCTTCGGTTATGATTGCAAATTTTGAATGGATGGACATAGATCCTGGGGCTATGGGAAAACCGAATCCTATTTACAATATTGATATTGTAGATGAGAATGACAATTCGGTTCCTGTTGGCGTTGAAGGAGAGCTTGTTGTCAGAGATGTGGATACCAACAAGCCGGTTGGCTTATTCTGTGGGTATTACAGAAACGAAGAGGCTACTAAGAAGGTTTGGTATAACAATATCTATCATACCGGCGATGTTGTGTACAGGGATGAACACGGGCTTCTTTGGTTTGTTGGAAGAAATGATGACGTGATTAAGGCATCTGGGTACAGAATCAGTCCTTTTGAGGTTGAAAGTGCACTGATAGAGCATCCTGCAGTAGTAGAATGTGCAGTTACTGGAGCGCCCGATCCGATACGCGGAACGGTGGTAAAGGCAACGGTGGTATTAGCACGTAACTATGCCCCTTCAGATGAGCTTAAACATGAGATTCAAATGTATGTAAAGAGTGTCACTGCACCGTATAAATACCCTCGTATCATTGAGTTCGTTGATGAACTGCCTAAAACTATCAGCGGCAAAATCAAACGCGCCCATATAAGAAAAACAGATCACGGCGAGTAATCGCGATAAAGTATACTGCTCCATGAAAGGGTGGTATGCTTTTTTATTAGATCTAAACAGCTTCTGCTTTTAACGGTCATTATATTCATCTTCTGTTTTCAACAGCCATTATATTCAGCGTCTGCTTTCAACGGCCATCTAATTACTTTACTAAAAAATATAATAAATATATTGCATATTTTAAGAAATGGAAATATAATAACATATGAACAATTGTTCATATGTTATTATATTAAGGGGAGTTATTATGCCTGAAGAAAAGAAGAAAAAGAAAGTATCCGGAGTTTGCAGTCAACCGCTTATCCATGAGGATATTGTGGAGCGGGTTCAAAAAAAGATGCCTGATGAAAATAAGCTATATGATTTGGCTGAGCTATTTAAGGTATTCGGAGATTCAACCCGGATAAAGATTATCTGGGCTTTATTTGAGTCAGAAATGTGTGTCTGTGATATAGCATATTTACTTAACATGACTCAATCGGCCATTTCCCATCAGTTAAGAGTACTGAAGGCGGCTCGCCTCGTACGCTACAGACGGGAAGGAAAGACAATCTATTATTCATTGGACGACAGCCATGTACAACAAATTTTCGAAATGGGAATGGAACATATTCTGGAAGGATGAAGAGGTGCGTTTTATGGAAATAAAGAGGGACTACCAATTGTCAGGAGTTAACTGCTTTACCTGTGCAGGAAAAATAGAAGCTGATATAAGAAAGATAGAGGGGATAAAAGAGGCTAACTTGAATTTCCCTCTGTCCAAGCTACATATAGAGCTTACTGATGAAGGTGTTTTGAACCAGATAGAGGAACGTATTCAAAATATAATGGATAGTATTGAAAGAGGCTCTAAACTGTTAATTTCAAACCTTGAGGACAGTCAGGAGCAGGAAGCCGGGCTTGAGGATGCTCACAGGGATGTGCATGGACTGCATGGTGGCATAAAAAAAATAAATCTTATTTTTTTTATTCTTGCTGCAGCCTTGTATTTTACAGGAATCTTTTTTGTAAAGGATTCAACAGCAAAATTAATAATATTTCTTATTACATATTTGATATTCGGACATGAGGTTCTGGTTAAATCTGTACGCAATATTTTGAAAGGAAAGATATTTGACGAGAATTTTTTAATGTCCATAGCTTCCATTGGTGCTTTCTTTATAGGGGAACATGCAGAGGCTGCTGCAGTTATGATGTTTTATCAAGTAGGAGAGATGTTTCAGGATTATGCATTGGATAATTCCAGAAGTGCCATAAAAAGTCTGGTGAATATTAAGCCTCAGTTCGCCAATCTAAAAACTGAGCAGGGATATGAGAAGGTTAATCCTACTGCAGTCAGAGAAGGAGATTATATAATTATACGCCCGGGCGAGAGAGTTCCCCTTGACGGAATAGTAACAGAAGGTATATCAACCCTTGACACCTCTACCCTTACAGGAGAATCCCTACCCCGGGATATCAGCCCCGGCGGGAAGATCTTATCAGGCAGTATTAATATGTCGGGAATGCTTACAGTCAAGGTAACCAGTGTGTATGAAAATTCTACAGTAAAGAAGATTCTTACCATGGTTGAACATGCCTCTCAAAAAAAAGCTCCTACAGAGCGCTTCATTACACGGTTTGCCGCCTGGTATACCCCAGCGGTTGTGGGGATTGCTGCAATGCTGGCTATAATACCACCCCTGTTTTTCCATGGACATTTTAATGACTGGCTATATAGAGCACTGGTATTTCTTGTGGTGTCGTGCCCCTGTGCCTTGGTAATATCAATACCCCTCGGATTTTTTGGAGGGATAGGGGCGGCGTCTAAACGAGGGATTCTGGTTAAAGGCGGAAACTACCTTGAGGCTCTTGCAAAGGCAAGGACTATGATTTTTGATAAAACAGGTACCCTTACCAAGGGTTCCTTTGAGGTGACGGAGGTAAGAGCAGAGCCCGATATCAGCGAAAATGAACTGATATACTATGCAGCTCATGCTGAAGGCTTTTCAACTCACCCTCTGGCTTTAGCAATTATTAAAAAGTATGGTGATGAGCTTGATAAAAGTATAGTATCTGATTATTCAGAGCATGCAGGAATGGGAATATCGGCAAAGGTAGAGAATAAAAATATACTTCTGGGAAATAGTGCTTTGTTGGAAAAGTTTGTGGTGCCCTTCATACCTGATACCAATGACGGCACAATCATGTATGTCGCTATTGACGGGAAATATTCAGGGTCCATACAGCTTGAGGATACTATTAAAGAAGGTGCGTCAAATGCAATTAATGATCTGCAGGCTTTAGGAGTTGAAAACATTGTAATGCTTACAGGAGACAGAAAAGGCACTGCTAATAAGGTGGCGTCAAAGCTAGGAATAAACAAGGTCCATGCAGAGCTTCTCCCCCATGAAAAGGTAGAACACCTGGAGAAGCTTGTGAAAAATAGAAAAAAGAATGACAATATCGTTTTCATAGGCGATGGTATAAATGATTCTCCTGTTATAGCAAGGGCCGATGTGGGAATTGCAATGGGAGAAACAGGCTCAGATGCTGCAATAGAAGCGGCAGATGTGGTTATTATGACCGACGAGCTGGAAAGACTGCCAGAGGCTATCAGGATATCGAGAAAAACAAAGACAATTGTTTACCAGAACATTGCCTTGGCCATGATAATAAAAGTTATTGTGCTCTTCTTAGGTGCTGGTGGCTTAGCCAGCATGTGGGAAGCGGTATTCGCAGATGTAGGTGTAGCGCTTCTTGCAATCCTTAATGCCATGAGAATAGTAAAAGTCAAGTGAGACAGTGGGATTTATTAGGACACAGAACCGTCCCCTGTCTTACCCTGATGATTTATGATATATTAGATAATAATCATAATAATTAATTGCTTTGCTGTTTAGTAATGTACTGTCTCCATTACTAGGAGGACCGACCATGCCACAAGAGGCATTTTTCAGGAAATCAATAAAATATATAAAAGGTGTTGGTGAGGCGAGGGCTAAGCTTTTAACAAAGCTTGGCATTGTAACAGTTGATGATGCCATCAATTATTTCCCCAGAGATTATGAGGACAGAACTGTTCTAAAAAGGATATCTGAGATAGTTGATGGAGAAGAATGCGGGGTTGCAGCCTCAATTATTTCTGATATTGCGGAGTCAAGACCTCGTAGAAACCTTTCATTAATCAAGGCCCTGGCCACCGACGGGACATCATTTTTATCTATTACATGGTTTAATCAAAGTTATCTAAAAAAGAGCCTTGAGAAGAATGTAGAGTATATATTTTTTGGAAAGGTAAAAAGGTCTGGTATGCGTTTTGAAATGGTGAACCCTGTCATAGAAAAGCTTGAGGACCAGGGAAAAATCACAGGACGCATATTACCTGTTTACCGGCTTACTAAGGGACTGACACATAATAATTTGCGCAGAATTATTGAAAACTGCCTGAAGCTCACAAGTAACAGGTATGTTGAAACCTTGCCCAACTCTATAAGAGAGGAGCATAAGCTTTGCGAGATAAGCTTTTCCTATGAAGAAATTCACTTTCCGCAAAGCTTTCAACACGCTGAAGAGGCAAGAAAACGCTTAGTCTTCGAAGAGCTACTTTTACTTCAATTAGGTTTGTTGAAATCAAAAGGGTCCAATACTGATCAGAGGGGTATAAAATTTGAAACCGTAGATATTAAGCCTCTTTTAAGCATGCTTCCTTTTACCCCAACATCTGCCCAGCAAAGAGTCTTTGAAGAAATCAGAACCGATATGGAGTCAAATAGACGCATGAATCGTCTTGTTCAAGGGGATGTGGGATCGGGAAAAACTATAGTGGCCGTGACGGCCATCTATTTTGCTGCAAAAAATCGATATCAAAGTGCATTTATGGTTCCAACCGAAATATTAGCTGAGCAGCATTTTAACAGCGTTTCTCCCCTTCTGTCCGAGCTTGGTATTAGCGTAAGATTACTTACAGGCAGCACTAAGAAAAAGGAAAAGGATGAAATCAAGGAGCTTTCCCAAAAAGGTAAATTGGATGTTCTCATAGGAACCCATGCTATATTAGAGGATGACACAAATTTTAGCAGACTGGGACTTGTTGTAACTGATGAGCAGCATCGTTTTGGTGTAAGACAGAGAGCAAAACTGTCAGCAAAGGGTGAAAACCCTGATTTGTTAGTCATGACAGCTACCCCCATACCTAGGACATTATCCTTGGTATTATACGGGGATCTTGATGTCTCTGTAATAGATGAGCTGCCACCTAATAGAAAGCCTATAGATACCTATGCAGTCCATGAAGGATATAGAGCGAGAGTGTACAATTTTATAAGAAAGATTGTTGCCGAGGGACGTCAGGCATATATTGTATGTCCTTTGGTTGAAGATTCAGAAGAAATAGAGGCAGAGTCGGCAGAAGGTCTTGCAGAGCGCATCAGAGATAATGAACTTGCCGGCCTCAGAGTAGGACTTATACATGGAAAAATGAAAGCCGCCGAGAAGGAAAAAATTATGCGCTCTTATGTTAAGGGAGAACTTAATGTACTTGTATCAACAACTGTTATAGAGGTGGGCGTAAATGTTCCTAATGCTACATTGATGGTTATTGAGAATGCTGAAAGATTCGGGCTTTCACAGCTCCATCAGCTCAGAGGCCGTGTGGGGCGGGGCAAGCATAAGTCATACTGTATTCTGATAAACCAAAGTAAAAGTGAGATATCGAAGCAGAGAATGGACATAATGACAAGTACTAATGATGGCTTTGTCATATCTGAAAAAGATTTGGAGCTAAGGGGGCCGGGGGATGTATTTGGTGTTCGACAACATGGTATCCCTGAGATGAAAATCGCTAATTTATATATGGATTTGGATATCCTGACCGATGTGCAAAAAACCGTCAAGCAAATAATGGATAGAGATTTACTTGAGACCGATGAATACAAGCCGTTAAAGGAAAAAGTTGAACAATTGATGGCTGAAAGGTTTAAGGAGGTCTCATTAAACTAGAAGTTATAAGTTTAGATGTTAGATGTTGGATGATAGATGTGGGCTGTTAGAAGCTAGCTGTTAGAAGTTAGAAGCCAGAGGTAGGAAGTTGGAAGTCCGAAGTTAGTTATAGAAAGTTGAGAGTTAGAAGTCGGATTATGGGGGAGAATTATGCTAAAAGTAATTGGGGGAACAGCTAGGGGCATTCGCCTGAAATATCCTGATATGAAAAATACAAGACCGACTCAGGCCGCTATTAAAGAGTCTGTTTTTAATATCCTTATGCCTTATTTGTCTGATAGTATGGTGTTAGATTTGTTCGCGGGCTCAGGAAGCTTAGGCATAGAGGCCTTAAGTAGGGGGGCCGTAGGTGCTGTTTTTGTTGATCAAAGCAGGGCATGTAGAGACATAATAAGAGATAACCTGAACAAGACTAAGTTGTCAAACCAGGCTTTCGTGCTGAATATGGATGCTGCCTCTGCTATTAAACACCTGAACAAAAAGGGTAAGAAATTTGACATTATTTTTTTGGATCCACCATATAATATGAATTTTCTTATAAATACAATACAAAGTATAGATGAATTTGATATAATAACCGAAGAAGGTATTATTGCCTGTGAGCATCATATAGAAGAAAATGCTCCTGATGTTGTGGGAGGCCTTGTTAAAGTCAGGACTAAACCCTATAAGGAGAAGATTTATTCTTTCTATATAAGAGAAAAAAATCAACCAAGTTAGCAAGGAGGATGTCGATTTGAGAACCTTTGTTTATCCTGGAAGCTTTGATCCCGTGACAAACGGACATCTTGATATTATAAACAGAGCCTCAAAAATATGTGATAAGCTCATTGTGTTAGTGTCTGTAAATAAGAGGAAGACATCGGCCTTTACAATTGAGGAAAGGCTAGAGCTATTGAATCTTTCAATACCCAATCGTGCCAACATTGAGATTACCAGCTATAATGGCTTGCTGGTTGATTTTATGCGCAAGGTCAATGCCAAGACTATAGTTAAGGGCCTTAGAGCTATTTCTGACTTTGAGTACGAAATGCAGATGGCTTTACTAAACCATAATTTAGATAATGATATCGACACTATTTTTATGATGACAAGTATCCAAAACTCATTTTTAAGCTCAAGCGCCATCCGGGAACTAGCTAGCTATGGCGGGAAAATTGATGATTTTGTTCCGGAGAAAATCGCCGATATAATAATTAAGAAACTAAAAAAATGAAAAACTGATTCAGGTGGAGGTCAAAATATGGAATTGTTAGATCTGTTAGAACAGTTGGAGGACGTAGTAGAAAGTGGAGTAAATCTTCCCTTGTCAGGTGGAAGATGTATTATAGATAGAGAAGCCGTGTTGGATCTGGTGCAGGAAATGCGCCTTAAACTGCCTGATGATATTAAAGAAGCAAACCGCATTACTGAGGAAAAGATGCGCATTTTATCAGAAGCTCAGCAAGAGGCAGAGAGCATTGTTGCCAATGCTGAATCTCGTATTGCTGCTTTAGTAGATGAGAATGAAATCACCAAAAAGGCCTATGAACAAGCTGAAATTATAATAGCTAATACAAAGAAAAATGCCAGAGAAATCCGCCTGGGAACCAAGGAATATGCTGACGGTATTCTGGAACAGGTTTCACAAATATTAGAAGAGACTCTGGATGTAATAGAAATGAATCGTCAGGAATTAAAGTAATGTATATTGGTGGCAGGCCTGATAGCCTTATTGTATGTTCGGCTAATAAGGTCTGCTTTTCCTACTTTTTGCATTATCTTTAAAAGAGGGTGCCAACAAAGAAGCTAGCAGGGCTAAGACTATTATGGGGCGCCCCCAACTCCATGTAATCGCAGGCATAACACCAATTGTTGCGGTTTCTACAGTCATTGGCATCAGATATATAGTAGTTAGTGTCAATAAGCATCCTAACACTCCATGTAAAAGCTTTGCCAGAAAAAAGATTCTGTATTTGGCTCCTGTGCCGTTCATAATTCCTATTATCTGGGAGTGGGCTGAAAAACCTGCGAATCCAAAGATAAGTGATATAGCTGCCAATTGCATATTCAGCTGCATTCCTTTTATCTGACTAACTGCCTGGGCCCCTGACGTGATTTCAATTACTCCTTTAAAAACAGCTGTTATCAGCTCTGAAAAATTTTCCGAACCTGTGTCAAAGAGTATACTAAGTCCTTTGCCTAAGAAGGTGAACACACTTAGTTGGGATAACAATTCTGACGCTACCGCAAAAAAGGTTATAAATCCGGTAAGCTTTACACATAGTATGGCGGCAGATTCTATGGATGAAGTAAGTTGAACAGAAAAGGGCTTTGACTGCTTAACAGATCTTCTGCTTTTAGTTGGTACAACCAAGTTATTTGGCTGAAAACCCTTATCATAGTTTACAATTTTTCCGGTAATATATGCTGACAATACACCTGAAACCCAGTGAATCAGAAGTAAAAACAAGCCAAGCTTTAGACTTTTAAACAGGCCGGCTCCCACTGTTCCAACTATGAATAGCGGACTGCAATAATTTGTAGCAGTAAGAAGTTTAGTTGCCTGTCTGCTGTCTATTAACCCCTCGTTAAACATATCTTTGGTCATTTTCGCACCATTTGGGTAACCGCTTATAAAGCCAAGAAGAATAATAATGATACTGTAGTAGGGAAGCTTTAGGACCTTTTCGATTATGCGTTTAAGTATATTGGGACATGAAAGTGCCGACATGTAAGGTGTAATTATTCCTGACAAAACAAAAAAGGGGAATAGGGAGGGTATGACTACATCAAGGCATAGATACAGGGCCTTTTTAGCTGCCAAGGATGTTTCTTCGGCAAACAGACACAGCATAAAAGCGATAATTGGGAATGCATATAATAATATTTTTTTCAATAAATCTTTAGAGTTTATCATACTGCACCTGATGCAAACAATAATATGCTTAATACTTATTCACTTTGGTTATCAAAGTTGCATTGAATAAAGATGAAATGATATAATATACTTCATATATACAGGATATTTTTATACTTGAACAAAATATGAAGCAGGAGGCTCGAATATGCCTGATAATAATAAAGCAAGCAATGGAATTGATAGTGTTGGTGAAATAAAAATAAGCAGTGATGTTATTACTGTAATTGCTCATACTGTTGCAAGTGAAATAGAGGGAGTTTCCGGAATGAATCCGAATTTTTCTGAGAACATCTCCTCTGTTTTAGGCAGAAAGAATCCCACAAAGGGAGTTAAGGTAGAAGTTGATGAAAAGAATGTAAGCATCGATTTTTACATAACTGTAGAGTATGGAGCACGAATCCCTGATGTATCATGGAAAATACAAGAGAAGGTAAAAGCTGCTGTAGAAAGCATGACAGGGCTGACTGTTGTTGCTATAAATATCCATGTACAGGGCATCAGTTTTGATAAGGTCAAGGAAGATAAAAAATCTAAAGGAAATCCAGAGACTGAATGAGGATGTTTAATGTTCGGCTATGTTGAGATTGATAAACCAGAATTAAAGATCCGTGAATATGAGCTATTCCGCGGTTATTACTGCAGTCTGTGCAAGTCTCTGGGGCGGCGTTATGGTCAGATTTCCCGTTTCACCCTTACCTATGATTTAACCTTTTTGTATGTCCTGTTAGATGCGTTGAATTCCCTGCCGGCAGGAGGGAAGATGCAAAGCTGTATAGCACATCCCATAAAAAAACGTTTTGTCGTTAACTCTAATATTTTTGCAGAATATACATCGGATATGAACATTATTCTTATGTACTATAATCTGATGGATAAATGGGAGGACGAAAGAAAGCTATTAGGTAAAACAGGGACTCTGGTATTGCGAAGAGCTTTTAATAAAGCTCAAAGGCTTTATCCGAAAAAGGCAAAGAATATTAGTGATCAGCTAAAAACTCTTTCGAGGATTGAAAAACAGGGTTGTGATTCAACAGATGAGGCCGCCGAGAGTTTTGCCCTTATTATGAGTGAGATATTTAATTGCGATCATATTGAGGGTGAGGTTGAAAAAAAGGCCTTGAGCTGGTTAGGCTACAATTTGGGCCGGTGGATATATATACTGGATGCCTATGACGATATTGAAAAGGATAATGAAAAAAGCAATTATAATCCGCTATTGGAGCAGTACAAATATGACGGAAAAGATATAAAGGAATTTAAAGAATCCATAAAGGATAAAGTAAACTTTAGTTTGACATATTCCTTGAGTGAGGTCGAGAAAGCCTATTCGCTGCTCGAAATTGAAAAAAACAAAGGAATAATGGATAATATATTGTATTCAGGCTTAATATTGAAGACTGACAGTGTGTTGCAGGGAAAGAGGGAAATGAATGAGAAAAGATCCGTATAAGGTATTAGGTATAAAGCATGGTGCCAGCTATGATGAAATAAAAAAAGCATATCGAGAGCTTGCTAAAAAATATCATCCCGACAGGTATCAGAATAATCCTCTTGCTGATTTAGCCGAAGAGAAAATGAGGGAAATAAATGAGGCATACGATGAGCTGATGAAAAATTCCGGAGGAGGCTACCAATATCAATCTTATTCGGAGCAATCTTATGAAAACAGTAATGCTTCCCGGGGTTCAACCAGCGGACAATATCAGTATCAGTATCAACAGCAATCAAATTCCCAGTCAAAGCAGCACTCAAAGTCGCAATATCAGTATTCAGCTGATAATGATCTTGAGCAAAAGGCAAGATCCTATATTAACAGTGGCAATCTATATGAGGCTCAAAAGTGCCTGGATAAAATGAAAAACAGAAATGCCGCATGGCACTATTTGCAAGGCTTAATCTTTTTAAGAAAAGGATGGTATGACCGAGGCTATACCAATATCCAAAAGGCTTATAATATGGAGCCACAAAATTTTGAATATAGAAATGCTTTAAATAATTTAAATCAGCAAGCGGCGGGCTATAGGCAAAACTCTTATTACCGTAATACTCATAGAGAGCCTGATATGTGTAATATCTGTCTTCGCCTGTGGTGTGCTGACAGCTTATGCGAATGCTTAGGCGGAGATTTAATTGGCTGTTGCTAATAGAAGTAGAGTAGTTTGATGTTAGAGGTTTTAAGGGATCGTTTTTAGGCAATAGAAATATGGAGATGCAAATTGAGTCGGAAAGAATCTGATAATGGTGCCAGAAAGATTGCGTTGACTGCAATCTTATCTGCTTTTATAATTATTATTCTATTTTTAGAATCTATCGTGCCTACCGGCAGGCTTGGCTTTTATGCATTAGCTTCCTTTATTCTTTCTGTTATTGTATTGGAGAACGGTGTGAGATGGGGATGGTTGGCTTATGCTGTTACATCATTGACAGCAGCCCTGATAATTCCTGAGAAGCTTAATCTCTTACCCTATTTTGTTTTCTTTGGTATTTATACATTAGTAAAGTATCATATAGAATCCTTAAGAAAAAAGTGGCTGGAGATTATCCTAAAGCTTATTGCATTTAACCTTCCTCTTTGGATATTCTGGGATTTTGTAAAAGGATTTTTACCCGACAGATTGACAGAGGGCTTAATTGTTATTGTTGCAGGGATAATATTACAGGTGGCTTTTTTTGTATACGACAAAATATTTACTCTCTGGCTAAACTATTATTTTGAAAAGATTGCCCCAAAGGTCCGAAAATATTAATACTTAACATAAGATTGCAAAATAAGGAAGAGCCGGTAGAAAGAGAATTCTGGCAAATATCGAGGAGTTAAAATGAATGACAGAGCATTAAGAGTGCTTGAATATAATAAAATAATAAAAATGTTAAGGGACAGAACAGTTTCATCCCTGGGAAGAAGCTATGTTGAGAAGTTAAAGCCTGACTCTGACTTCTTTGAAGTCGAAGCAAGCCTTAAGGAAACAACTCATGCCCTGGCCTACCTGTGGAGAAAGGGCGGGGCTCCCTTTGGCGGGATTCATGATGTCCGTGCAGCTGTTAAGCGAGTCGACATAGGTTCTGTTCTTAGTATTTCAGAGCTTTTAAGAATCGGGGATGTTCTTCGGTGCAGCAGAAACATCAAGCAGTTTCTGACAAATGATATACCTTCAGAGTGGCAAGATAATACTGCTTTAGAGCTTGGAAGGCAGATAAATGTTCTTAGATCATTAGAAGAGGAAATATCCAATGCTATTATCAGCGAGGAAGAAATATCGGATCGTGCAAGTCCTGAACTTTCTTCAGTTCGCAGGAGTATTAGACAAAAGCAAGAGGGCATAAAGGATAGACTATTCTCAATAATCCGCTCATCCGAGTATAGAAAAATATTACAGGATGCCGTTGTTACCTTAAGAGGCGACAGGTATGTAATTCCTGTTAAGCAAGAATATAAAGCTCAGGTGCCGGGGCTGGTTCATGACATGTCTTCTTCAGGCGCTACAGTATTTGTTGAACCTCTTTCTATAGTAGAGGCCAATAATGAGATCAAAGCTTTGTTTATCAGAGAGCAGCAGGAAATTGAGCGTATTTTGGAAGAGCTGACTACAAAGGTTGCCCAGGTCAAAACAGAAATAGAGGTTAACCTTGAGATCTTAGCCCATCTTGATTTTATGTTTGCAAAGGCTAAGCTTTCACGTGATATGAATGCAATCTGCCCGCACCTTACTGATAAAAGACAGATTAGAATCAAGCAGGGGCGTCATCCTTTATTGGACAAGCATAGCGTGGTTCCTATAGATATTGAGCTTGGTCATAGCTTTTCGACTCTTGTTATAACAGGACCTAATACTGGCGGTAAGACTGTCACATTAAAAACAGTGGGCTTATTTGTTCTGATGCTGCAATCCGGGCTTCATGTTCCGGTAAAGGAAGGCAGTGAATTCGGTATATTTAAAAATGTTTATGCTGATATTGGTGATGAACAGAGCATTGAACAATCATTAAGTACTTTCTCATCACATATGAAAAACATAGTAAATATTCTGAAGTGGGCTGATGAGGACTCACTGGTTATTTTTGATGAGCTTGGAGCCGGCACAGACCCGACTGAGGGAGCTGCTCTTGCTATAGCTATCCTTGACGGCCTTACTAAAAGAGGAATACGCACAATGGCCACTACCCATTACAGTGAGCTGAAAATCTATGCGTTATCTGCTGAAAATGTAGAAAATGCCTGCTGTGAATTCGATGTGGAGACCCTGAGACCAACATATAAGCTCCTTGTAGGCGTGCCTGGAAAAAGTAATGCCTTTGCCATTTCACAGAAGCTGGGCCTTGATTCCTATATCATAGATAAGGCAAAGGGTTATTTAAGCAAGGATAATTTGCAGTTTGAGGATGTTCTTTCTGACATCGAAAAAAACAGAACCCAGGCTGAGAAAGAAAAAGAATCGATTGAACAGTTAAGGCGAGAAATTGAAGCTCTTAAGGCTGAGGCCAGAAAAGAAAAGGAGCGGATTGAAAAAGAAAAGAGTAATATAATTGCTAAAGCCCGTGAAGAAGCAAGGACCTTAGTAAAAAGTGCCCGATATGAATCAGAGGATTTACTTGAAAAAATCAAGGATGTATATAAACAGGGAATGACTCAACACAATGGAAGGAACCTGAACGAGGCCAGAGCAGGACTTCGTCAGTTGGAGAATCTTGAGGGCAGCTTTGTTGAGTCCTATGATAAGCACGTATATGCAGAGGCGCCAAAGGATTTAAAAGCAGGAGAGAGTGTCATGATGATTAACCTTGGCCAGAAAGCAACAGTGCTTGAGCCCCCTGATGCTGATGGACAAGTTCTGGTACAGGCGGGAATAATGAAGGTTAAGGTAAATGCAAAGCAGCTTAAGCGCGTGGATGAGCAAAAGGAATCCCTTGATAAAATGCAGAGAGTCAGGGTATCAGGAGTTAAAGCTTCTCCTGTTAAGCTTGAGTTGGATTTAAGAGGACTTAATGTGGAAGAAGCACTGGAAAGAGTTGATAAATATATAGATGATGCTGTTATTGCAGGTCTTCATGAGGTTACAATTATACACGGGAAGGGTACAGGCACCTTAAGGAAAGCTATTCACAGACACTTCCGAGGTCATACTCATGTAGAAAGCTATCGTCTTGGTGTTTATGGAGAAGGTGAAGATGGAGTAACAGTTGTTGAGCTGAAGTAGCATCAGCTTTATTGCTTTAATGCTTCATTTAAGGTAAAATAATATTTTGAACATTTATGAATAGTTTATGCTTTTATATATGGCTATGTAGCATGGGAGGAAGGAGATAATAATGAAAAAACTACTATTAGGTAATGAGGCGATTGCCCGGGGTGTTTATGAGGCTGGAGCAACTGTTTCCACGGCTTATCCCGGGACACCCAGCACAGAAATCACCGAAAATATTGCAAAGTACGACGAGATTTATTCCGAATGGGCCCCGAATGAAAAGGTTGCACTGGAGGTAGCTATTGGAGCATCCTTTGCCGGTGCCAGAGCTACTTGTGCTATGAAGCATGTTGGACTTAATGTAGCTGCTGATCCTTTGTTTACAGCTTCATATACGGGTGTAAACGGAGGCTTGGTAGTTTTTGTTGCCGATGATCCGGGCATGCATAGTTCACAAAATGAGCAAGACACAAGAATTATTGCAAGAGCGGCTAAGATTCCGGTTATAGAGCCCTCAGACAGTAAAGAATGCCGTGATTATACCAAGGAGGCATTCAGAATAAGTGAGGAGTTTGACACACCAGTAATTGTGCGTCTTACCACAAGGATTTCTCACTCCCAAGGCATAGTAGAGCTTGAAGAGAGGGAAAACTATGAATTAAAGCCCTATGTTAAGAATGCGGCTAAATATGTTATGATGCCCGCAATGGCTAAAAAACGTCATGTCTTTGTTGAAGAGCGGATGGCAGGATTAAGAGATTATTCTGACAACAGTTCTTTAAATAGAATAGAATGGGGTAATAAGAAAATCGGTGTAATCACAGCCGGCATAGCTTATCAATATGCTAAGGAAGTCTTTGGTGATGCCTCTTACCTTAAGCTTGGCATGGTTTATCCTGTGCCGGAAAAGCTTATTAAGGAATTTGCTTCCCAAGTGGATATCCTATATGTAATAGAAGAACTGGAGCCATTTATAGAGAACCAATGCAGGCTGATGGGATTAAAGGTAACAGGTAAGGACAAGTTACCTGTAATTGGAGAATACAGTACTGATTTAATTAGAGAAAAGTTGTTTGGCGAAGCTAAGGAAAAGCTTAACGATATAGAAGACCAGGCCCCCGCCAGACCACCTGTATTATGTGCAGGATGTCCTCACAGAGCTACATACTACGTATTAAAGAAACTAAAACTGACGGTCTCAGGGGATATTGGATGTTACACACTGGGAGCTCTTGCACCGCTAGAGTCTGTAGATACCTGTGTTTGCATGGGTGCCAGCGTTGGCGTCGCCCTGGGCATGGAAAAGGCAAGAGGCAAGGAGCAAAGCAAAAAGACCGTAGCAGTAATTGGCGATTCCACCTTTATTCATTCTGGAATTACCGGGCTTATTGACATGGTATACAACAAAGGAACCGGAACAGTCATTATTTTAGATAACTCTATTACTGGTATGACCGGTCACCAGGATAATCCCACCACAGGCTTTACCATTAAAGGCGAGCCTACAAAGCAGGTCGATTTACTCAAGCTTTGTAAAGCTATTGGAGTGGAGAGAGTCAAGGTTTGTGATCCCTTTAATTTAAAGGAATTCGAGCAAATTGTAAAAGAAGAGATAGAGCAGGAGGAGCTTTCAGTTATAATTGCTCAAAGACCATGTGCCCTTTTAAAGAGTGTTAAATTTGGTCCAATTCTTCAGATTAATCAGGACAAGTGCACCAAATGTCGTATGTGCATGAGGTTGGGATGTCCTGCAATAGTTGACAGGGGAGATCGTATTGAGATTAACCCGACACAATGTGTAGGATGTGACCTTTGTCCAAAGGTATGCAGATTTGATGCTATAGAGAAAGCAGGTGGGCAAAATGACTGATAAGAATATTTTGATTGTTGGGGTAGGCGGTCAGGGAACATTGCTGGCAAGCCGTATCCTTGGAAATGTAGCTATAAATACAGGTAATGATGTGAAGGTTTCTGAGGTTCATGGGATGTCTCAACGCGGTGGTAATGTTGTTACCTATGTTAAGATGGGAGAAAAAATATATTCTCCTACTATTGAAAAAAACGAGGCAGACATTATATTATGCTTTGAACAGCTAGAGGCTTTAAGATGGATTGATTATGCAAAAAAGGATGCAACAATAATAATTAACACTCAAAAGATTGACCCTATGCCTGTTGTCACAGCAAAGGCAAAATATCCCGAGGGAATTATTGAAAAGATAAAGTCGAATTATCCAAATGTTGTTGATATGCCAGCTTTGGATATGGCTCAAAAATGTGGCAGCAGTAAAGCGGTGAATGTCGTTATGATCGGTGTATTAGCTAAATATACCGGCATCGATAAGGAAATATGGATCGATGCTATCAGGAAGACTGTTAAGCCACAATTTATAGAGATGAATATAAAGGCCTTTGAAGCAGGGTTTAACTATAATGTTGCTGAATAATTGTATTATTCTGTCTAGTACCAGCTAAGAATATAGAATGCTTATAATCAGCCTCATATTGAGATTTCATATGGGGCTGAATGAAATTTATCGGCTCGTAGTAATTTATCACTAAATAGTTTATTGGTGCTAATTATAAGATTAGTAATCAGTTCAGGTAGTTAATATGTGGAGGTAGCCATGGGAAAAAAGCGCGGTATTATATTTTTAGGTTTATGGTGTTTGATTCTTATGTTTGTTTTTTCATCATTTTCTTTTGGTGCGATTAACTCGAATGCACTGTTTGCCGTTGGCAGTACTACTAATGAAGAAAATGGAAATGATGATCTGGTGATTGATAAGGTCGCTCCTTTTCCGATTATTGAAACAGCCGGGGTGGAGCTAAAGCTTACAGAAAAGCTTGAAAGATATAATGAACAGGCCGTGAAGGTAACTGAAACATATCTCATAAAGAATAAGGGGAGGAATATCGGTTACCTCTTCTATGACACCTATAGCTTTAACAACGGAGATTTATACTATTACCTGAAGTATGAGCCTGATAGTCTAAAGTCCGGCTCTGTCAGCATTAAACTACCTTTCATATTTGAAAAATATGATTTGAGAACTATTGCTTATCCTGCGGGCCTTGATCAGACTAAATCTGTAATAAAGATGTATGCGAACCAGACTTCTGATAGTAAGCTTCTTGAAGAATTACAGCCCGGCTCGGTATACATTGATTCTCCCCACCTTAATGCTTTTTTTAGCTATAGCAGCATATATGAGAAGGGTAGCCATAAGATCAGAAAAGAATTGTATGACAAGGCTGAGAATATCCAGATTACAAGTGATGGTGTTATAGTGACTCTGCCCGCTCAAACCAATTCTTTTTCAGAGCAGTGGGGGATAATTTCGAAGGAAAAACTTCTGGACTGGGAAGACAAAGAAGCTGTAGATGCAATAAAGATTGGTGATCTTAGCAGGGTAAGGAAATGGGGAGGAGACGGGCAGTATTACTTTTTACCTAGTGGTTATTCACCTTATAGCCCTGATGGTTTTTACAGGAACAGTGCTAATCATATAGGAAACAAGTATCTGGGTATAGAGGGAAGAATGTTTGAGGACTATGCCTATGTCACCATAGATATTCTTACAATTACCCAGAATGCAGATGGTTTTTGGGGAACAGATCCTATGGCTGTAGGGCTATATAATAATTATAAAGTTGGAGCGGGATTCTTTGATACCAGATGGGACACAGAGGCTGCATTAAGTCTGTTAAGGGGTTATAGAAAATATAATGAACCTCATTTTCTGAAGGCAGCTATTGAGTTTTCTGATTTTTACTGTGAATTTGCACTTTCGAATTATTACCTTACCACGAATGAAGGAATTCTAGTGTATGATTATGGTTTTAATGCTGTACCAGGAATAAAAACTCATGTATCATTGAATCATCTTGTTAACGAAATGAATTTTATGTATGAGATTTTTAGCAACACCTGTAATATGAAATATTTAGACGTGGCAAAAAAAATATTGAGAGGAATCTCAGATACAGCACAGGAATGGATCAACGAAGAGACCGGGGACCTTCACTACGGTTATTATGGAGATGGCAAATATGATGTACAGGATTACCCGACACTTACCTTAAATGATTTACTATATGCCCAGGACTTAATAATCACTTTATATACCAGCGAGGATCCAGCTATAAAAATGTTGATTGATGCAAAGATGGATTATTTAACGAAAGCAGGAATTGCTTTCTGAGGGGAGGAAACAAATATGTTTAATAATAAGCTTGTTGAGAGTTTGTCGAAATCATCTATGATCAGGGCCATGTTCGAGGAAGGCGCCCGCTTAAAGAAAATCTATGGAGACGATAAGGTCTATGATTTTAGCTTGGGAAACCCCGAGGTAGAACCTCCGGTTCAGGTTCTTGAAACTCTTAAGAACTATGTTAACAGAGGGGAGCAGGGACTGCATAAATACATGAATAATGCAGGTTTTCCTGATGTAAGACAAAAGGTTGCAGCATATGTCCAGAAAAACAGCGGAGTTCAAATGAATGAGAATAATATCGTTATGGTATGCGGAGCTGCTGCAGGCTTGAATGTGACTTTAAAAGCTATTCTGAATCCGGGTGAGGAAGTAATAGTATTAGCTCCCTTCTTTGTTGAGTATGGGACTTATATTGAGCATGCCAATGGTAAGACTGTTGTTGTGAATACTAAAAAAGATAGCTTTCAGATTGATGTTAAGGCGGTTGAGGATGCAATCACAGAAAAAACCAAGGCAATTATCATAAATTCACCCAATAACCCGACCGGGGTTATATACTCAAGGGAATCCCTTGAAAGCCTGAATCAAGCAATAGAAAGAAAAGAAGCAGAGTTGGGAATAAGCATTTTTGTTATTTCCGATGAGCCATATATCAGCCTGGTGTATGATGGAGCCGAGGTTCCAAATATTCTTTCAATTTTTAAAAAGAGTATTCAAATCAACTCCTTTAGTAAATCCTTGGCTCTTCCGGGAGAAAGAATAGGATATATAGCTGCAAGCAGCAATATTCCAGAGGTCGGAACCCTTATTTCTGCCATGGTCACCCTGAACAGAACATTAGGATTTGTCAACGCTCCTTCTCTGTTCCAGAAGGTTATTGCCGATAATCTGGAGGTGGCAGTTGACACCGAAAGCTATAAGAAAAAGCGTGACCTGTTGTATAATCATCTGACTGAGATTGGATTTAAGTGCATAAAACCTGACGGTGCTTTCTATTTATTTGTTAAGGCCCCTATCGAGGATGATGTGGCATTTTGTGCAAGTGCAGCAAAATATAATATTTTAATAGTTCCCGGTACCGGCTTCCGGGGTCCCGGATATGTAAGAATAGCTTACTGTGTTGATATAGGAATGATAGAACGCAGTCTGGATGCCTTTGCCAAGCTTTCAAAGGAATATGGACTAAGGTAGGATAGGACGGTTTTGTGTCTTACTAGAGATAAAGAGGTTAGAGGTATAAGATAATTGAATCATAACATAGACTTTCAACTCAGGATTCTTGCATCTAACACTAACACCGACCCTTCTAGATTCTGACTTCTAACCTCTAAACTCTAACACCCAACATCTAGTACCTAACATCTAAGATCGATCATCTAACTTCTATTCAACAGACTTCAAAGAACTAACCATATCAATATCCTTTATTTTGCCTGAGAGTACCAGATTAATAAGCTCTGAAAGAATTAATGTTACAAGGATACTGATGATTACTGATATTGTTGATATATACGGCATCATGTCCAGGGTATCATGCATTGTAGAGAACATATAGCTCACAAGAAGAAAGCCAGCCGGGATGCCAAGAAGAATTCCAAGAATGGTTAACCAGGTATTTTGCA
>JGI24711J26586_10000197_pt1 | contig 45190 bp, 29 predicted proteins | sample BioPla3DNA1_FD_26586 | JGI IMG/M metagenome (IMG submission 26586)
AAACTACCCAAGAAACAAAAGAAACTACCCAAGAAACAAAAGAAACTACCCAAGAAAATGTGCACATAACATTATAAATGTATGCTTTAAGCTAATAAAAGGTATTTCCGAGTACATACTGTAATAATTATTTCAAATAATCCAAAAAAAATATCTACTTTTGCGAAAATAGAATTTATGCTTACCAAAAAGACTCTTTTAAAACTTCTTTCCACAACGGAAAGTGCTCACGTGGAACGAACCATATCAACCAATAACATGGATAAGTTCTGCCAAGCAATTTGTGCCTTTTCCAACGACGTTTCAGGAAGTGGGAAAAAGGGGTATTTAATCATTGGAGCAGACAATAACGGAAAACTGTCAGGATTAAAAGTAGATGACCAACTATTATTAAAAATATCCAATATACGTACAGACGGGAACATTCTTCCGCAACCCGTAATGAACGTAGACAAATTCATTTTCAATGATGGTGACCTGTTAGTTGTAGAAGTTCAGCCTTCCAAATTTCCACCTGTACGCTATCGTGGACGTATTTGGGTACGGGTTGGTCCAAGAAAAAGTTTAGCTACAGAAGCAGAAGAAAAAATATTGACTGAACGTCGTTTATCCAACATTCACACATTTGATGCCATGCCCTGTTGGGGCACCGCCATCGATGATTTAGATGTAAAATTGATCAAAAAAGAGTATTTACCCATAGCAGTAGCTAAAGAAATATTGGCAGAAGATAAACGCAGTATTGAAGAACAACTTACGTCACTCGGTTTTTACGACTTACGATACAACTGTCCGACAAATGCCGCCATTATACTTTTTGGACTCAATCCTGAACGCCACTTACATGGTTCATACGTTCAATATGTCCGTTTCAAGGGAAAAGACCGAGCCGGTGATATTATCAACGAACACAAATTCTCTGGTAATCTTTGTCGGGAACTTCCCAAAATTGATACATTTATTGAAACCAGCATTGCACAAAAACGCCCCATCCCGGTAAGTGTACTACGAGAAGAAACCATTTCAAAGTATCCCTATTGGGCTACCCGTGAACTATTAATGAATGCACTGATGCACCGTGACTACGAAACCAATGCACCCGTACTATTCTATGAATATGATGACAGAATCGAAGTCCAAAATCCAGGTGGATTGTACGGAAAAGTTACACCTGATAACTTCCCGAATGTCAGTGACTACCGCAATCCATTGATTGCCGAAGCAATGAAAATTTTAGGCTATGTGAATAGGTTTAGTCGTGGTGTCACTCGAGTACAAAAAGAACTACATGAAAACGGGAACGGTAAAGCTATTTTCGACTTTTCCTTAATAACAGCATTCAGAGTAACTGAAAATATTTCGATTGGCTACTTAGCACAAGGTTTTGGATCAGAAAACATCGAAGATAACATCCAAGAATACATACAAGAATACATACAAGAAAAGCCAAAGAAAAGCCAAAGAAAAGCTAAAGAAAAAGGGAAATCTACACAAGAAATAGAAAAAACTACTCAAGAAATAGAAAAAACTACCCAAGAAATAAAAGAAACTACCCAAGAAATTATCCTAAAAATAATAAAAGAAAAACCAGAAATAACCCAAAAAGAACTAGCTCAAATTGTAGGAATTAGCTTTGATGGTATTAAATATCACATAAAAAAATTAACAAAAACCGGTATTATCAAGCATGAAGGTCCAACAAAAGCGGGCAAATGGGTGATAATAAAGTAATGTGATTGACGTAAAGTATTTTTATTCGGGGTGCGACTTGGATTCGCGCCCCGAATTGCAATTTCAAGTCCTATCTCAATGACAGTTTCTCAATATTTTTTTATACTTTTGTGGTTTATTTTACTTAAGAGCATGGTACATAATATCTACGTTACAAGATTTGAAGTTACTCCGGAAGGAGAAGAGGTGATTAGTCAGGAAAAAACATTGCAAACTGTTCAGGTAGAAGATGAGATGGGACAGGTTGTTCAAGTGTTGAACTATGACGAGCTTAATGGTGAATTGGTGCGGGAAATCCGGAACAAATACAATGAAAAAGGAGAATTGGTACGGGAAGAACATCGCTATATGCAAGATGATATTGAATATGAGGATTTTAACGCCTATCAATATGATGAAACGGGACGGATGACTGTAAAAATGGAACAATTTTATGGAGATGATACGGTCTACACAACCCAATACATCTATGAAGGAGATCTTCTAATGCAAGTAGATCACTACATAAACGAGAGTTTTGACTATACCGAGACTGAATTTGAATATCAGGATAACAGATTGGTTAAAGAGACCCATTATGATGAGTATGAGGAGCTTGTAAGTACCGTTATCTATCATCGGGATGAGAACGGATGGGTTAATCAATGGGAGAAAAACGAAATCCGGGATAAAGATCGCCGTACTGTGGATTATTCCTACGATGAGAATGGCAATCCAATCAAAATCTTGACCTATAACTATAAAAACACACTAATTCATGCGCAATATCTCACTTACGACGAATTGAACCGAGATCTGGTTACAGAGTGGGAAGATCTGGACAAAAAAGGTAAAATAGTGAAGGAATATCAAGGCAAGTTGATTCATAAAATCCAACTTTTCAACGCAGAGGATCAACCTGAAACGGTGTATGAGTATTTCTATAATGATGAGGGACAAATTAAAGAAACTCACGTTTACCGTTGGGATCCTTTCCATATTCATGCACTTTACCTTGCCGAAATCACTACGCATGAAAGAGTAGCTGAGTGATGAAAAGGCTTTTTATAGCTGTACCGGTCACACTTTCTCCCTCTTTGCAGGAAAATAGTAACCTTTTACGAGAACATTTACAAAGAGATCAAATTACCTGGGTGGCACCCCATCTGCAACACTTGACACTGAGATTTCTTGGAAAAACTCCACCCCAATGGATCGATCCATTGCAAGAAGCAATTCAGAATTGCGCTCAACAGACAACTCCTTTCACACTGGAACTCAATCGTTTGGGCTTATTTGGCAGTCGCTACGCACCCAAAGTGATCTGGTATGGCTTTGAAGAGTTTACACTGTTTAAAAATCTTTTTGAGATACTTGAACCTCAGCTGATCAAGATTGGATTTGAACCCAATTATGGCAACTTTGTTCCTCATATTAGCGTTGGACGAATCAGAAAGGTAGAGAACAAAAAAAGGTTCTCCGAAGCGATTACAAAACTGCAACCCAAAGAGACACAAACAATTCATGTAGATCAATTGGTTTTGTATCAAAGTAAATTGCATTCGGATGGACCTATTTACCGGAAATTAGCCACTTTCCCATTTGCACAATAAGCTATGAATGAGAAATTTAAATATATCACCATTGATGATGAGCGTGCCACTCACCTGATTATTCAGCACCTGATGAAGGAGGAGGATGAGTGGGTCTCATTGGAAGAGTTTCAAGATCCCATTGCTGCCTTGCACTACATCAACGCACATCCTGAAATCGATCTCGTTTTTCTGGATATTGACATGCCCTACCTCAGTGGATTTGAATTATTGCAGCAGATCGAACATCAACCGTTGGTGGTGATCATCACTGCTCATGCACAGCGTTATGCAGTGGAAGGGTATCAGTTCATCTCCAAAGGGGTAATCCACCTGCTCGAAAAGCCAATTGATCAGGCACGTTTGAAAGATGCACTGAATTACTTTAAAGAGTTGAAATCAGCAGAAATCAGAACTCCGGTACCCGTAGAGATTGAAAGCGGTGCTTTGGAACAGTTGATTGTCCAAAAGAAAAACGAGTGGCACACTCTTGCTGTTGCCGATATCACCCATCTTTCCGTTGACGGAAATTATGTTTATTTTTACACTACAGACCAAAACAACTACACCAAATATTGTAGTCTGGATGAAATTCTTAAACAACTGCCTCAATCCCTTTTCGTTCAGGTAAATCGTCAGACCGTAGTCAATTTGATGCATGTAGAAAGCTACACACAAAGTCAAATTCAAATTCGCAATGCAACAGATGAGACACCTTTATTGATTCCTATCTCTCACCGTCGCAGGAAAGAGGTTTATGAACAAATTACAAAATTCAAGGAAAAACTATCCTAAAAAGGGAATCACAAGCGTAACACTATATTGCGACTCTTGGTCATCAATTTGCAGTTGATATTGATTCGGATAGAGCAAATCCAAACGCGTTTTTAGGTTTTTTAACCCGATTCCTGTAGTTTTTTCTTGTGTTGGCTGCTGTGTCCATTTATTATTCACACAACTAAAAAAGAGTTCTTGATTATTTCTGTTCTCAAAATGAATCTCCACAAAGCCATCTCCTTGCTTAGGAACATATTTAAATGCGTTTCCTATTAGGGGTTCAAAAATAAGGGGGGGAATTAGTAATCGCTCTGGGAACGTATCAGCGTAAAATGAAAGCTTTACTTTGTTGTCAAACCGTTTATTCTCCATCTCTGTATATTGCTGATAGAAAGCGATCTCTTCTCTCACGGTTACCCGTTCTTGATGCGATTCATCCACATAATAGTGCAATAGTTTGGAGAGCTGCAAAATATAGTCGGGTAATTTTTTATCTTGCACAATGGCATCCGCATAGATGGAGTTGAATACATTATAGAGGAAGTGAGGAGTAATCCTGGATTTTAGATAATTTGACTCCACCATAAATTTCTCTCTTTCAAGTCGTTGTACCTTTTTAGCCTCCCGATAAAACAGCAAAAGCAGGAAGAAAAGTAAAAATCCCAATTGACGCAGACCAATAAAAAAATAGAGTGAATTGATATATTGGTTGAGCAGTGCTTCTTCAATAAAAAGCTGTTTTCGGACAATCGGATCCGCTATGCGTACCTCTATAATGGTGATCAAAATGACAAGAGCAAGCGAAGCAATCCAATAGAGAGCTTGACGACCCTTTTTATAAAGTTGTGGAAAAAGTAAAAAGTAGTTGAGATAGATTATACCCATGATCATCAAAACAGAAAGCAGTTCCCTTTGAACTCCAATTGTAGGACGAATAAAGGTGTATTTGACGAAGAACCATCCCGTCAATACCCAAAAGAGAATGTGTGCTGCTATTTCAGTAAATCTTTTCATTACTCTTCCTCTTCGTTATCAAATAATGGGGTTGCAGTAAAAGAAACACGTTCATAGTAGAACAGATCATCTTCAGTATCACGTTTGATATATTGCTCCGGAATATTCATCCAGCGGTAACGCCAGTTTACCCAACTACCAGAAACCCAGAAAGATCTTCCGGGGAACAGCATAAAGTCATTGTCGGCTAATTCGTCTGATATGTTGAGAGAATCGAGCAATGCAGGAGGTAACGAGGTAACAATATAATATGAGTAGGGATCACCCGGAACAAAAGAGGGATGACTCTCTCCCACTTCAATCAAGAAGGCAGTATTAACAGTACAGGCGTTGCCCGGTCCACGACAAGGCACATGGGTTAAAACGCCATTAATCATGACACAGCCGGTGCATTCTGATGCTTCATGTCCCATTTTCATAGAGGCTTGACAAATCGCTTTATTATTTTGTGTATAGCCAATAGTTTGTGCTACTGTTTGAGATTGAGTATCCTGCACCACATTTTCGCGAGGCAGGGGTTCAGGATCTGGTGTGCAAGTCCAGAAGAAGAGAGCGATGAATATGCTCCCCCCTAATTTTATTAATAAAAAAGAAAAAAAAGAAAAAAAAGATCTTTTCATGATAATTTTTATTTTGAGTTCACATATTGATAACGCCAACGTAACAGGTTTGAATTATCTTGTTGAACGTAAACATGTGTTGGATATTTATTTTTCTGATATTCAAGTGTATAGAATGTCTTCTCACCACCGACAGGGGTACCGTAATGCTCTTCAAAAGTGGAAGTAACGAAATTGTTTGCGGAGTAGGCAGTGAGCGGACTCGAAGGAAAAGAGAAGTAGTTGATAAGCACGAATGGAAGACCGTAAAGCGGATTGGGTTTGTTGTCGTACTCAAACTGAGCCAACATGGTGTAGCCATTGGAATAAACAGTCTCCATCTCTTCAATATTTTTATTCTTTACTTTCAGATTAGTCTGCGAGATCAGTTGCAAATTAGCTGATTTAGAGGAAGATAACCTTTCTAATTGAGCAGTCGAATGACGGTGCATGACGTGAGCATAGAGGGCGTTGGGACGTTCCAACAGACTCTTTTCAGGGAGATGAGCCGGCACGATGAAAGATTGATATGCGTAAAGGGTGCCGCGGTGACGGTAAAATGTATCCACCTGAAAGAGCATGTTCGGATTGTTGTAATAGGAGATTTTTGACATTTTCTTATCAATATAATCGACTAAAACGTATCCGTAAGACTCTGAATTAAAGTATCCTATAATTTTCGAAACTTGATTATCAGGATTATACTCCATCTTAAAGTAAGTAAACTCGTCAAAAATCACCTTTTCAATCTGATTCTCTTTATTGTACCTAAACTTCGCAAAAGGAGTTGTAGGTGATTTTTCAGTGTCATAGATGGCGCTTAATCGAGATTTGGGATTATAAACATCCTCTTCCTCCCGGCAGCCGGAGAAGCAAAGCAGCGACAGTAGTAACAAGAAATATAATAGTTTACGCATAACGATATGAATCATCATGCAAAGATAATATAAATCATAAAGTATGACAACTATATTGTGAAATATATGATGAAAATATGATTAGTGTTAGTCTAATTCTTCTTCGTGAAGTTCTAGCCACTCAAACTCTTTTTCTTCAACCAAAGTTTTGATCTCTTCATATTGTTTGTAGAGGGAACCATCGGCAATTTGCTGAGCATAGGTTATAGGATCTTCCAGGTGAGCTTCTATTTCGGCTAACCGTGTATGGAGCTCTTCGATCTCTTTTTCCAATCTATTGAGTCTGTTTTGTACTTTTCTTCGTGCCGCTTCCCTCTCTTTACGCTTTTCATACTCTATTTTATTGGCTCCGGGTGTTTTAGCTTCTCTTGTTTTATTTTTTTGGGCAATTTCCAGTTCTTTCAGATTATCCAGTTTTTTCTTTTCAAGAAACTCATGAAGGTCACCAATAAATTTATGAATTTGATGGTTTTTAAACTCGACAATACGATCAATTAAACCATCCAGAAAGTCTCTGTCGTGAGATACGAGAATCATACTTCCCTCATATTGGAGCAGAGCATTTTTTAACACATTTTTGGACTGCATATCAAGGTGATTGGTCGGCTCGTCGAGGATTAAAAGATTGAAAGGGGATAGCAACAGTTTAGCGAGTGCCAATCTCGACTTTTCTCCACCGGAAAGCACTCCTACCCTCTTTTCACTATCCTCCGGAGTAAAGAGAAAACGTCCCAGAATCGTTCTGATTTTCGTCCTAACGTCTCCTACAGCTACATGATCAATTGTTTCAAACACTGTTTTTTTTGGATCTAAAAGCAGTGCCTGATTTTGTGCATAGTAGCCAATAACCACCTGATGTCCTAAACGAATTTCTCCCTGTTGTGGTTCCAATTCTCCGACAATCGCTTTCACCATGGTCGATTTACCCTCTCCGTTCTTTCCAACAAAAGCCACTTTTTCGCCCCTTTTCAAATGAAAATTGACCTGCTTAAGTACCTGCAGATCACCATAGCCCAGGTTTAAATCTTCAGTTTCAACTGTAACCTTCCCTGAGTGCGGTGCCGGAGGAAATTGGAAGGAAATGGAAGATTGATCCAGTTCATCCACTTCAATCAGTTCCATCTTTTCCAACATTTTCACTCTACTCTGTGCCTGTTTTGCTTTGGTAGCTTTATATCTGAATCGTTCTATAAAACGCTCAATTTGTGCTATCTCTTTTTGTTGATTTTCGTACGCAGCAGACTGAATCTCAATCCGTTCCATCCGCTGTTGGACGTACTCGGAGTAGCTGCATTTATAATCCTGGATGGTACCCAGTGTAATTTCCACTGTTCTATTGGTCACCCGATCCAAAAATGTTCTATCGTGGGAAACCAGTAACAACGCCCCATCATAGTTTGCGAGATACTCTTCCAGCCATTGGATAGATTCGATATCCAGGTGGTTTGTAGGCTCGTCCAGAAGTAGAATCTCAGGCTTTTGGAGTAGAATTTTAGCGAGAGCTACTCTCATTTGCCATCCTGAGCTGTACTCTTTGAGAGGTCGATCAAAATCTTGAGCCGGAAACCCCAGTCCCAGCAGTACTTTTTCAGTCTCTGCCTCCATGGTATGTCCCCCAATTAAATGAAAACGTTCATTAGCATCTGCCAGCTGTTGTGTTAACTTGATGTAGCTTTCAGACTCATAATCGCTTCTTTCTGAGAGTTCCCGGGTTGTATGATCAATCTTCTTCAACAAACCCATCTGTTCAGTAAAAGCATTCATTGCCTCCTCCCATACGGTAGTTTCAAAATTGGCAACCATCTCCTGTGGGAGATAACCCGTTTTATGTCCGGAAGTGATAATCATGGTTCCCGATTCCGGCTCCAGAAGTCCATGAATAATCTTCAGTAATGTACTTTTTCCGGCTCCATTTTTACCCACCAAACCAATACGATCCCTATCTCCCACGACAAAGGATATCTCCTTAAAAAGAATTTCACCATTAAACCCAATAGAAATATTGGAGAGTGTAATCATAGTACATTATTGAGCCAAGAGCAAACGAACACTGAATCCTGTTTCCAGGTTCATATTGTTGTTGGTTAAAGATGTCTTAGGTCTGTTAATAACTTGGTTGTAGTAGTATCGCAATCCCACCATTTGGCTAATTTGATAATCTGCAGAGATATTAATTGTGACAGTGAGCATACCGGCTGAGATTTGATTTTGATTCTCTTCAATTTTCCTCAATACTGTCATGTTATCTCTCAATGCAAATCCAACTGTCACATTTAGGTCACTTACCGTTTGTCTTTTCTCACCGGAAAATACAAATCCCAATTTCAGATCTTTAAAACGATATCCAGAGGAGATTGATATCTCATTGGTATTAACCTCTGTAATCTGGTTATTAGCAAAGCTCATTGATACATTTCGACCTTTTTTATACTCCACTTTCAGCATTAAACTATTCTTCAATGTCATATCAAACCCGATAAAAGGTCCAAACTGTTCATTAATCGCAATCTGTTGAAAATCTCTTTTTGCGATAAAGTTGCCTAATGGGTCTACAGCTGTCGGATTCCCTTGCGCATCCTCTTCATAGTTAATATTTGTTGAGAAGTTACCTACAGTATAAGTATTGGTGTAGGAATGGGACAGAGAGAAGTTTTGGAAATATTTCGCAAAGAACTTGTTTCTTGTCAATCCGTTATAGTTCAATCTCCAGTTCGGCATCGGAATTTTAGGGAATGGTGAGGTTACATCCAATTTTGCACTATTTTGTCCTCCGTACGTAGCCAGAAATGCAGCTGTCAACACTTCCTTATTGACGCCGCTATAACCGATCGGGAATCCGGTTTCTGGATCCACCTCTCCGGTATAGTTTGGATTATGAGAAGAGATTCTCTCAGCCATCATCTTTCTCAGGTCTCTAAATTCCTGGAAAATTTTATCCGGATCACGGAAGAAGGTTGCCAATCCTATCGAAGAAATAGTAAATGTTCCCGAAGTCATCGGTGAATAATGGTGCATCACTCCCTCTGAATCTGCTCTAAAATACTCTGTAAATGATTGAGTATATACCCTATTTGCTGTCACGTCAATCCTAAAATTATTAAACGGCTCCACATTAGCTCTCACATTGATGGTTTGATTTTTACGCTGTAAGAAAGGGGTATTCAGCAATGTATCTTTAGTGAGCCATCCACCTTCAACTGCCATACGTTGTATATCTGGTTGTCCACCCAAAATAAATAGCGCTCCGGGTGAACCGTTCACCAGACTGGCACCAAACAGATTAGGCGAGTACATATATCCCGGCAAGGTTGTTCCATTCCCTTGTGAAACATTAAAGGAAACATTACGAACCATCATCAGGAAGCGTAGGGAGTGATCTAATATGAGCTTACCAACATTTACTTTAACTGTATCTTTTGTTTGATTTTCATTTTTGGGGTTATCCTCCCGCCTGCCTCCCGCTCTTCCTGCCGGACTTTGCGGGCGCCGTTGAGAACCCTGATTCACCTTTTTCAAATAAGGGATTAGATCGTAAAGAGTTACCAAATTGAAGTTCACATTAGCCTGCATTTGGTTTGAGTTATCAATTGTATTTCCCAAATTAGCCAAGGAAAGTGGTGAAGCAGTAAAATTGTAAGTAGCGTTATAGGTTAGATTGGTATTGATCCACTTAAAGAGTGGTATTTTATTAAGAGGCACCTGCCAGGAACCATCAATTCTCTGCATAAACTGAGTCGACCTACCTCCGGTTCTAAAGCTAAGCCATACAGAATCCTTTTTCTCACGTGTATCCAATAATCCCGGTGGTTCATCAATACGAGATGTTGAGAGTGCTTTATAGTTCAAACGCAAGGCTTGTGTTAAATCCCACTGTACAGAATAATCTCTTACCCACATAAAGTTCTTCACGATACTGGTATCAATGATGATATTTCCTTTACTCTTAGGTCTTAACTTGAATTCATTCAACTCTCGGGTAACTGTAGTTCTAAAGGTTACATTCTTAGGCAGTGGATTGATATTCACGTCCCTGATAATCTGTAACCATGAAGATTTTAAGAACTTCACTCTGGAGAATGGACGATAATTCTTAGGGGTACTTGTATAGGTGTAACCTATCTGACCTTCATGGCGAGTTTCATTATCAAACTCTACATCCACATCCCGCTTAGCTACTTCTGAATAGGCATAAGAAAAGTCTAAATTTTCTATATCCCAAGGTCTAATTTTTAGCGGTTTATTCAGGTCTCGTTCTTTTCTTACGTTGGTAATATTAAGATTTTGACGTTGTACTAATACAGTCGTCATCGCCCGAACCGAATCTCTTTCGTCTGCGTTATCAAAAGTTGCCAAATCCTCAATCAATAATACATCGGGATTCAACGGGTTGTATTCCGGAAGTTCTCCTACTTGAGAAAAGTCGTAGTGGAAAGGCACTTTAATATTCCATTTTTGAGGGAAGAGTACTTTTCCTCCATCCAGGTTAGTAGCCACATCCACACTATACTTTGTGGCGATTTGTCTATCTGTTACGGCTTGTTCCAATGATCCAAATCCGGGTGTTGAATAGGTAGAAGAAAGTGTTAAATCGCCCAGGTCTGCCAGATTCATCCGTACTCTACCCAATGCTGCCATTCCTGATCGGTCATCAAAGCCCACCAGGCGCAGCTCATTAAACCAGATTTCTACCGATTTAGGGAGCATATCATCCCCATCATTAAGCGATCGTTTTTTAGGATTTCTTACTCCCAGCATAATCGTATTCACTGAGGCCAAATTGGGCATTCCAAGAATAGTCACTCTATTTCCATTTTCCAGATGATGCACATAAGGAGTTGCATTATTGATATGATGTCCCTCTCTAACTGCTTTATTACGAAGTTGCTTAATATCTACTATCGAATCTAAAACAATGGCCATTCTATTTTTAACCGGCCAGATCAATGTTGAATCTTTACCGACACCCCAGGGAGTTATTTCTATTGGAATCTCGTACTCATAGTAATTCTCAGTAAAGTCACTACCCAAGCGTATAAACACTGTTATATCTCCCGGTCTAAGGTCTCCTGAAGTGTACAGATCTTCAGCGTGGATAAACATCTCCAGCTTTTTAAATTGACGCATGTCAAAATTGGCATTTTTGTATACTGCTCTGGCATCACCATCCGCCAATTCAGCAATTTTCATAGAGAGTGACTGCTCATTTTGCTGATAAACAACGAGACCACTAATTTTTTCTCTCTGAATCCCGGGAGGTAAAACATATGGAATAGGAACGCGATTTGCATTCTCCTCAAAGTTCACTGTACCAACATTAACTACTGTATTGACATCTCCTCCGGGAACATAATCTCCATCTTCATAAAGTTCATGAGTATATGTTCTCCAATTACTCTTTACCAATTCAAAAGTAGCCAAACGACAAATAATCGGCTCTTCAAATTCTCTCATGAAGACCCTCATAAATCGAATAGAGTGGAAGCCTGAGATATTTCCTACTACCTGATCAGGATTCTTGATTGGAATACGGAACTGGTACCATTTTGTGATCGGTGAGGTTCCATTGGGTAATCTTTCCGGAACCCCTTCATAGATATCATTGATATAATTTTCACCCACATTCATCCGATCGGGTCTCAACTCAATTACATATTGGTAATATTTTTCCTCTTCACTCAGTGTATTGTCATTATTCACATCCTCCACATCAGGCTGTGTTGTCTCTGCTGCCAGGTAAGACTCATTAGTTTGAGTATGCGCAGGCGAGTTTCCTTGTTGATTATTGTATTGTTTATAACGCTCGATAATTTTTACATCCTGTTCATCATAATCGGAACCCCTAAAATAGTGGAAGTTATCTGCTGATGGGTCCTGTAGTGCATTTTGATAAGCCATAGAGGTTTCTCCGAACTGGTTTCGGAGCAATTCCAGATAGGTTTCATTAAAATGCTGTTGCTCCATTTGATCTGTCAATCCATCCAATCCCACGTCCTGGAAAGGTCTGGCATTTGGATCATTATCAAACGAATTGATAATCTGTTGAATAGTAGGAACACGTCCCCACACAGTATACTCAACATCTTCATCACTTCCATCACCGGGTAGTCCATTTTCAAAGAACTTCTTACCATCACGCAGAATATCCTCAGAGATATCACCCAGGTTAAACACCAGTTTCCCTCCTTTATGATTAGGATTCTCAATAAACGGATCCATCATCCAAAACTCGATATACTCGTAGTTATTAGATTCAAAATCGGTATAATCGAAACGTCTCATAATCCCGCCCCATCGTGATCCGGGATCATTTAATGATCCATCAGCATCAACCCCTGCGGAGAATCCTTCAGACCCATCTACATCGTAGTTATATGGTCCTCTTTCTGTAGGGAAGAACGCAAGGTTAAATACAGGCATATAGGTAGACTGCGCTGCAGAGGAATACTCTCTATTAGGGAAGAGTTCCGGTTCATAAACTGCTCTGGCGTAAGGCGCAGATTGATCATCTTTTGTTAAATTAGGAGGAGTTGCAGTAGTATTGGCATAGAAAAGCGGGTCTATAATATACCATGCTAATTTAGCACGATTAAAACCGTATGCCAATTGTCTTCTTGCAGGTTCACTGGAACTTACCGGCATTGCTTCTCTAAACCAGTGAGGTTGTCCTTGCGGAGTGGAAGCCATCACCCAAAACTGACGTTGTCCCAAATCAACAGATACCTTTGCAGATTCAAAGTCATCAATGTATGTAGTTCCCTCTTTTCCCACTGCTCTGGAGTGACCCGGAACAAAATGAGCAAATTCACCATCCATTTGCACGTATGATTTTGCAGTAGTACTGTAAAAGGGCAGCCAATCCACCAACTTAGTAATAAAGGGAACCTCCTTCTTATAGGCAATATTCATTCCCCAAATCATATTGTTGATCGGTTCATTTCCATAATTCACCTTGTTGGTAATAGGACGTTCACGCAAATTTAAGATGGTAGCACCAATATTAAGATCCTGATTAACTCTGTAATCCAAGTTAGTTCCCATCATCCATCGGTCATTCATCTTATTCCTGTCTTCAAGATTGACATGGATAGGAGCCCCTGATTTTAGGATTCCTTCATTTGTAATGGTTATCGTTCCCATTCCATAATTCACGGTATAATCCTGATTTTCCACCAAAGGAATTCCTCCGGCGGTTACTTTTACTGAACCTTCCGGTAAGTTAAACGCACCTAATGAAATCTCAGACCCAAAGGAGGATTGGTATGTTCCTTCCAGATAGAATTTATTCTTAGCAGTATATTGTTGTGCCAGCGTTTTAGTCATCGTATAGAGCGAATCATAAGCATACCGGTCTGCTACTTCCGGTTCCGGAATGACAGCTCTTAAGTCCTTACCAAAAGGCTCCACTGTAGGAAAGTAAATACGTCCATTACGTGAAACAATCGTTCCCCCATTGACATCAGCACCATCAACAAAGTCAAATACACCGTCAGGGTAAGGATCTTGTTGTTGATTTAATCTATCCAATCCCATCAAGCGAATCAAAGGAATACCTTTTACACTTCCGGTATTAAAAAATCCGTTGGCTACTCCTTCATCGTCTCCTGTATACAGAATATTCAATCTGAACTTTTCACTGGAAATCTGGTACGCATTCAGATTATACACGTTTTTCATCATCAATTTCCAAAGAGGAGATTTGGTATTTAAAGAGGTGGATTTCAACAACTTCACCCTAATTGCTCCTGGTGAAGAAACCTCGTTGGAGAACTCCCCTACCTGATACACAGCATCATCTCCAATCACCTGATATTGAAAAGCAACTGCCAATACCTGATCAGAAGTTAGAGTTGTATTCAGAGAGATAAAACCTAATTTACTATTAAATGTATACTCATTGGGGGACAAAAGTCTGGCATTTTCAATCTTTTCATAATCCTCACCTGCAGTCAATCCTAAAAGACGTAAATTATTTGAAGCGGTAGTAACATTACGGATCAAAGAAGTATCGACTGCCACAGTTAAGTCGTTACTCATATCACTTGGTAGAACATAGCCGGATCCATGGAACCCTTCAAAACTTGGATCTGCTTCTCCCAAGTCTGTAAAAGCAACAATATTTCTATTTTCTGCCGTAGCAGCACCAATATTGGTACGCCATACCTCAATACGGGTAATAACAATAGGAGATCCCACAAGAGGAAGGGTTGACATATACTCATTGTAATGATCTCTAAAGTATTGAGCAATAAAGTAGTGTTTATTGGCTTCATAATCATCGGCACGAAGATAAAATTCCTGCATTTGTGCTCCACCTGAAATGGTAATCGACTTCGTATTGGCTTTGCTTTCAGAGAGCACCGAAGTTACCGTCAACTTACCAAACCTCAATGCCGTTTTAAAACCAAACAGTGACTGACTACCTGTAATAAGGGTACTCTGTAGTGGTAACATCACATCTCCAAACTCCATCAATTGAATAATATCATCCTCTTTCCCTTCAAATTTCAATTTCATCTGGTTGTCAAACTCAAAGTTTGACTCAGTATTGTAATTCAGGTTATAGGAGATCTTATCTCCCACTTTTGCAATCACATTTGCCTGAATCTTCTCATCAAACTTAAACTCTGTTCTTTTTTGTTGACGCGCTGTCAGGTTCGGGTTATCATCACGATTATGCAAGATTCCAAACAATAGCTCAACATTTCCGGATGGACGAACATCTATTGTGTTACTACCAAAAATCGACTCAAAAATATCTCCCCCGATTCTCAGTTGTGGAATCAACCCATCTCCACCTCGACGGTTTGGATCAGAAGAGTGTTTTACTCCTCTTGATCTCCAATAGTTACGTGCTTCGTTACGTACATCATACTCAATAAATTCTGACACATCCATTGATGCGGCAGGACCAAAAGGAACTTCCCCAATCATATTTCTAAATACAAACTGATTGGTGATGGTATCAAAGTAGATTCGTGTTTGTAATGCCGGTGGGGTTTTTAAATGGAAAGGGGAGAAAAAGACTCCCTCTTGCAAAGGATTATTGATCGGTTGTGGAATTGGACTCACTAAACCCGAGTCCGGTGGAGTCAAATTCTCAGACGCTTCAACAACTTCATTGTCATGTTGAACCGAACTAACATTCTCTTTATTATTCTCTTGAACAAAAACTTTCATGTAGCCGGGCAGTGCCCATACTAATGAAGTGAGAAAGAGGATAATCACCATTACGGAGGTGATTCTTCGGGTTGCTTTTCTTATTGCCACGTTTTCAATAATCTACAATCTACAATAACTTTAACGCCTTTTTTATCAATTCCTCTACACTTAGATCAATCCCCTCTTGTTGAATAATTTTATCTAATACAACCTCAGCAGGATTTTTTACAAAACCTAAAGAAACTAAAGCAGATAACGCTTCACTTTTATTATTATTGTAAGAAAATGCAATTTTATCTAAATTTTGTGGGGTTGTTTTTCCAATCTTATCTTTCAGTTCAATAATAATCCGTTGCGCACTCTTATTACCTATTCCTTTCACAGTTTGAAGTGTTCTGGCATTCTCTGTTGCAATAGCTCCCAAGATTTCCGAAACGCTCAACGAAGAGAGCATGAGACGAGCAGTAGCTACTCCAATACCACTAACGGTTATTAAGAGTTTAAAAAGAGAACGCTCTTCCTCATCTGCAAAGCCATATAAAATATGCGCATCTTCCTTGATTACATAGTGAGTTAACAAACTCAACTCTTGAACATCTCCAATTGCAGAGTAAGTAGCTAACGAGATGTGAATAATATAGGCTATACCACCGGCGGTCTCAATAACAACATGCTCCGGAGTTTTCTCAACCAATTTNCCTTTTACATATTCAATCATACAAAACAAATAAATAGAACGTGCAAAAGTACGATTTTTAGATTAAATGACTATCTTAAAAAAATTGAAATCTGTCAGACAACAACCACAATCTCCCCTTTTACCTCTTTTGCTCCAAAATATTGCAAGCATTCTGCAATTGTACCCCGATACGTTTCTTCGTAGACTTTGGAAATCTCTCGAGATATCGAAATAGTGCGGTCTTCTTCAAAGAGAGGAAGCATCATCTCAAGGGTTTTCAACAATCGGTGAGGGGATTCATAAAAAATCACTGTTTGATCGCATTCTGCAATCTTTTTGAGGGCGCTTTGTTTACCTTTTTTATGTGGTAAAAAACCATAGAAAAGGAATTGATCGCTGGGAAGTCCCGAATTGATCAATGCAGGAATAAGCGCAGTAGCTCCGGGTAAGCAAATCACTTCGATCCCCTCTTTGATTGCTTCTCTAATCAACAGATAGCCCGGGTCTGATATTCCCGGTGTACCGGCATCGGAAGTGAGAGCCACAGCAGCAGCCTGCTTAATCTGATCCACATAACGTGAAACTTGTTTGTGTTCATTGTAAATATGGTATGCGTAGCAACGATTCTCTATTTCGTAATGTTTCAACAACTTCTGTGTTGTTCGGGTATCTTCACTCAATATAAAATCCACCTCCTTCAGAACACGCAATGCACGCAAGGTGATATCCTCCAGATTACCAATTGGTGTAGGGACAATATAGAGTTTCATAGCTAAAAAGTTTCTAATGTTCTGATAAAGAGTTTCAATATTCTTTCCGAATAGTTCACTCCACAAAATTCACAACGATCCTCAGGAGTATGCGTCTCATTGGGTTTAAGACCTCCTATGGTCAACGTAAAAAGTGCAGGAATCTCCTTCAAAGTAAAGGGATAATGATCGCTATTTGGCGCATTTCTACCTCTTTTAATTTGAGGAACCCAATTTTCTGCTTCATTGATTCGTTCCATCTGATTCAAAAAGCGTGCATTAAGTGGGTTGACTCCATTAAACATCATCAATCCCTCATCTCCACCACAAACAAGGTCAAAGTTAATCACTTGTATAATTTTATCTAACGGAACTAGAGGATGTTCTACAAAATAGGTTGAACCTTGCAGCCCACTCTCCTCCCCACTGGTCAAAATCAGGATAATACTATATTTCAATCGATTGTGAACGAAATATTGTCCTAAACTCAACACATAAGCGACTCCGGAAGCATTATCAAATGCGCCGTAAAAAACACAGTCATCACCTAACATACCCAGGTGATCATAGTGACCCATCAGTACAACAAAAGAGTCCGGTTCAGTTGTTCCGGGGATTATACCTACTACATTTTGCGTAGTGCGATATCCCATCTTGTTCTCAAAATGGATTCGTATCTTTTTCGTCTTGTGTGTAATCTTTTCCGGCTTAATGTAGAAAAACGAAAACTCTTTTTCTTCCATTTTACGAGTTCCAAATCCGGGGAGATCACTCATCCCAATCATAATTTTAGAAAACTCAAAAACATTAGTTGTTTCATGTTTCCAATTATTCAAATTCTGTCTGATTCGTACTTTCGTCAAAGAGTCACATGGAAGGTCAGAAATCAGGTCGGCATTAAAATAGATCACTTCACTCTTTAATCGCTCTTTATTTTTCTTTTGAAATCGTTCCCAACGGGTTTGTGCCATCTCAGAGAGTTGATAGGAGTCACCTTCTATCGTGTAATCTAAAATCTCCAATGGAGCATGAATCACTCTAAACTCCCCATTTATAGATGGGGTATGAAATGGAAGCCGATAATCATAAAAATTATTCAAAACAACCTTATCTACTACTACAGTCACATCCCCAATCATTTCATAACCGTAAATCGGGTACTCCTGGAAGAAATTATTTCCCAATGGATGTACCTTGAGTTGCTTCAATTCCTTTTTTATGTATTGAGCCGCTAAATATTCCCCATTGTAAGGAGCAGCACGTCCATACATCNCAGGAGCGGAGAGGTCGCAGATGACCCTCTTGACGTAATTACTGTCTTGCCCCTGTACACTCCCCCCCTTTATTATTAATATCATAAAAAAGAGAGAAAACCATCGTATCATTTTCATACATTATAGATTTAGAGCCCCCTATGCCCGATTACGAAAAATAGAGCCAATAGTAAGAAAAATCAGTTTAAAATACTCTTTGAGGGAGCGGTTTTCTATATATTTAAAATTCAATTCAATTTTAGCAGGCATAATCTCCTCTATGTAGGTCTTTTCAGGATTATCAGAAGCTGCAAGGATCTCATTTTCATCAATATAACTCAGAGAAGCATAATCGGTAATCCCGGGACGAACCTGCAGCACTTTACGCTGCTCTTCAGTGTACAAATCTACATATTTTTTCACCTCCGGACGAGGACCCACAATACTCATATCCCCCTTCAGCACATTGAATAGCTGTGGCATTTCATCCAATTTATATTTTCTCAAAAAGCGACCTAAAGTTGTAACCCGCGGATCACGATCCCCTACAGTAAGCAAACCCAACTTGTCTGAATTTTTCTTCATCGTCCTATATTTCAACAAGTTGAACTGTTTCCCATTTTTCCCAACTCTACGTTGCATAAAAAAGGGATCTCCTTTCGACTCAATCGCTCCTATTATCGTGATTATCAATAAAAAAGGGGACAACAATACGATAGCAAGCAGCGAGAGAACAATATCACACAACCTAATCAGCATAGTCTTATATTATCTCAAATAGAACCAGTCGTCCTCAACAGTATTGCCATAATATTGCTCAATACTTTTATCGTCAAAGTTATAGATTGGAGTTTTACGATTCACCAGTTTTACTTTCCAGAACGGATCCTGTACTTCGCCAATCTTATCTGAGTGAAGAAGTTCATAATTTTTAGATACCAAGTCCACATTATAGAAGATAAACCTCACATTGGTTTGATTATCCAGCATATCGTAGGTCCAAATTTCATATGGATAAGAATGAGAGTCAAAAGCAGACTCATACACCGAACTGGGGGGACCATATTGAAGGAACACCCGCCCCCGGTCAGTTCGATACCCTTTCATATTACCAGTAGTATACAATTTGTCAATGTATTTTATCTTCTCATAATATTTCAACCACTCTTCTTGCGGATTCTCATCATTTCTTAAGTACCAAAAAGCGTAAAAAAAGCGTTGCAAATCTTGCATTTCTCCTTTTCTGACATGGTTTCTAATAAAGTTATTTTCTGAAATGGACGCTATAGGTAAAAGACAAGCAACGTACTCTCTCATCTGTTTCGGATCTGTAATCTTTTCAACAAAAGTGCCTCTATAATCTTTATTCAAAACAACTTCCTCCTCTAAGAAAGGAGCATCATTATTTCTTTCAAAAACGGTTTGAGAAGTAGCAACAAGTATAGAATCTGCTCCATATACCTCTACAGTAAGTAAATAGTTCCCGGTATAGAGTTGCGTGATATCCAGTTCTTTAACAAAATAAACCAAAGGAGCAGATTGCATTCTTTGAACTGTAGTGAACTCACCTCCCATCTGTCTTTTAGTATTCAAATTTTTCAACGAACTGCGAACCATAAAAGTAGTATTAGGTCCTATTCCTTTTTCGGTATTATAGATTTCTGTCGAAAAATAGAGTTTATTTAAAACGGAAGGTAAATAATTGTAAATAAGTGGAATAGATGTATATCCATGCTTATCGAAATAGGGATCGGGATCATCTGTTTTGGCAATCTGTTCATGCAGAGAGATTCCGGAAACAGAAACAGTATCTTGCGGAAATGCAATTTTAACCAAATCTTCAAATTGCACCTTGGATTCCTCATTATTCATATCCTGAATGGTAAAGTTGAGGTTATAGGTTCCATTAAGCAATGAAATGCGTTTAATTCCCCAAAAATCTGTTTTATTTACGCCGGTTGTATCTTCAAGCATCTCACTTGCCACAACGTAGTCTACCTTTCGAACAAATTGCCCCTCCTTCATAATATCAATAGTAATGCGCACCTCAGCTTCAAAAAAGTCAGCCTGATTTTTAGCATAACGTACTGAATTACCACCAAAAAAGGAGGAAACTTCCAAATAAGGATCCAGCTCCTGGTCACAATAAGGACGATAATCAATCACCGCACTTAACTTCTGTGCCTGAGCAGAAAAGGCAATGAATCCTATTAAAATTAAAAATATTCGTTTCATGGTGATCAGGGTTTTATATGAATTTTAATTAAAACTTAATCGTTTGCAATAGTTGGTCTATCGGTACACGAATTTGTTCCATGGAATCACGTTCTCTAACTGTAACAGTTTGATCTTCCAATGTCTGATTATCCACAGTGATACAATATGGGGTTCCAATTGCATCCTGACGACGGTATCTTCTGCCAATTGCATCTTTTTCATCATATTGGCACATCATATGCGGTTTTAGTAAATCCTGGATTTCTCTAGCCTTTTCTGGAAGTCCATCCTTTCTCACTAGAGGTAGTATTGCTACTTTGACAGGAGCTAAAATGGGGGGAAGCGAAAGCACCACTCTTTGGGAACCATCTTGCAGAGTTTCTTCTTTATATGCATGACTCAAAATCGCCAGGAACATTCTGTCCAATCCGATAGAGGTTTCCACAACATAGGGAACATAACTCTCATTGGTTTCAGGATCAAAATAACGTAATTTTTTACCGGAGAACTTCTCATGCTGAGCCAAGTCAAAATCAGTTCTGGAATGGATCCCCTCCAGTTCTTTAAATCCAAATGGAAATTCAAACTCAATATCTGTAGCAGCATTAGCATAGTGTGCTAACTTATCATGATCGTGAAAACGGAATTTTTCGGCTGGTATTCCCAAATTCTGATGCCATTTCATCCGTTCTTCCTTCCAATACTCAAACCAGGTGAGTTCCTCTCCCGGACGAACAAAGAACTGCATCTCCATCTGTTCAAACTCACGCATTCTAAAAATAAACTGACGTGCTACAATTTCATTTCGGAACGCTTTCCCAATCTGAGCAATTCCAAAAGGAACCTTCATACGACCAGTTTTATAAACATTCAAAAAGTTCACAAAAATACCCTGAGCTGTTTCGGGACGTAAATAAACAGTATCAGCACCTTCAGAAACAGAACCCATCTGCGTTGCAAACATCAGGTTGAACTGTCTTACATCGGTCCAGTTCCTGGAACCGGAAACAGGACAAGCAATCTCCAACTCCTCAATCAGTTGTTTCAAGCCAGCCATATCGGAACTGTTCATCAGATCTGCCAAACGTGTCGTAACCTCATCTATCTTTTGTTGATTGCGCAGTACATTAGGATTAGTTTCACGGAACATCTTTTCATCAAAAGGATTAAATCTTTTCTTCGCTTTTGCAATCTCTTTATTGATTCTATCCTCTAATTTTGCAATATATTCCTCTATCAATATATCTGCACGATATCTTTTTTTAGAATCCTTATTATCGATCATAGGATCATTAAATGCATCTACGTGCCCTGAAGCTTTCCACACTGTTGGGTGCATAAAGATAGCACTGTCGATACCTACAATATGATCATGCATTTGCACCATTGCCTTCCACCAATACTGTTTGATGTTATTCTTGAGTTCGACACCATATTGAGCGTAATCATACACCGCACTCAAGCCATCATAAATTTCACTGGAAGGAAAAACATAACCATACTCCTTCGCATGAGCAATAATTTGTTTAAATAGATCCTCTGGATTAGCCATACAATTTTATTTTAACAGTTAATTATTCAAATAGAAAAGATATTTGTATTACTTTTGTTTTCAGACCTGTTACACTTGTCGAATAAATGTGGGGTTCCGGAACAAGAATATTGGGAACCCCAAACGACATTTTCAACTCTGTCGAAAACTTAAAGTAGGTTAAATAAAAGTCAAACCCCACCCCGGTTTGAAATTGAAAATCATCCGGGTACACTTTCACGTAGATTTCCCGTGGATTAGCTGCTTGTTTTTTAGCGTTGGATATCAAGTCACGACTATACTGTACTCCCCCTACCACATAAGCTCTTACATTATGCATTCGGGAAGACTTAAACTTCACCAGCAGTGGAAAATCCAAAAACACTGACTCTACATTCTTATAGCTTATAAACTCCTGATTATTATTGTATTTAATCGAATAGTTAAGCATACGATCTGCAAAAGTAAGTCCCGGAATAAAACGCAGATCAAAATACTCCCCAAGCCTCAAGTTGGCCACAATACCCAGGTTAAAGCCACTTAAGGATGATGTATATATTCTCATTAAAGAGTCATATTCATTCAGATTCCCTTTTGTTTTCATGGTAAAATCATACTGATTATACCCTATCATAAAACCAAAATGGAAGCGTTGCTTATCATATTTCAACAAATTAGGCAATCCTAAGTTACGTTGGGCTTGTAGTGAAATCGAAATTCCCAACAGCAATAAAATAATGGTTATCAGTTTTTTTCTCATACTCTTAAAAAATATCAAACGAACACCATTAAGATTTAGTATTTTGTTCCACTAATTCCATTATCTGTTCTTCTAGCAATATAGGATCTACCGGCACTACACCTACAAACTGACACACAATCCCCCCGGCTAAATTAGCAACCTTAATCATCTGTGTAGGAGGAAGTTGCACTATCATACATAGGGTTGCCACTGAAATAACAGTGTCTCCGGCACCCGAAACATCACTCACTTCTCTTGCTGAAGCAGGAGACCACTCAAATTGATCATTCAAACGATGATACAAAGCTATTCCTTTATCGGAAAGAGTCACCATAACCATGTCAATCTCATGTTGATGAGCAAACTGTTTTGCAGCATCATGCAACTGTTCTAAAGTCAACTGTTCCTGATTCAAGTGAAGTGCATCTGATAATTCTTTCAGATTGGGTTTAAAAAGATTTACACCGCCATAAGCATGAAAGTTTTTCTTTTTAGGATCTGTTGTCATGAGAATCCCTTTCTCTCTTGCTTTTTGAATAATCTGGGCAATATTAGTAGGGTTTAGCAGCCCCTTATCATAATCTTCAAAAATAATTGCATCTATTTGATAACGATCAATCAGGTTAAAGAGTGCATTAAGAAACTGTTCATTCTCCTTTTCGGAGAGTCCATGTTTATCCTCTTCATCCACACGAATCATCTGACTTTGATTACCAATAATACGATACTTGATCGTGGTAATTCGTTCATTAGATTGCACTATCCCTTCCGAAGTCAGCCCCATTTTAGAAAGTTGATCCATAAAAATCTTTCCTTTTGGATCTTTTCCTACCACGGAACAAAGGATTGGTTCAGCACCTAATGCTTTCAAGTTAGCTGCTACATTTGCCGCGCCTCCCAAGCGATAATCTCTTTCTTTAACATCCAGAATCGGAACCGGTGCCTCCGGAGAGATTCGATCAACCCGTCCCTTCAAGTAAGCATCAATCATTACATCCCCAACCACCAACACTTTAGCAGCTTTAAACTTTGAAATCAACTGATCTAACATTGCAATAGAATTAACCTACAAAGATATAATAAATTTCGGACTATTTTTTCTTTCTTCTTTTTGGACTAAAAAAAAAATGGGGGGCAGCAAAAGTCTCCCTTTTTAGATATTATTATTTCCCCACTCTCTAAAATCTACCTCTTTTCCTATTTTCTGCACTCTTCGGGACACCTAAAGTTATCATGAAATGAGATTTTTCTCAACTGTGCCAAAATTAGATTTTTCTTTTTGACAACTCACACCCTATACATCCGTCACAACCACTACTGCAGTCCCTTTTTTTCCTAGAATATTGGATTATCTTATAGATTGAATAACTCACCGCTAACACAATCACCACAGCTACAATAATATTCTGCACCATATTCACTTCTTTTATAGTTATATCATGATTCCAATTTGATAAACAGCAAATGCTACTAACCACGCCAACAGCGTCGTGTAAAATATCGTAAAAATCGCCCAACCCAGGCTTGCTTCCCTACGAATTGCTGCAATCACCGCGACACAAGGGAAGTAGATCAGAATAAACAACATAAAACCGAATGCTACCAGCGGAGTAAACACCTTCTGCCCCTTTAGTTTGCCAGTTGTATGAACCTGTTGTTGCAATTTTACTGCCAGATTATGAGAGTTTTCGTCTGCTTCAAAATCAGCATGATAAAGTACACCCATAGTACTTACTACAATCTCCTTTGCAGCTAATCCTGTAATAATGCTAATTCCAATCTTCCAGTCAAATCCGAGAGGCCGTAAAACCGGCTCTACAAATTTACCCATCTGACCAATATAGGACTGTTCCTGATGAACACCCTCCTTTTCTAGTTCCAATTCAAGCACCAACTTATCCTTTTCAACGGAAGAGAGTGTTTCATTTAGCTCAACTTGAGCAATTTGGTAATCATACTTCTCAATCAATTCTTTATTTTGTGGGAAATAGCTCAATACCCATATAATTATGGAAGCAACCAAAATCACAGTACCCATTTTTCGTAAATACTGGGATGCTTTATGCCACATATGCCGTAAAGTATTGCGCATCGTTGGAAGACGATATGGTGGTAACTCCATCACAAAAGGAACATCCTGTTTAGAAAAAACCGTATTTTTCAACAACAGTGCGCTAAGAACCGCAATTAAAATTCCAATTAAATAAATAGAAAAGAGAATTAATCCCTGATGTTTGGGAAAGAAAGCTGAAATAATCAGCAGATAAACAGGTAAACGAGCACTACAAGACATAAATGGGATGATCAGCATCGTCATAATACGATCTTTTCGATTTTCGAGGGTTCTGGTTGCCATAATCGCCGGCACATTACATCCAAACCCCATCAATAGAGGAATGAACGATTTTCCGTGCAATCCGATTTTATGCATCAGTTTATCCATAATGAAAGAAACCCGTGCCATATAGCCGGTATCCTCCATCAGTGAGATAAAAAAGAAGAGAATCAGGATATTAGGTAAAAAGACGATTACTCCTCCAACCCCACCTATCACACCATCAATCAGGAGGTCATGCAAAGCCCCATCCGGTATCCTTGTGGATAATAGTTTCCCCAGATACCCAACTCCCATTTCTATCCATTCCATCGGATAGGCTCCCAATGTAAAAGTGGTCTGGAACATCAGCCACATAAAAAAGAAAAAGATAGGAAATCCCCAATATTTATGAGTAAGAAAACGATCAAAATTTTTCTTCTTTTTAAGGATTTCTCTTTTATTAGGGGAGACCGATTCAAGTAGTGCTCCCGAAATAAACCCGTATTTTGCATCAGCAATTACCGTTTCTGACTTCTCTTTATACTCTTTTTCCAACCTACGGATCTCTGCATCAGCTATTTTTTTTACAGATTCATAGTTTGAACAGACTTTTAACCGTTCCAGGGTAGATTGATCTCTTTCCAATAACTTAATAGCCAGATAACGCTTGGAATATTGGTCTGTCAACTCCTTATTCTTGCGCAACTCTGTACGAATACGGTCTATCGATTCTTCAATCATAGATCCATAATTGATATGGATGTGACGAGTAATCGGATCCTGATCTTCATACACCTCGATAATCTTCTCGAGCAATGCTACCAATCCCACTCCTTTAACAGCAATAGTGGGTATAATCGGGATTCCAAGCAACAAACCCAAATTGTGATAATTCAATTCTATTCCTTTATACTCCAACTCATCGTACATATTTAAAGCGATCACCACTTTTATATCCATGTCGATCAATTGTGTTGTCAGGAAGAGGTTTCTTTCCAGGTTGGAGGCATCCACAACATTGACTACCACATCCGGTTTCTTTTCCCAAATATGATTTCTGACAAACAACTCTTCAGGCGTATATTCAGTAATTGAATAGGTTCCGGGAAGGTCTGTGAAGTTCATTTTGTAGGACTCAAACTTGACTACTGCTTCTTTGACATCTACTGTAACTCCACCATAATTACCCACTCTTTCGTGAGAACCTGAAACTCTGTTAAAAAGGGTTGTTTTCCCGGAATTTGGATTACCCACCAGGGCTACATTAATCCGTTTTGTTTTGGGAATAGCCCGCATGCGGGGTGTCTCTTCGATAATAATCCCCTCATAATGAAAAAGCTGCTGCAAGTCTCCCTCTATTAAAGGTTCTACCTCAATCATGGCGGCTTCACTACGTCTGAGCGACATATTATAGCCCATAATCTCATACTCAATCGGATCTTGCAAAGGTGCATTTTTGATCACTTTTACCTTTTTCCCTTTCACAAACCCCATCTCGGTGATTCTCTTTCTGAACGCACCATGTCCCAAAACCTTGGTAATATATACTGACTCTCCGGTTGGAATATCGGAGAGATAAACATGACAATTCCTATCTCCCATCATCTTCATTTATTTGCAGATGCAAAATTATGAAAAAAGCAGGAACTTAATTATCATTAAAATAGGTGAAATATTGTACAACCAATCACTAATATTAGTGAGCCAATGTAATTTGATCTATTGTTACATAATTATTGGTAACCGCATAGATGGTCAATCCCGAAACAGACTTAATTCCTGTCTTTTGGGATATATTCTTTCGGTGTGTATTTACGGTATGTACGCTAATATTAAGGTGATCAGCTATCTGTTTATTAGTAAACCCTTGTGCTAAAAGCTGTAAAACTTCAATCTCACGATCACTAAGAAGCAAATTCTGAGAAATGGGATCTCCTTTTTTTGCTTGAATTACCTGAGAAACAGTATGATTGATCATTTCAGGAGTATCTTGTACAGTTATCACAGCATCAAACTGACTTATAATCTTGGGATCAACGTGCCAATGACAAAATGCTATCAAACTAACCTTCAGATACTTAGACCTTAGCTGTTGAAACTCCTTTAGATTATACTGGACAGAATAAGGATTGATCAATACAACACTATCCTCATGAAGTTCTAAGCAGGACTCCAACTCTTGAAAACTGAATATCTGTTTAACTTTTCGGGCATGTTGGGCAGGTTGCAACACCTGAGCCAACCCTTCATATAGAATTGAAGAAGATTCCAGAATCAGAATGGAGGCGATCAGTTTCATTGCTTCCTCTTTAAATTTTGTTCAACATTTTGAGCTAAAGGAATCAATATCTGTTCTTCAATTTTACTGTGGATTTTCAAATCATAATCCAACTCAACCAAAGTAAGAAAAAGACTCCTCCTGATATGAAAATCTTTCTGATAAGGTAAATACTTCACTAATAGATTCACCAAATCATCCAATTTTTCCTCAATATCATCATGATGTTCAACATAATCGCTCACGGAATAGGTCATCATATTGGGAGCTATTTCGGTATCGGATGCTGCTTTATAGAGTTGTACGATATAAGGATGGACCACTTCCAGCTCATAATTCAGGTGTTCTCTCACCTCATTGAAGTAAAGTTCAAAAAAACGCTCCAACAAAGCGATCTCTTTCGAATCATTCAACTGTTGAATCTCTTGAATGGCACGTTCAATTTTTGGATAGATATCGTCCAAATAATATCGATGGGTATTGTTTAAAAAGTGAATAATTGTGGGCAGATCATCCACGGTGATAGCGGTGGAATCTGCAACTTCGTGGCGAAGATACAGATTACCTATTGCAATAAAAAGTGCTTCACTAATTTGGTATTGCTGACAGATTTCAGCTACCGTTTTGCTTTGTAAAGGTGTGTCAATATTAAAGTGTTCTAAAAAAAGAATGAAGTGGGGATACTCAAATACTACCTGAGCCACTTCTGTATCGGCATGTATAAAAAACTGAGTAGCCATGGCTATTTTCTTATTACACCCTTACAGCCATATTGTCTGTCAGCCTTGATTACAAAATACTCCTCATACATTTCAAAAGCTTCTTGAATAATCTGATGAGCTACATCTTTATTAAAGAACTCTTCCACTTCAACAGTTTTATTTTCCAGTTTGGTATATTCTTCAAAGAAGTTGCGTAATTCTGTAGTAAAGTGATCTGCCAGTTCTGTAATATCATTTACATAATTGATACTGGGGTCACCGGCATTGACTGCAATTATTTTATCATCCGCTTCTCCATTGTCCAACATTCGCATTACTCCAATTACTTTGGCCGGAACGATACAAAGGGGAACTATCTCCACCTGTGAAACAATCATGATGTCTAACGGGTCTTTGTCATCGCAATAGGTACGAGGAATAAAGCCGTAGTTAGCCGGATAATACATCGAGGAGTAAAGTACGCGGTCCAATATCAATAAACCACTATCCTTATCTAATTCATACTTAGCACGACTTCCCTTTGGAATCTCAACAATACCGTTAACAATTTGGGGAACCTCATGCCCGGGACTAACACAATGCCAGGGATTAAATGTACCGGGCAGCGGGTGACTCATAAATTTATTTTTAATCATAGATGTAATAAAATAAACATTAATCCGCAAAGGTATATTTTTTTTTCAATATGACACCTTTTTTTCTTCTTTCTCCACGTAAATGTAACGAAATCTTAATCATAAAAACAATATATATAGTATCTCATAAGTCCTTTTTTTTCATACTTTTGTTGTTTGAATTTTTATTTATGTATTATTAAGAGAGTCAAATGAAAAAACTTCTATTTTTTCTATCCATTTTATTCAGCTTTTCGGTTGTTAACGGGCAGATTGTGACCATTGGAAGTGGAAACAGCACCGACACCTTAATGCCGAGTTTATTAAGTCAAAATTACAGTTACTCTCAGCAAATATACACTGTAGCANAAGTGGAAGGTGCGTCTACTATCTGCGGAATATCTTTATTCAAAACCTCAAATAGTACAATCTATCGTTATGCCAAAGTATATATGGGTCATACTGAACAATCACAATTTAATGCTGATAACAACTGGATTCCAATCAATTAACTCTTGTTTTCTCAGGCATTGTCACATTTCTGGCCAATGAGTGGAGTTATATTAGTTTTGACACCCCATTTCAATACAATGGTATTGGTAATCTTGTAATTTCCTTTGATGATAACACTCAAGTCAAGGAAACAACCCAAGCTTTCAAAGTTTTTAGCACATCAAACGGTTCTATCCATAGCAGTTCTGATATAAACAATATTGATCCCGCTTCTCCTCCGGAAGGAACACGTCTTTCTGTACGTAATCAAATAAAAATCCATAAGTGTAATCCAATATCTATGTCAAATAATCCTATTAGTACCTGTGATTTATTGTACTCAGATCCAGGAGGGATGAATGACTATGGACCTAATCAAACTTACACACAAGTGATCACTAGCAGCATTCCGAACGACCGTTTAGAGGTAAACTTTTTAGATTTTAGTCTCGCTGATGGAGACACCCTCTGGATATACAATGGAGATAATACTAATGCTCCACTTATTGGAATCTCCAACAGTATCACCGGTTATGCTGCCAAACCTTTCTGTACTGATGATAATCCATTAGGAATCACGTATCCATCCGGAACAACGGGCAATACAAATGATTACCTCCCTTCTCCCGGTTGCCTTTATTTTACACCTGGTCCGGCATGGTACTTTATGCGAATCAATGATCCTGGTGATCTGCTGATTTACATTTCACAGACTTCAATTGCTACCGGTGCCGGATTGGATGTTGATTTTGCTTGCTGGGGTCCATTTTATGCTAACAATCAGAATGACTTTATGCAACGTTGGTGTTGTGGAGAATATAACCTCTATGATGCAAATACCCCTAGTCACAGACCCGCCGACGGAAACCATACTAATGATATGGGAGTTTATCCCGTTTCTAACCTCGTTGACTGTTCCTACTACAGTCACTCTACAGAATGGGCTTTTATTCCCAATGCTCAAACAGGACAATTCTACATTCTTCTAATCACTAATTATAGTGAACAACCGGGAGAAATCTTTTTCAATAGTGTTCCCAAATACTCAACTGCCACTACTGATTGTTCCCTATTAGGTTCTCTAAGTACTAGTAGTCATCTTTGTGAAGGAGACCCTATTGTTCTCAACTCCAACAATAATCAACCCGGTATCACTCATACATGGAATGGTCCCAACGGATTTACTTCTACTTACCCCAATTTGGTTATTCCTAACGCCACTCCGGCTAACTCAGGTACCTATTATTTGACTCTTACCAATCAATCAGGAAACTCTTTTGTTGATTCCACCTATATATCTGTGCATGCTATGCCATCCGTTACGTTAAGCAGTACCGCTTTGAGTATTTGTATTGGAGATTCAGTGACACTCACTGCCAGTGGAGCCAACAATTATAGTTGGAATCACGATTTAGGACCTGAGAGTCAACACACTACCATCCCCTCTGATAGTATTACTTACATCGTAATAGGAAACAGCTATGGGTGTATAGACACAGCCCAAATTAGTATTGCTGTAAATCCTTTACCTCAAGTTGAAATCCAGGAACCAATAGCCGAAATATGTCCCAACTACAGTGCTATTCCAATCAATAGCATCCCCTCCGGGGGAACACCTGGGTACAACTATTCGTGGTCTGGTGTTGGTATAGTAAACCAGAACAACAACACTACCCTGTTTAATCCCGAGATCACGTATTGTGATGAGGAGTTTTCTATTGTATTAGAAATTACTGACCAAAATCTTTGCAAGGGACAAGATTCAATTATAATAGGAATCTCTGATACTATTAACCCTCAATTTACTACACTCCCCTTCCCACTTCAATATGCAACAGGAACTTTTCCTAACTATGCCATGCCCGATCTTACAGATATTGTACGGAATAACAGCAGCGATAACTGTTGGAATATAAATCAATTAATCATCTCACAAAGTATTGAAGTAGGGACTACTCTCAATGAAAACTGCTACGTTCAGGTTACTGTAACAGACCCTTGTGGAAACAGTTGTTCAACATCAATTCAAATTATTATTCCACTCCATATTCAGATAACCGATGTAGATCATGTCAGCTGTTTTGGTGCTAATGACGGAAGTGCGGCAGTAAGTAGTTATGGAGGAATTCCGCCCTATCAATATCAATGGAGTAATTCCGCTCCACCGGGAAGTACTGTCATTTCATCTCTGCAAGCCGGCACCTATCAGGTAACCGTAACAGACTCATTAGGTGTTGCATTAAATGATAATATTACAATTACTCAACCGGACTCTTTGATTGTGAATTATACCAAAGCCGACACACATTGTGAACAGAACAACGGAATGTTTGAAGTGACACCTTCCGGTGGAACTCCTCCCTACCAATATAATTGGTCTCAAGGAGGCAATAATGCAGAAATATCAGATCTAGTAGAAGGAGTCTATTCCTGTATAGTCACAGATGCTCACGGATGCACAACAAACCTCCAGGATACCATCCATAAAATCAATCCACTGCATGTTGTTGAGATTATAGGTAATCGTGAAACCTGCAATCAACAGAATGGATCTATTCAGATTACACTTGCAGAAGGAACTCCCCCATATGAATACCTTTGGAACAGTGCTAACGGTTCTTCCGGTAGTGAACTCACTCAATTAGTCGGTGACTATTATTTTGTTACCATAACTGATCAATATGGTTGTACTGACACTACCTCAATAGAGATTAGCAGTGTAAATTTTAGTGTTTCAGTTGCAGAAATCACTCCTTCTTACTGTGATCGCAACAATGGTACTGTTACGCTGGCCTTGACGGGAGATGTTGAAAATCCTTTCATTGATTGGGGTCCTATTTTACATCATAACGACTTGTATGCTCATCGTCTTTCCGGTGGAATTTACACAGTATACATCGCAGATTACGGGTGTATTGATTCGATCACATTTGAGATTGAAGATATTCCTAGACCTATTGCCTGTTTCGATTACGATCCTACTGGTGAACTTGAAATCAACCAAATGGTTTATTTTTATAACTGTTCTTCTCATGGAGAATTTTATGAATGGGATTTTGGAGATGGTTATACCTATACTGAATACAATGCACAACATGCATATTATGGTGGAGGAAAATATGAAGTAACCCTGTACACCTCCAATCAATATGGCTGTATTGACTCCACCAGTGTATTCATTATTGTTAGAGGAGGAGTCACTGTACATATTCCTAATGCATTTACACCCGATCAGGATGGATTTAATGATGTTTTTCTTCCTTTATTCTCCTTAATCAATGAAACAGGTTATCAGTTGACCATTTTTAATCGTTGGGGTCAGATTGTTTTTCATACTACTAATCCTACAGATGGATGGGATGGAACCTATCGCAATAAGGAAGCTCTTGCCGGAACATATGGTTACGTGCTTATTTTCCAAGATGAGGCTGGAAAAAAATTCAAGCGTGTCGGCTCATTACACTTAATCAGATAGGTTAATAAAACGTAAAAACGTTCTATTTTAAGCTAAAATTTTCATTTCCACCATTTTAGCCATTTAAAGATTTTACGTAAACTATCTTTAACTTTTATATGATAATAGTAGTTTTTTTCTTAAAAACGTAACAAAATCCTAATATAAGAGTATAATATACAAAACATTAAGGTCATAAAAACTAATTTATATCCTTTTGAACACTTAAGTTTGATATTATCCACTAATTCGATGAGGCAACTTGCGCTTTTTCTGTTTATTTTATTCAACTTCTCATTAATTAATGGGCAGGTTGTGACTATCGGAAGTGGAAACAATACAAATACATCAATTCCCAGTGTTTTAAGTCAAAATTACAGCTACTCACAACAGATTTACACAGCCTCTGAATTGGATGGTGCTGCACCCATTTGCGGAATATCCCTATTCAAAACCTCAAGTGGTACAATCTATCGTTATGTTACCGTCTATTTAGGAAACACGGAACAATCGGAGTTTAGTTCTAATGACAACTGGATTCCAGCCGGTGAACTAACAGTTGTTTTCTCCGGCATTGTCAAGTTTCTACCCAACACATGGAGCTATATTAGTTTTGACACCCCATTTCAATATGATGGAGTCGATAATCTTGTAATCGCCTTTGATGACAATACTCAAATTAAGGAGGCTGCTCAAACATTCAAGACTTTTAGTACACCCAATGGTTCTATCTACAAGAGTTCCGATATAAGCAATCCTGACCCCGCCTCTCCACCGGTAGGAACACGTGTTCACGCACGCAATCAAATAAAAATCCATAAGTGTACTCCAACACCGATGTCTAATTCTCCTATTCATACCTGTGATTTATTATATTCAGATCCAGGGGGGATGGACAATTATAGCCCCAATCAAAATTTTACACAAGTGATTACCAGTAGCTCTCCGAACAGTCGTTTGGAGGTACGCTTTTTAGATTTTAATTTGGCTGATGGGGACACTCTTTGGATATACAACGGAAACAGCACCAATGCTCCACTTGTTGGAATTTTCGGAGTTTATGTCAATCCTTTTAGTTTTACCTCATCAGGAGGTTCACTCACTTTTAAATTTAAAAGCGATAACAGCATTGAATCTGCAGGCTGGTTAGCTCAAATTGAATGTCGGAGTTGCACTCCTGTTGCTACTACCACCGGATCACCCTGTCAGCCCGATCCTAACAGTATCACCGGCTATGCAGCCAAACCTTTCTGTACTGATGAGAATCCAATGGGTATCACTTATCCATCCGGAATATCGGGCAGTACAGAATCATACATTACCGCTCCCGGTTGTCTTGGTTCAACTCCGGCACCAGCATGGTACTTTATGCGCATCAATACTCCCGGCGATCTATTGATCTACATTTCCCAGACTTCAATTGCAAGCGGTGCCGGGATAGATGTCGATTTTGCCTGCTGGGGTCCTTTTTATGCTGATAATCAAAATGACTTTATGCAACGATGGTGTTGTGGAGAATATAATCTTTATGACGAGAGTGCTTCAACTCACAGGCCTCCAAATGGAGTACATACCAATGATATGGGCGGTTATCCCATCTCTAATCTTGTTGACTGCTCCTACCATATTGAATCCACAGAATGGGCATTTATTCCCAATGCTCAAGAGGGGCAATACTACATTCTGCTGATCACCAATTACAGACGCCACCCGGGGATAATCTATTTTAATACTGTTTCGGAATATACTACAGCTACTACCGATTGTTCCGTTTTGGCATCAATCACCGGCAGTGGTCATATTTGCGAGGGAGAATCTATCTACCTTAACTCCAACAACAACCAGCCCGATATCACGCACTCCTGGAGTGGTCCTAACGGATTTACATCTACTTATCCCAACCCAATCATTCCCGGTGCCACTTCAGCAAACTCGGGAACTTATTACTTAACTGTTACCAATCAGGCAGGAAACTCTTCTACTGACAGTACACAGGTATTTGTGCACCCCATTCCATCCGTTACGTTAAGCAGTAGCGCTCTGAGCATTTGTTCGGGCGAATCAGTGACACTCACTGCTGATGGAGCCAACAGCTACAGTTGGAGTCACGATTTAGGACCCGGCAGCCAACACACTACCATCCCCCCCAATAATACTAATTACATAGTAATAGGAAATAGTTATGGATGTATAGATACAGCACAAATCACGATTACAGTAAATCCTTCACCGCAAGTCCAAATCCAGGAACCAATGGGCGAAATGTGTCCCAATAGCGCTACCATATCAATTAATAGCATCTCTTTCGGAGGATCTCCGGGATATAGCTATTCGTGGTCAGGTGTTGGTATTGTAAATCAAAATAGCAGCACAACACAATTTACCCCAAATATTACGCACTGTGATACTGAAATTCCTGTTACATTGGAAGTTACTGACCAGAATCTTTGCACAGGACGCGATTCGATTTCCATCAACGTCTCTGACATTATTAACCCCCAATTTACAACACTTCCTTTTCCTTTTCAATATGCAACAGGAACTTTCCCTAACTATACAATGCCTGATCTCACCGATTTAGTCCGCAACAACAGCAGCGATAACTGTTGGAATATCAATCAGTTAAATATCTCACAAAGCATTGCAGCAGGAGCTATCCTCAATGAAAACTGCTACGTTCAGGTGACTGTAACAGATCCTTGTGGTAATAGTTCTACTGCTTCAGTTCGCATTATTATTCCGTTCTATGTTCAGATGACCGATTCAACTCAGGTTAGCTGTTTTGGGGGCAATGATGGAAGTGCAACTGTCAGTGGTTACGGCGGCATTCCGCCTTATCAATACCAATGGAGTAATTCCGCTTCACCAGGAGGTACTGTTAATTCATCTTTACAAGCGGGCAACTATCAGGTAACAGTTACAGACTCACTAGGTGTCTCATTGAGTGCCTATGTCACTATTACACAACCGAACTTATTATCTGTTAATTACACTACAACTGATACGTACTGTGAACGAAATAACGGAAAGTTCGAAGTGATTCCCGCCGGTGGGACTCCACCTTACCAATATAGTTGGTCAAATGGAGAAAATAGTGCACAAGTATTAAGTCTGGAAGCAGGACTCTATTCTTGTACCATCACTGATATTCATGGATGTACAACGAGCCTCCACGACACTATTCATAAACTCAATCCGATGGAAATAACCGGGATTATTGGTTATCGTGAAACCTGCAATCAACATAATGGAGCAATTGAAATTACATTCTCAGGAGGAACTGCACCATACGAATACCAATGGAATAGTGGCAGTGGTTCTTCCGGCAACAATATCACCCAATTAGCCAGTGGCTACTATTTCGTTACTGTAACTGATCAATATGGTTGTACTGACACCACCTCCGTCGAAATCGGTGGTGTGGATTTTACTGCTTCAGTTCTGGAAGTCACTCCTTCGTACTGTGAGCAAAACGACGGTACTGTTACGCTATCCCTAACGGGAGATGTTGAAAATCCCCATATTGATTGGGGACCTGTTTTGCATCATAACCACTTATATGCTTATCAGCTTTCCGGTGGAAGTTACACGGTATATGTGGAGGATTATGGTTGTGTGGACACAGTCACCTTTGAAATCGAAGAGATTCCCAAACCTGTTGCCTGTTTTGAGCATGAACCCAATAACGAGCTTATGGTCAACCAACTGATCTATTTTTTCAACTGTTCTACAGATGGTGAGTCTTACGAATGGAAATTAGGTGATGGTTCAAGTTACGTCGGATATGATGCCCAACATCGATACCTTAGTACGGGAATCTACAAGGTAACCCTTGTCACAACCAATCAATACGCCTGTGTTGATTCCTCAAGTGTAAACATTCTCATTTCAGGAGAAATTACAGTATTTATACCGAACTCTTTTACACCCAATCATGATGGAGTTAATGACGTTTTTATTCCTATTTTCTCCTCTGTGAGTGAAACCGGGTATCAGTTGAGTATTTTTAATCGTTGGGGTGAGATTATTTTCCAAACCACCAATCCTTCAGATGGATGGGATGGTACTCATCAGAATAAAGCAGTCCCCAGCGGAACATATAGTTATCTCCTTTACTTCCAGAATGACAATGGAAAGGGATTCAAGCGTACCGGTTCAATAAACCTGATCAGATAAAAAGGCATATGGACTCTACTCTTGATGAGAAGGAGTTCTTTCTAATATTTCAGCCATTTAAACAACTCACGATACGTAACTTTCTTTCCGTACATCAGAACACCAACGCGATAAATCTTAGCTGCAAACCAAACGCAGAGGATAAAGAAAGCCACAGCAATAGCCATGGATGCAAAGAGTTGATCCGCCGGTACTCCGGAAGGCAAACGAATCATCATAGCAATTGGTGAGGTCAATGGAATCATAGAAAACCAGAATGCAATCGATCCATTGGGATCCTCAGTAATGGGCACTATAAGTACCATTGCAAGAATAAGCGGAATAGTCACCGGCATCGTAAACTGTTGTGAATCAGCCTCATTATCCACCGCAGAACCCACTGCAGCAAAGAGTGCTGCATAAATCAGGTATCCTATCAAAAAATAGAAAAGGAAACAGAGTAAGAGTGCGGTAAAAGAGATATTGAAATAGTTATCAATCTTCGTAAAAATAGAGGTTTGTGCAGTTGGTGCACTATCAACATCTGCCATGGGTACTTGTACTCCATCGGGTAAAGTAGCCGCTTGTTCTGCCACCTCGGGAGTTACCTCAAAAAGTGTAGGAGCAGAAAGTTGAACTCCATATATAATTGCAAATGTTAATACAACCCATATCAAAAACTGTGTTAACCCAACCATTGCTATTCCAACAATCTTACCCATCATCAATTGAATCGGTTTTACCGATGAGATCAACACTTCTACAATCCGGTTTGTTTTTTCCTCCAGTACTCCCCTCAAAACTTGAGAAGCAAAGAGAAAAATAAAGAAATAGATTGCCATACCACTGAACACACCCACTACACGTACCAAATCAGCATTGCTCTCCTTTTCATTGCCTGCAGCATCAATCTTTATATTGGAAACCGAACTTTTAGTCAAGCTCTTCATCTTCTCATAATTCACCGGATCAATCTGGAAACTATCGATCAACACCCGATCAAAGAGCAGTTTATCTATCTGACTCTCAATCACAGAGCTAAAATTCATCGAGGGCTCCTCTTTAAAGAAAAGATTGGTTTTAATTGCCTGGGTTCCTTCTAAAATGTGCAAAACGGCATCATACCCTGCATCAAATGACTCCGACTTAATCAGTTCCACATCTCCGCTACGATAGACAAACTTTGTTTTATCCGTATCAGTAAATTTATTGATAAAAAAATCATTATCATCCACTACTACCACTTTCATCACCTTTTGAGTCTGTTGAGCTACAATCACGGGAACCACAAAAAGGGCAGCCATTAGAATTGGCCCAATTATCGTCATAATAATAAAGCTTTTCTTCTTAACCCGTGTCAGATACTCTCGTGCAATAATCAGTTTAATCTTATTCATTACTTTGTAGCGTTAACCTGTTTGATAAAAATAGAATTCATAGAAGGTAATATCTCTTCGAATGAAACAATAGTTCCAAGAGGGATCAGAGTGTTTAATAGCGTATTACCGTTTACACCTTCATTCATTTGAAATTTAAGCGTCAAACCCAATGGAGAAAGACGACTCTCTTTTAACGTAAAGAGGTCATTGTCTTTTAAATTTGAAAGTAATTCTTCGCCTGTATCAATAGTAACCTCAAAAAGATGCTCCTTAAATTGCTGTTTGATGTCGTGAAGATTTCCCTCCAGAACCTTTTTGGATTTATTAATTAAAACAATATCATCGCAAATCTCCTCTACCGATTCCATGTTGTGTGTTGAAAGAATGATGGTTGTTCCCTCTTCTTTCAATCTCAAAATCTCCGTTTTAATGATATTGGTGTTAATCGGGTCAAATCCGCTAAATGGCTCATCCAGGATCAAAAAATCGGGTTGATGTATAATTGTAGTGATAAACTGAACTTTCTGCTGCATCCCTTTGGAAAGCTCCTCTACTTTTTTATCCCACCATCCTACAATTTCAAACTTTCTGAACCAGTAGACCAAACGTTCCAAAGCAATCTGTTTGCTAACTCCCTTAAGTTGAGCCAGATACAAAGCCTGCTCCCCTACTTTCATCTTTTTGTAGAGTCCACGCTCTTCCGGAAGATATCCAATCCGCTCCACATCATCTTTTTGAATGGGACGTCCATCAAAGAATATCGTTCCATTATCCGGAGCTGTGATCTGATTGATCATACGAATAAGCGTCGTTTTTCCTGCACCATTGGGTCCCAGAAGTCCAAAAATAGTTCCTCTCGATACCGAAAAAGAAACTTCATCAATAGCTAAATGGTTTGCGTATCGTTTAGTAACACCTTGAACCTCAATAATGGGATTTGTGTTTCTAGTAGTTTCTTGGGCTCGTTCCATTTCTTCTTCTATATTTTTTCTTTCTTTGTCTTCCTGAGGTAGAGGCATGTCCTCTTGGACTATAATTAACCGATTTCATTAAATTATGTGTACTTTCCAATACTGTATCTGAAGGAAGATCAATTTTTCCTTCGGAAAGCTCTCTTAAATGATCAATCAATACGTGGTCTTTCACAGAGGACTTATTTTGTATGATATAGCTCTTTTTAAGATAATTAGCCAGCTCAACAGCCCACTTATTACGGTAGGATTCCGGATATGAAGCTACTAATTTGATCACATTTTCAATATTTCGTCCATAATTACGAAACATTATTTTGTCTCTATTGTATTGATGCTTCACTATTTTTCTCTCCGGGTCACGTACTGGTGGTTCTACAACCGGCGTACTTAATTCCAGCTTATAATCCGACATAATATACATGTGATCCCACAACTTATGCCAATAATCTGCAGAGCGACTCCTTCTCAGATCCAGATAATCCTGTTGATACTTTTGATCCGGATAGAGCTGTGACATAATTTTAATCACACCCTTGGCCGCTTTAGTGCGCTCTTCAATATCTTCAATAGCAACCACACTTTCTATCAGTTTTTGAATATTTCTACCATATTCACGGATAATTAGCGGGTCTCGTTCAGTGTTATATTCCATTTTTAGTATTAATTTTAGTTTATTTTATTGAGTTAATGTAGAGGGGATCCTTCTCCATGACCATTTTTTTGTTACTACACCCTTTTCGATCAGAATCAAACCGGGATTGGAGCGAATAGCATCACGAGTCATAAAAGGACCCTTAACCGGATCTATTAGATTCTGGTAGATCGGGAAGGTGAGTTGATATTTAGAAATAAAAGAAACTATCTCGTCATAATTATCATTGGTAACAGCAACAAAAGGAATTCCTGCTTCCTGACAAGCTGCAACCAAAGATTGTAAAGCTTTACCCTTCATTGCTCTGGATTTGGCATCATCCAAATTATGAATAAAAAGGAGGAATAGTTTTTCCTGATCCGGATTAATGTAGTTAGGTGCATGATCTCTTCCCATACTATCCAACATATTAAAGCCGCTAATTTCAGCTTCAATCGCAGGAGCTACAATTGAGTCAATCCGATCTACATATTCGTATTCTTCATAAAAATTAGGTTTCTCATCCATTATGCTACCCATCTGCTCTTCTGTCAACCTAATCTGATCATTGGGATCAGCATTGTTTTGATAGATAAAGAGCATCTCCTTTTTAGCCGGCATGTCGATAAAAGTATTCACGACTTGATCCCCAACTCTCCAATTGGAATAATCCACNGGTGGAAGGAATACCAAAGAGTAAATCTGAACCGCAACTACTATAGCCAATCCCACACAAGTTAGAAGAAACTTACCTAAAGCAGAAGCTTTCATTTCCGGTATTTTCTTGTAATTCAAGTAGATAATGATTGTTGGAATAATAATCACTACATTTTTAAGGAAGGTCTCCAAATTACTCATAGCAATTGCCTGTCCGAAACAGCCGCAATCTTTCACCACTCCAAAATTATAACCATAATTTACTTCCAGGTGTTCTGCTACTGCAAGCCATAGGGTCAGGAAGAAGAAGAAAACCATAAAGAGCAGATAGCCTAAAGCTGTCCATCTCACCTGAATCCGGAAAAGCAGCATAAAACCTAAAAGAAACTCTGCAATAACCGGAATAAAACCTATATAAAATGATGCCTGATGCAAAAAGGTGATTCCAAAAGAGTTAAAATACTCATCCATCTTAATTCCCCAGTTGATTGGGTCAATCGCTTTAGTCATTCCGGAAAATAGGAACAATAGCGCTAAAGCTATTCTCAAAACCATAATCCAAATGGGTTCCAGATTTTTATTTCTCATATTCTCTATTTTTTATAAAGTTAATTTAATCATAGCAAAAACTGCGTAGTTAATCATATCATAATAATTGGCAGCAATACCCTCAGAAACTAAAGTTTTTCCTTCATTATCCTCTATCTGCTTAACTCTCAATAACTTCATAAGTATAATGTCAGTCAACGAACTCACTCTCATCTGTCGCCAAGCTTCATCATAATCATGATTTTTATTCAACATCAAGGATTGAGCCTCCTGAATATAATGATCATAGAGTGATAAGATGTGTTCTGCTGTTTCATTCTCTTCAGGAGCATTGAGTACTCCCTTTTCCAGTTGAATCAATGCCATCACACAATAGTTGATGATGCCAATCCATTCGGGAATCACTCCCTCTTCTACCTTAGCAACTCCTTTCTCTTCAATAGAGCGAATTCGTTGTGCTTTGATAAAAATCTGATCGGTGAGTGATGGGGTGCGCAAAACACGCCATGCTGTTCCATAGTCTTTGGCTTTCTTTTCAAAAAGTTCCCGACAGCGGGTTACTACCTGATTATACTCTTCTATTGTTTGATTCATCTTTACTAATAACTATTTCTATTTTTTTATCACCTTTTGTACTTGTTGTGTTTGATCTACAGCTTTAATCGTTAAAAAATAAACTCCTGTAGCTAATCTTGAAATATCAATTATAGTTTCTTGAACTCCGTCACAATCTGTTACAAAAAGAGTTCTTCCACTAATATCGGTACATTGAATTGTTTCTATCAACTTTTCAGATTCGATAGTTAAAACATCCTGTGTAGGGATAGGATATACGTTACAATTCAAATCATAATTTTGACAAACTCCCATTGATATTTCTTCAAAAACAACTGATAATGGATACTCAATATCTATATCATCATAAACAATCTTTAAGACAAAATCAACCGGTGCAAGAATCACTCCTCTGGCGTTGGATTTAACAGTAAAATCTACATTGGCTGTTGCTTGTGATTCCAGATCCGATAGTTGTTGTGATGCACCCTGGATTATCTCTACATCCGGATGATGAGTTGTTAGAGTTACTTGTGGTGTATGTGCTGTATAAACAGATACATTTTTAATCTGTACGCTCAATTGTGCCGGAACAGCCAATGGAATTCTATTAACAGGAACTCCACCAACACTCCAATCATGAGAAGTCATCTCCAAGATTGGAAGATCCTCTTCTATAATATTTCCGGCAGCCGGGAACACAATATTTTCTATCCATACACAATCGGAACCGTTGCTCACAGAAACATCTTTTTTGTACTCAAATTTATATACGTGTGTACCGGCGGTTACAGGGAAAGAGGACATTTGATAGCTTTGATTTCCTGAAACTGTTTCCTTAGCCTCTCCATCAATATAAAAAGTGAATTTATCATAATTTGCTTCTGAAGAAACTCTGCGGTAATAGCTAATATTGCCATCTGCATGAGCTTGCATTGTAATTTGAAGCACAGATGAACTATTGTTGGATAAACCTGTTTTTGATTTTGCTGCATAAGTTCCCGCGTACACATTGGCAGATACGATCTCCCAGGGATTATAAGTATTAACCCAGGGGAATTTAGTAAAATCTCCGGTTTCAAAATCTTCACATACCAAACCAATAGGTATATGTAGTGTTTGAACTACTTCAAACTCTCCTTTGTAAAACTTGAAATGAAGTGGTACTAAATCACCCGCTTCCAAATTTTCTCCTAAAGTAACTTTATAAGTGACAGTCACAATTTGATCGGAAGTAATTGATTCAATCCACTGTACGTCATCCTCTACTACAGCTTGAGATGTGAAAGAGATTAAATTTGACCTCAATCCAAACAGGGTGCCCTTACCGACATTTTTTACTTTCACCTTTACATTCACTTCTTCTCCTGCATCAAACAACTGATTTCCATTGCCGGTTAACTCAGCAAACTCTACTGAATGATACTCTAACTCGGGTGACAATAGCTGTAACACCACTTTCTTTAAGCTATTATTATCAGAAGAGTGTACATTTACCTGAAGTTCAGCAGTGGTTCTATTGGGGAAGTTCTGGGTTACCTGGAAAGAAAGCATCTCAGAGAGATCTATATCCCCCCCTTGATTTAAATTCCCAACATAAACAGAGTCATTGATTATGTTAATATAAGGAGAATTGGTGGACAAAGTTGCATAAACACCGCTTGCATTGGCAACACCTAAGTTGGAAAGAACCAGGTTAAGTCCCATCACAGAATTAATATAAGGTTGATAACCGGGCATCAAAGCAGCAGTAGATGCCACTACATAGGCACCTGATGGCACAATCACATTGATAGTCTCAAAATATTGTTGATAATTTTGCCCCCACGCTGCCAACTCATATTCTCCGGGTTCGGTCAATGGATCAAACGTCAAAGTTACAGAACCGGTAGCATCGGCAAAGTTCGCTCCAATTAAAACGCCCTCTTTAACTAACGCCACATACGCGTAAGGCGCAGCTGTCAAAGAGATACTATTAGCACCCACAGTCAGAACCGTCGGAGCTGAAACATCCATTTCATCAGCTTGAGTGAGATAAGTAATCACTGAAGGGTCACCAAATAGATGATACACTTCCCAATAATATTTCTTAATAGATGCTGAAGATGAAGAGGATTGTACACCTAAGTTCCCTGCGTGACAAATTGCCATATTGGAAACCATCCATTCACTATGAGTCTCATTGTGAGTGTGGAAAAGACGGTCATAAGCCCCCAAATTATTCGATTGATAAACAGGATTTGCTGTAACGGAAGATCTGTAGCCTACAGACCAATAAAAGTCCTCATTCCAATAGGTATTGTTGGATGCTCCAATATAAGCAACAGCACCTTTCTTATCCGCTCTCAATAATGCTTCTCCGAAACAAACTGAATTATCAAACATACCTGATTGACAACAGTTACCAATTATCAATCCGTACTTACCTTCATTATTCATAGCGGGCACATGGTGATTCTCAAAAGAAGGATCACCCCAACCTGTAGGACCACAGTGGGCAGAATAGTTTGCATAACCAACACCATTTCCAATTTGCTGACGAATCAACGCCGCTTGCGAAGAGCAAGGATGGAGGTGTTTATAAATATTGGAATAACCATATCCGGTATTAACGTAGTTATCAGTTAAATAGTTCACTTGTCCGTTAGCATGAGTTGGCGACCAGTAGCTATCATATCCGGCAACCAAAACTGCATCATCTAGATAGGAAGGATCCGGCATAGTGTACATTTCATACATTAAAGTCTTCTCCAATTGAGGTGCCAGTTCATTAGCATTAGTGGCAGAAAAACGACCATAATAGGCATCGGGTAGATGGTCACCTGTAGTGAAAGTCACATAGTAAAGGTCGGTTACGTGACTACCTTCCGTACCAGAAAATGTAGGAACCTGTGCGACATCACCTACAAAAAGAACAAAGGTAGGAGCAGGATTGCTTTCCGTAGCATTATCATATTGTGCTTTCAAATAGTTTTTGATGGTTGTAGTTGTTGAACCCACACTCGGATTATTAGTCAACGCCAAATCCACAATAAATCCTTTGCGCTTTTTCCATTCAATAAATGGTGCCAATTGTGTCTCAAACATAGGATGGGAAACAATCACCATTTTAATCGGGTTATGGTTCCACTCTGCACGTTGCGGTTCAGCCGGATTGACCAAAAGAGATTTGGGAACGCTCATCATAGGCGAATTGTAAAGTTGCTTCATAGCAGCAGTTTCTCCCAGTCTGGGGTTCACAAAACGAATCTCCACATCTACAGACTGATACACTTTAAGCTGCTGTGTAACAGGATTATAACTAACAGGAGAAAAAGTCAATTCTGCTAAATTTTGATCTCTCATTTGACCTATCGGATTCACTGTTACCAAAGGAGCAGCAGCAAAAAACTGATCCTGTTGATAGGTTTGAGTATTTTTAATCAAGTCAATAGGACCTTCATATGATTTTTCGTAAGAAGGTTGTGCAGGGAA
>JGI24711J26586_10000205_pt1 | contig 44638 bp, 25 predicted proteins | sample BioPla3DNA1_FD_26586 | JGI IMG/M metagenome (IMG submission 26586)
CATCGCCCCGCAGATAAATGACAAACACCCGGTTCACCGGGATACAGAACCCGGCTTATAGACCGGCTGCTTTTTTCAGGAATCATCAAGAAGCGATATGGAGGATAGCGCAAAGAAAAAGGGTGGCGATGACATAGAGGAGCTGGGTAGGATCGGGCGACTTTGGAGCCGGGTCACCCGTGTAATCCAATTCCTCACGTACGACATCTGGCGCTTGAACCCGGAGTCGATGTCGAACAAGGAAAACATCCTTTTCAACGCGATTAAAACGGTGATGCTGACCGTGCGAAACGTGCAGGAGCTGAACATCGCTGCCAGCGCCCGGTCGCTAACCTACCGCACCCTACTCTCCATCGTGCCACTGCTGGCCATTATTTTCGCCATCGCCCGGGGATTTGGCATAGAGAATATCATGCAAAGTGGCCTCTTCAACCTGATGACCGGGGGGAATAGGCACCTGACGGAAATGGTGACCAGTGAGCCGATAGCTGGTGGGGTAAGTGCCAGTGACCGTACCCATCAGTTTCTCGACATCCTGCTGGAGGCGATCAACAACTCCCTGGAAGAGGCCAAGGGTGGGGGCCTGTTCGCCGGGATCGGTATCCTTCTGTTTCTCTACACCATCCTGCTCCTCTTTAACGACATCGAGGCCAACTTCAACAAGATATGGCAGGTGAGCCGAGGGCGAAGTATTGCCCGGAAGGTGACCGACTACTCGGCGATGGTACTGTTCGTACCCATTTTCTTCATCCTGATCAACGCGCTCACTATCCTGAACTATCCCCAGAACGAGACGCTCAAGGCGATTTACATCCTCTATCCCATTATTCCCCGGTTGCTGGATATCGTCCCGTTCGCGTTGATCATCTTGTTGTTCACCGTCCTCTACCTGGTTATACCGAACACCAAGGTGAAGTTTCACAACGCGTTCATCGCGGGAATCGTGGCGGGGGTCACCTTTCAATTCGTTCAAATGCTCTACCTATCCGGGCAGATATGGATTACCCGTTACAACGCGATTTACGGGACGTTCGCGGCCATCCCCCTCATGCTCCTCTGGATTCAGCTCTCATGGTTCATCACCCTGATTGGGGCGGAGTTGTCGTACGCGGCACAGAACGTGAGAAATTTCTCCTTCGAGAAGGAGACGAAAAATATTAGCCGGAGATACAGGGATTTCTTCACGTTGATGATCGCGTCGGAGGTGGTGCAGCGGTTTGCCAACGAGCTATCGCCCCTTACGGCCGATCGGCTTTCGGTGAGGTGCCAAGTACCCGCCCGCCTCACCCACATCATCCTGGATGAGCTGGTGGAGTTGAACGTGCTCTCCCCCACCTCCTTGGCAAGTGACGAGCGGGTTGTCGCCTTTCAGCCTGCGGTGGACATCAACCTCATCTCGGTGAACTACGTTCTGTCGAAAATCGACTCCAAGGGGTCGGAAGATTTCCTGGTTGATACCGATAATAAGTTTCACGCGCATTGGGAAGCCCTTATCGCGTCGCGAAGTAGCCTGTATGAAGGCAAGCACGATCTGCTGCTGAAGGATTTGGTGATGGTGAAGGAGGAGGGGGAGGATGAAGTGAACAAGGTTGATGCAGCGAAATGAGATACCGCAGCAGAGGAGATTGTAAAAAACAATTCGGTGAAGCCAGTTGTTATTCAATGGCGACACGCACCCATTCATATAAGCAAACTATGTTAAAGATAAAGAACCTGCACGCGATCGTGGAGGGAAAAGAGATTTTAAAAGGAATAAACCTCGAGGTGGCTCCCGGCGAGATTCACGCCATCATGGGACCCAACGGGTCCGGTAAGAGTACGTTGGCATCGGTACTGGCGGGAAACCCCAAGTACGAGGTAACTCGGGGCAATATCACGTTTAAAGGGAAGGACCTGCTGGAGATGGCACCGGAGGAGCGGGCATGCGGAGGGCTGTTCCTCAGCTTCCAGTACCCGGTGGAAATTCCCGGGGTAAGCATGGTGAACTTCATGCGGGCATCCATCAACGCGCAACGGAAATACCGGGGGGAGACCCCCATCTCGGCAAGCGAGTTCCTCAAGATGATGCGCGATAAACGGGAACTGTTGGGTATGGACAGTCAGCTGGTGAGTCGCTCGGTCAACGAGGGGTTCTCCGGGGGAGAGAAGAAGAAAAACGAGATATTCCAAATGGCGATGCTTAACCCACTGCTCTCCATTCTGGATGAGACCGATTCGGGACTCGATATCGATGCGCTCCGTGTGGTGGCCGAAGGAGTGAACAGGTTGCAAACCAAGGAGAACGCGACCATCGTTATCACGCACTACCAGCGTCTGCTGGAGTATATCAAGCCCCATCGAGTACACGTGCTATACGATGGCAAGATCGTGAAGTCGGGAGATCCCGAATTGGCACTCGAGCTGGAGCGAAGGGGATATGACTGGATAGTGAATCTTTAAGCGACGAACGAGTTAAATACTACGCCGGGTGTATAAGGTGGCGCTCGGTTGTTGAACCCGCAACTGGTGCACCGACCGTAGAATTCAATTGTAAGATGGTTGAGAAACAGTACATAGAGTTATTTGAACAATACCGGGAGGAGGTGGATAAGCACTCCGCGGAGGGGATGAACAGGCTTCGCGACGCAGCTTTGGAGACGTTTAAACGAACTGGCTTCCCCACCACGAAGCATGAAGAATACCGTCACTCTAATATCGCACACGCTTTCGATGCCGATTTAGGGTTGAACCTTCGGAACATTCCCGTGAAGGTGAGCCCTTATGACGCATTCAAGTGCAATGTACCCAACCTCAACACCCACCTCTGCTTTCTGGTTAACGACCGATTTTACGGCAAGGTGAGGCAAGGAGAACTTCACAAGCGGGAGCAATTAAGCAAAATAAAACCTGACTACTACGACAAGTTAAAGCAGGAGGAGCCCCTTCCCGAAGGGGTCTTCGCGGGAAGCTTGCGTGCCTTTTCCGAAAAATACCCTGAACAGTTTGAAGCGCACTACGGGAAGATAGCCGACTACACCGGTAACGGTACGGTAGCATATAACACCCTGTTCGCCCAGGATGGCTTCGTGGTGTACGTCCCGAAGAACGTGACGGTCGAGAAGCCGCTACAGCTGGTAAATATCTTGCGAGGGGGGGTGGATCTGAACGTGAACCGGCGAAACCTGATTATCGCCGAGGAGAATGCGCGGGTGAAGCTGTTGGTGTGTGACCACGCGGTAGACGACGTCCACTTCGTGGTGACGCAGGTAACCGAGATCGCTGCCGAGGCCTCGTCACAAGTGGACCTTTATGAGTTGGAGGAGAATTCGACAAAGGTTACCCGCTTGAACAACCTCTTTTGCGAGCAGCAAGAGCGCTCTGTCGTGCACGTCACCGGCATTACCCTCCATAATGGCTTTACCCGTAACAACTACCGCTTTAAGTTGTTGGGCGAGCATGCGGACGTGCACGCGGGAGGGTTGGCCATTTGCGACAAGAAGCAGCACGTGGACAACTTCGTGTTCGTGGAACATACTGTCCCGCGATGCACCAGCAACGAGCTGTTCAAGACGGTGCTGCAGGAAGAGGCCACCGGGGTGTTCCGCGGGAGGATACTGGTGGAGAAAGATGCCCAACAGACGTTGGCATACCAGGTGAACCGCAACCTGGTCATGTCGGACAAGGCACGAATGTTCGCGCAACCGCAACTGGAGATTTATGCCGATGACGTGAAGTGTTCGCACGGGCTCACCACCGGTCACCTCGACGAAGAGGCACGGTTCTACATGCAGGCGCGGGGTATCAGTGCCGAGGAGGCGCAGCTGATGTTGATGGTGGCCTTCACGCGTGACGTGGTGGACATGATTCGGATACCGGCACTGCAAGAGCGTTTGGTTCACCTTATCGACAAGCGCTTCCGGGGCGAGTTCACCCGTTGCGGTAACTGCGAGATATGTATGTAATTGGACGGGGATGTAAATAACCACTTCATGTTTTTTGATGTACATAAAATAAGGGCCGACTTCCCGATTCTTTCCCGGGAGGTTCACGGTCACCCCTTGGTCTACCTCGATAACGCCGCGACCACGCAGAAGCCACGGCAGGTACTGGAGAAGATCACGGAGGTCTACACCGCGGCGAACGGCAACGTGCACCGGGGGGTGCACTCCCTTAGCCAAGCGGCGACGAGCCAGTTCGAGGCCTCCCGTGAGACGGTGCGTCGGTTCATCAACGCGGCATCGATCAACGAGATCGTTTTCACCAAGGGAGCGACAGAGGCGATCAACCTGGTCGCATCATCGTTCTGCAGCAGCCAATGTAGCGCGGGTGACGAGGTGCTGATCACCGCGATGGAGCATCACTCCAACATCGTTCCGTGGCAGCTCCAGCGAGAAAGGATGGGCATCCGGCTGAAAGTGGCGCCCATCACTCCGTCAGGAGAGCTGATCATGGAGGAGTTCGAGAGGCTAATCTCGCGTAGAACCAAGCTGATAGCCGTTACGCATGTCTCCAACGTGCTGGGAACGGTTAACCCGGTGGGGGAGATCGTGAGAATAGCCCACCAACATGGCGTGCCGGTCCTGATCGATGCGGCACAGAGCGTACCCCACACCGAAGTGAATGTTCAAGCGCTTGACTGCGACTTCCTTACCTTCTCTGCTCACAAGGTGTACGGGCCGACCGGGGTGGGTCTTCTTTACGCCAAAGAGGAGTGGCTGAACGCCCTCCCGCCCTACCAAGGTGGGGGAGAGATGATCGAGGGGGTGACCTTCGAGGAGACTACTTTCAACCGACCGCCCTTCAAGTTCGAGGCGGGAACGCCCGATTTCGTGGGCAGTGCTGCCCTTGGAACCGCCTTGGATTACCTCACCGCCATCGGCCTCGAGCGGGTTGAGCGGTATGAGAAGGAGCTACTGGATTACGCTACCGACCGGCTCCTCGCGATACCGGGACTACGTATCGTTGGTACCGCCAAAGAGAAAAGCAGCGTGATCTCGTTCCTGGTAGAGGGAATTCACCCGTACGATTTGGGGACCCTGCTCGATGGGATGGGCATCGCCGTTCGTACCGGCCACCACTGCGCCGAACCGCTGATGCATACCTTAGGCATCGACGGCACGGTACGCGCCTCGTTCGCTTTCTATAACACCCGGGAGGAGGTCGACCGGCTGGCAGAAGGAATTGAGCGTATCGCCAAGATGTTTTAATCGGGTTCCTTCAAAAACGACTGACAATCCTGTTTTCTTAATCTCCCTTCTCGGAACACTCCTTTAAATTCTCTTAGCCCGGATGCCTTTAACACAGTCATGGATTTGCCCACACAGAAGATATCTGCTAGCCCGGTAATACAATCTAGCTCACGGAAACCGAGCTAAAACTACAAGTAATCAACGTGAAAATCAGCCAAAAAGGCAAAATGCAAGGACTGGTATCGGTGGCTATCACGAACAAACAGGCTACATTATCATCTCCATGAACAAGGACAACCCGCTACGCACATCTGGTTAACAAAAGGAAACAAGCGTTAAATAAGCCACTCTTTGCATGGGGTGTTCACCTTCTCGCACGTCAAGTTAGTATAGTCAAGTGTTTACAAATGAACAGGTGCAAAGATCTCAAGGACCTTACCGTGAGTTCCTATGGGTCTGGATTTAATATTAGCGTGTACCCCGATGAATCGATGCACCAAATTACATCGACCGAAAATAATGAAATGTAGAAAGTTGGAGTGGAAATGGTATGTTCCGTGAAAAATCCGGACCAATCACCTACTCCATTTACAAACGAGAATAACTGAAGAATGCCTATGAAAGAAAACGATGAATGAACAACAGAAAAACGGGAGAATGAAACACCCTCCCGTCACGGTTTGCACTTGCAACGCGGAAAATCTCACCTCACCGCGAAGCAACTGATTTACTAAATCCATCCAATGAATTTAATAACAATGTAAAAGTATGAATAATAAACCAATCAACCAAAAAGCACGCCTCTTTTGCACTTCTAAGTTGAACTTAGGTTTCTGTAATAAAATACCCATCGCTATGAGGATGACGCTCCTATTTATGTTCCTGCTTGCATTTCATGTGCAGGCAAATCAATCTAATTCTCAAGTCACGAAAGTTTCTCTCGATATGGAAAACAGTTCCATCGAAGAGAAAGAGACGCCGGTTATTCTTTCACCACAACATTCCGATGATGGCGAATTGGTGTTCGCAACACTCGACCACGCGGATTATTCTTTCAGTAAAATGCTCCAACAACAGAAAAGGACCATCACCGGAACCGTTATCGATCCCGATGGCTTACCCGTTATAGGGGCAAACATCATCGAGGTTGGAACCACTAACGGTACCATTACCGATATGGATGGGAATTTCTCGTTAAACGTGGGAGCCAATGCTACCATCCGAATCACCTATATCGGATATCTGGAACAAAACATCCGAACTGAAGGAAGGAGCACGTTTAACGTGGCACTAGAAGAAGATACCAGGGCGCTGGAGGAAATAATTGTTGTGGGATACGGAACTCAGAAAAAGGAAAGCGTCGTGGGGGCTATCTCGACTTTATCATCGGATGACATTCTCCGATCCCCTTCAGCGAATATATCACAAGCGATGTCAGGCACCATTAGTGGCCTTTTTACTTCGCAAATTTCGGGGTCTCCAGGTTCAGATGACGTCTCTATTTTTATTCGTGGTCGTGCGACTTTTGCCAGCGATTCACAACCACTCGTACTGGTAGATGGTGTGGAACGCCCGTTCTCACAAATCGCACCCGATGATATTGAATCTATTTCTGTATTAAAAGATGCATCGGCAACCGCTGTTTACGGAGTTCGCGGTGCGAATGGCGTTTTGTTAATTACCACCAAGCGTGGTCGCGATGAGAAACCGGTTGTGAGCCTTACAGCTAACTGGCAATTTCAAAGTCCTACACGCGAAGATACCTACCTTAATTCCTACGAGTCAGTCAAGTTACTCGAAGAAGCACTGGCAAACGACGGGCTTCCCTCCCAATATTCGGCTAACGATATCGAAATGTATAGGAAAGCAAGCGAAGGCCAGTTAAGTGGAGTAGATCGCTTACTATATCCGGATGTTGACTGGCACGACGAAGTATTGGACAAGGTAGCGCCTGCGCAACGATACAATCTTAGCATCAGGGGCGGAACAAAGCGAATGCGATATTATGCATCCGGTGAGATGTACCAGCAAGCCTCCATGATTAAGAACCTGAGTCAGGATATGTATGGAAATAGTTCAAGCCCCAGCTTTAACCGCAGTGCTTTTCGTGTCAACACGGACTTTTTCATGACGAAGGATCTAACCATGTCAATCAATTTTGGAACGCGTTTCGAGGGACGTTTTGGACCTAACGCGATGGACTCGCCCCGCTTAAGTGAAATTTTTTATGAAATTAACCACACCCCAAGTTGGATTTTCCCCGTATATTATCCGGGAGTAAAGCAAGGGGATGAAGTCATCAATCTTTATGGTGGCAGCTCACAGTATCAAAACAATATCGTGGCTCGTTTAGCGAAAGGAGGTCACTTTAAGGAGCGAATGGCCATCATCGAGTCCAATTATATCCTGAATTATGATATGGGATGGTTGACTGAGGGCTTGAGCACAAGAGGAATGGTTTCCTTTGACTATCAGAATATGCATAGGAATAATTTCAGTGCAGATTTTGCCACGTACGAGCTAAATGATCGTGCAAACCATACAAGTTTTGATGCATACAACCGATTTAACAGCGACACCCAATTGTCACATTCATCCGGTTTCCAGGCAATCCAAAAACTCTACATCGAGTTACAATTGAACTATGCCCGTACATTTGGGGTACATGAAGTAACCGGCATGCTACTCTATAATCAGAATGATTTGCGTAACCGAAACCAGTTGGCTCAACGCTATCAAGGCTTGGTTGGCCGGGCTACTTACGCGTACGCGGGACGTTACCTGTTTGATATAAATGCCGGCTACAACGGTTCAGAAAACTTTCAGAAAGGAAGTCAACGATTCGGGTTTTTCCCCTCCTTTGCCTTGGGATGGCGCATTACAGAAGAGGAATTCATGGAAAATGCTAAAAGCTGGTTAGACAACCTGAAACTCCGCGTTTCTTACGGTCAGGTGGGTAACGACAAATACAGGCAACGATTTCTATACGAAGAAAGATGGTTACAAAACAGCAATACCTATTATTTTGGTACGACGCCAACCACCGGTATCTACGAAACCCAATATCCAAATTACAATGTGACTTGGGAAACCGCCAACAAGTACAATTTTGGACTTGAATTCGGCTTATTACAGAAATTGACTGGAAATATTGAGTTTTTCTACGAAGATCGAAACGATATATTAACGGAGTACCTGACCCAACCCCAATGGGTGGGTGTTGTCATGGCTGCTGGCAATTTAGGTAAAACCCAAAACAAAGGCATTGAGGTAGAGTTAAAATTCAATGAACGCCTTAGTAATGGAATCAACTACAATGCCGGTTTAATGTTTTCACATTCCAGGAATAAAATACTTGAAATGGATGAGCCAGAACTTAAAACTGATTACCGTAAACGCGAGGGACACCCGATTGATCAGTTCTTCGGCTTGGTTGTGGACGGATTTGTTACACAGGCCGATCTGGATAGTGGCAAATTACCCACTTCATCTTTTGGTGTAGTAAATGTTGGTGATTTTAAATACCGAGATGTAAATGGCGACAATATAATCGATGAAAGAGACGAAACCTTTATCGGCTATAGTGATATTCCCGAAAACATGCTGGCGCTTACGTTAGGTGGTGGATATAAGAACTGGTCTTTCAATATTATGTTCCAGGGAGTTAGTCACGTGAGTCGCTTCTATGATGCAGAAGCGATGTTTGCTTTTGTTGATGGTGGCAAAGTGAAAAAGATCCATTTGGACCGTTGGGATCCATCAAAGAGCGAAGCGGACAACTTAGCCAACGCGAAATACCCGTTGTTGCACTACGATGCTTATGCAAACCACAACCAGCGTTTAAACTCGTTCTTCTTGAAAAATGGGGCATTCGCACGATTGAAGAATGTCGAAGTGAGCTACCGTTTACCGACAGATTGGTCTGAAAAAGTTGGCATGAGTGAATGTCGACTGTATGTAAACGGCAACAACTTGCTTACATGGGATCACCTGAATGGACTGACTGATCCCGAAAGCAATGGTTCCAATCGGTATCCGATTATGAAGACTGTGAACTTTGGCGTTAATATTAGATTCTAATAAACTTTATTCTTATGGGAAAAATTATAAAAAGTCTACTTACGTTAATGGTTTTTGTCACGCTGACCACATCATGTGCAGACATGTTCGGTGACTTTTTGGACAAACAACCAAGTAATGAAATGACGGAACAAATGGTTTTTGATAGCTGGAACCTAATGGTGCGATACCACAATGATACGTATAAGTACCTGCGAGATGGAAGTTGCCGTTTTTACAACTCATGGTTAGACGCGGCTACCGATTTAGCGATGACCAGTTATTCCTGGGGGGGGGTTAGAACCACCTTCAATGTGGGCAATTATTACGGTTCGGGACGAAACACTTCCGCTTGGTCTGTTTCTCAAATTAATGCCGCGAGGCGAGAATCCGGCCAAGATGGGATTATGGAAGAACTTACCGGAACGTGGGATCACTATTACACCGCCATCCGTAAAACGAATATGATTATAACCCGTATTGAGTCGGTACCTAAAGACCCGTCCTTGAGTGACACGCAATATGAAACGGATAAAATGAACTATACATCCGAGGCACGTTTCTTACGCGCATTTTTTTATTGGGAATTGTTCTTACGTTATGGTCCTGTTCCTATCGTGAAAGAACCTCTTGATCCTAACGACGGGGACTTGCTGGTAAGCAAGTACAACAAACGACCAACGGTAAAAGAATACGTTGTGGATTTTATTCTCGAGGAGTTGAAACAATGTGAGCCAGGGTTATTGAGTTATAAAGATGCATGGGCTTCAGCACGTGCAGGACGTATTGGACAACCGATCGCCAGCGCGTTATACTCGCGCATAATGCTCTACATGGCCAGTCCACGTTACAGTGCGGAGTCAGGCATCACCTGGCAACAGGCTGCCGATGCTTCCAAACAGTTCATTGATACCCATGGAGAGAATTTTAGCTTGTTTACCACCTCCGACGGTGCGATTCATCCTTATACCAACGCGTTACTGAGAACCGCTTTTACGGGCAATAACCGTGAAGTTATTTTTTATCGAAACAGCTCTGGAGGTAGTGCCACGATTGGCTGGAGAGATATACGGAACGATACGCCTGTGGGCGAGGGTGGAAACGGAGGAAACTGTCCAACCCAAAACTTGGTTGACATGTATGATATGATTGACGGTTCATCTCCGTTTGCCCAATATGACGCAACCGGTGCACCTGTTTACAACAGTGCTACAAATGCTCCTACAATAAACACGGCAAGCGGGTATAACGATGCCGACCCATGGGCAAACCGTGACCCGCGCTTAGCTGCTACTATTCTATATCATGGCAACAGATGGGGTAATGGAGTTATCAATGTCATCCACGGCCAACGCGATAATCCTGTAGGCAATGCTAATGCCACACAAACTGGTTATTATATGCGCAAATATATACCTGAGGCTATTTTGGCCAATGAGCATTCACAGCAAGCCTACCGCTTATGGACATTTATCCGCTACGCGGAAATTCTTCTAAATTACGCGGAAGCCTTGAATGAAGCACAAGGGCCAAACGAAGAGGTATACAAGGCGCTCGACATGGTTCGCGGACGTGCGGGTATTACCGGTAGTGTAGCAAACAGGGATGATTTAACCACCTCAAAAGATAATATGCGCAATTTTATCCGTAAGGAACGAAATGTCGAGTTGGCGTTCGAAGAGCATCGCATGTGGGATGTACGCCGGTGGAATGTAGCAGTAGAGGCATTATCTCGTCCCATCTACGGTATCAACGTGGATGCCAACGGGACCATAACACGCAAAGTTGTTCAAAACAGGGTATTTCAGGAGAAAATGTATCTCTACCCGATACCCGAAGGGGAGGTGTGGAAAACGAACATGACAAATAATCCAGGTTGGTAATCTTTAAACTACAAATAGTATACAAACATGAATAATATAAAAAGCAAGTTGGTAAGAGCAGGTAAATTCCTTTTAATGGGGAGCCTGTTATTAGTGACTTTTTCGATCACAGCTCAAGAAAGAGTACAACAACGGTCACCTCAAAGACAGCGCCAAGTTGAACGGCGTTTACTAGAGGGTCAGATTGTGAATTCACAAGGAGAACCTATAGCTGGAGCCATAATAAACATTGCAGAACAGAGCAACATTGTCCTATCAGATGAGAACGGGAAATTCAGTTTAAGCAACGTGGCACTTGGTGATGAGATAATCGTTACAAGCATCGGTTACAAGACAGCCTCCAGTTTCGCAGAATTCGGCACCGATTACGTTGTTGTAATGGAAGATGAGTTGGAAGAGTACGAACAGACGATGCCGGTACCTTTCGGTCGTAAACCAAGAAAATTCATGACCGAATCAACCTCAGCGGTAACGGGTGAGGAGTTGCAAAAACACCCGATAACCATCCTGCAGAACGCATTCACCTCAACGGTAACGGGCGTATCGGTTTACGAGTGGTCCAGTGAACCTGGCTGGTCAGAAACGGAAATCTACATTCGTGGATTACGTTCCCAAAACATATACGCGCGCCGACCGCTGATACTGGTTGATAATGTAGAACGCGACCTTTCGTTTTTAGATGCTTATCCTATTGAAAACATCACCATCCTAAAAGATGCTGCTGCAACAGCTATTTATGGAATGAGGGGAGCAAACGGTGCCATCTTGGTAACCACAAAGCGTGGGGTGCCCGGAAAAACAAAAATTGAGTTCGCTCAAGAAGTGGGCTTCCAGTCGAGGACGAACCGTATGCAAAACCAAAACTCTTATGAGATGGCGATTACCCGCAACCGGGTAAGGGAATTAAGTGGACAAGCGCGTATGTATACCGATAAGCAGATCGAGATGTACCGCCGCGTTGTTGCAGGTGAAAAATTAGAGGGAGTAGATCAGTATAAATATTTCAATACAGACTGGTTTGACGATCTCTACCGCGAGAATGCCCCCATATATAAAACGAACTTTCAAATTAGTGGGGGAACGGAAAGTACACGTTATTACGTGTCCGCGTCTTACCTTCGCCAGGAAGGTATATGGAACAATGAGTATGCAAACTATCATAAAAATTACAACACCCAACATAACCTGAACAGGTTTAACCTACGCACGAACGTTGATATTGACGTGAACAAATATTTAAACGTGTCGCTAGATTTAGGAGGGCGGATGGACTATATTCAGCAACCCAACATTTGGGTGTTTGGTCTTGTAACATTCGGTGCCGTGGAAGCGAATCCGATGGAGCCAAAAAAAACACCCGAGGGTCTGGATTACCGTTCAAGCACGGCACAAAGCCCCTTGTGGCACATCGCCGGGCGGGGATTAGATAAGAACCGCCGCCGTAATGTCTACTCTACGGCTACCTTAACAGGTGATTTAAATGATTTGGTTAAGGGATTAAAAGCTTATGCAACGATAAGCTTTGATTCATACGATGTGTTCCGGATGGCTCAGAGCAGCGACTTGGATATGTTTAATTATAATTACGCGGATGAAAGTGTCACCGACGTTAGCGAGTTTAGACTAAGACGAAATCGCACTTATTCCGCGTTAAGTAATCCATCAGCTCAGGAACGTGGGAACTCTTATAACACCAATTTTCATGCGGGTCTCTTGTTTAACCGAAGCTTTGGCATGCACTATATTGACGCCCGCGCATTTGTTCGAACCTATATGAACATGGATAATACCGGATCTCAAGGCAGCCAGTCATCCAAACGCTTCCTGTCGTTTAACGGGCAAGGCATGTATGTCTACGACAGCCGTTATATTTTCTCGGGAAGCTTGTCTCGAATGGGACATGACAACTTTGACCCGAGTAACCGTTGGGGAACGTTTGGTGGCGTATCTTTAGGATGGATACTTTCCGAAGAAAGTTGGCTGAATCATGAAAACTTGAACCTGTTAAAACTGCGTGCATCCTATGGGCGAGCCGGTATGTCGGAAACCATGGCTGAAACCTCCCGTTACCCGTATCAAAACGTCTTTGAAGACACGTCAACGGAGAACCCTCTTCGCATATATACTTTTGGTACTTCTCGATCCGTTGTAAATGGTGTTCGGGAAGTACAGGCTGGAAATAAAAACAGCATATGGGAGCTTTCTGACATGGTAAATATCGGATTGGATTTCGATGGGTGGAACGGGAAAATGTATGGTTCGGTAGACGCTTTCAAAGAGTGGCGCTCGAACATTTTGGTAGCACGTTCTAACATTCCAAGCTTATTCGGGGTATCAGTGGCCAATGATTCATATGGTAAAGTTGAATCAAAAGGCTACGAAGTGACACTGGGTCATCGAAATCAAATAAATGACTTCTCTTACTTTTTCGAAGGAAGAGTTACTTATAATACAAACAAAATTGTTGATTTGGATGAAACCACACCCAATGTCCCATGGCAAGCTAGAAAGGGAGATCGCATCCGCGATTACACTTCGGTGTCAGCTCTCTATGAGGGTGCATTCAATAGAACCGTTGGGGGATGGAATTTATACAAGTTCGTAGAATGGGCAACTGACCCTGATTTAATTGCCACCAGTCATCAGGATGCGATTGACAATCCACACAAATATCCCTACAATATTGCTTCCGGCGGTAAACAGCTATTGGGAACTGCCGTGTTTGAAGACTTGGATGGTGACCGAAAAATTGATGTGAACGATATGATACCTTCAGGATACACGATTATCCCTGATTTAATCCCATCATTCACACTTGGTTTTGGGTACAAGGGCTTTGATGCCCGTGTGGTTATGAATGCATATTTAAACCGATCGGTATTTATATCGCCAGCAATGGCATGGTCTGGCTGGGGTAACATGGGTACTCAGGAAGTAGTTAATGTATGGGGGTACCACACTGATGACCCGTTTGATCCGCGCAATGTAAATGCCTCTTGGCCAAGACCGGTTTATGGCGGTTATGAACCCGTGAGTAGTGACCGGGGTACAGGTACTTATCAAAATGATATTTGGATTCGTAGCGGTGACTATTGGTCGCTTCGAAATATCGAAGTGGGTTATTCATTCCCAAAGAAGCTTATTGCAAAAGCGAATATGACAAACCTTCGTTTTTATTTCAGTGCTTATAACATACAAACTTGGAGTAATTTGCCAAAAGACATGGATCCGGATAAACCGATGAGTTATGTTTGGTGGTATCCAAAAGTTCGTACCTTCTCATTGGGATTAAACCTCTGTTTTTAATGTAAAAAACATACGACTTAACAATAATATGATGAAAAAAATTGCATTATTTATTATAACGTTGCTTTTGGTGTTTGGGAATACCTCTTGTAGTGATTTTCTTGACAAGGAAGTCGACCTGAGTCTCACCGAAGAAAATGTATTCAGCAGTGTTGAGAACACCCGTAGATTTCTAGCGAATGTTTATTCTAATTTGCCGGATCCATTTCACGGGATTAGGCGTGATGCACAGTTCAGGGGAGCATTTCACGACCTAATGACAAACAACGCGATTTCATACTGGAACGTACACCGTTATCACAGCGTGCTCACTGATGGCTATTCAGCGGCAGATCACTGGTTTGCCATTGATTATTGGCCAAGACATTTCAGGGGAATTCGAGCAGCCAACCAATTGATGAAAAACGCGCGTGTATCGGTGTTGGGTAACACGGTAACGAACGATGACAACAGTCAGCTCTATGATCGCTATATGGCTGAAGCACGGCTCCTCCGTGCGATCTTTCACTTTGAAGCCACCTGCTGGTTTGGACCCATACCAATAATTGGTGACGATGAGGAAGGAATACCTATCGTGTTAGGTTCAGATGAAACAGAGAAAATGAACATGTCACGTGTACCGGTTGCCGATGTTTTGAAGTGGATTGCCGACGAGTGTGACGCCGTTAAGAATACATTACCCTACCGTTACACGAATGAAGCTGAAAACTGGGGACGCGTTAATGGGGCCACAGCGTATGCCTTGAAATCAAGAGCGTTGCTTTACAGGGCATCGCCGCTTAACAACCCCACCAATGATATAACATTGTGGCAGCAAGCAGCAACGGCTGCAACGGATTTGATCCAGAAGAACAGTAATGAACCTTTCAATTATAAACTATACCGCACGGCAGATGATGATATCAACAGGAATTATTACGAGTGCTTTATTGTTACTCCTTTCCTGAACGATGAGTTTATTCTCACTTCGTTCGTCAGGTTAATGAACTCGATTGAGACAGAGATGTCTCCTCCAGGATTCCAGGGTGCTGCAACCGGGGTTGGACGCGCAAACCCTACACAGAATTTGGTGGACAGCTATGAAACACTGAATGGACTGCCTATTGACGAAGACCCATCGTATGACGAGCAGAACCCCTATGTAAATCGTGATCCTCGATTTTCTCAAACGATTCTGCATCACGGCGCCATTTGGGGTGATCCGGTACAAGAGGAAGAGCGCCCGATAGATGTTTCCTACCCGAATGGCAGGGACTTTCAGTCATTGCACGGTGGAACTTACACTGGCTATTACCCTAAAAAGTACGTTAACAACATGTCATTCAAGGTGCCCGTCAATTACCTGCACGCTTTCCCTATTTTCCGATACGGAGAGGTTTTACTTAATGCAGCAGAAGCCATCAATGAAGCATATGGGCCTAGTGACGCTTACCAATACGTAAACGAAGTGAGGGCACGAGTAGGGATGCCACCATACGGTGGTATGACCCAGGAACAGTTACGCGAACGTATTCGCAACGAACGTCGTGTAGAGTTATGCTTCGAAGACCATTGGTGGTTTGATGAACGTCGCTGGAAGTTGTTTGAAAATCAAACAATGGAGAGTGAAAAAAGCCTGCCACGATACAAGCAGTGCTACAATATCTATGGCGTACGGGTCACTCCAGGCGAGGATATCGTGTATAACTACGGTCCGGCTCAATTACATCCAAAACGAACGTTGTTATCCCCAAAAAGCTATTATTTTCCTATCCCGGATAGTGAAGTGAAAAAAGCTCCGAACCTGGGACAAAACCCTGGATGGGAGTTATCAGAATAAAGTTAAACTCTATTTCATCATCAACCCCTTAATTTTTTAACGACATGAAAGTAAAATTATTAACGATTGTAATGGCTGTGGGTTTCGCTTTGAGCCTGAACGCGCAGAACAAAATGAGCTTGAACGCCGATCAAGGTCAGTATCAAATCAGCAAGCATATTTACGGTCACTTTTCCGAGCATTTGGGTCGCTGTATATATGAAGGCTACTGGGTAGGTGAAGACTCACCTATTCCCAACACACGGGGTATTCGAAACGATGTGGTAAAAGCATTGAGAGATATCAAAATCCCAAATTTGCGTTGGCCTGGCGGCTGCTTTGCCGATGAATACCACTGGATGGATGGTATCGGTCCCCGGGATCAGCGTAAAAAAATGGTCAATACACATTGGGGAGGTGTCGTGGAAGACAATAGCTTTGGTACGCACGAATTTTTAGACCTTTGTGAACAACTTGGAACAGAGCCCTACATTTGTGGTAATGTGGGTAGTGGCACCGTTCAGGAAATGGCCCAGTGGATTGAATACATCACCTTCGATGGTGAAAGCCCGATGGCTAACCTCCGTAGAGCAAACGGACGCGAAGAGCCCTGGAAGGTCACATTTTGGGGAGTTGGAAATGAAAACTGGGGCTGTGGAGGAAACATGACTGCCGAATTCTATGCCGACCAATATCAGCAATTTGCCACCTATTGCCGTAACTTTAGCGGCAATCGCCTTTATCGTATTGCAGGCGGAGCCAACTCTTTTGATTATAACTGGACGGAAGTATTGATGCAGAAAGCGGCCAACCGGATGCAGGGATTATCACTACATTATTATACCCGGCCAGCCCTTAGTGAAGCACAAGGCGGTTCAAGGGCTGCAACTGTTTTTGATGAGGCGGATTATTATGGTGTCATCAGAAACGCTTATCGTATGGATGAGTTACTCACCCGCCACTCAACAATCATGGATCGCTACGATCCTGATAAACGAATTGGCCTTGTTGTCGATGAATGGGGTACATGGTATTCAGTAGAACCAGGAACCAATCCAGGATTTCTCTATCAACAAAACTCCCTGCGCGATGCTATTGTAGCCGGTATTTCTCTAAACACGTTCAACAAGCATTGCGATCGCGTTTCCATGGCTCAAATCGCGCAAACAATTAACGTGCTGCAGTCTGTCATCCTAACCGACAAGGAAAAAATGCTGCTCACACCAACCTATTGGGTGTTTCACATGATGCAGGTTCATCAAGATGCAACCATGTTGCCCATTCAGGTTATCAGCAACAAAATTCAATTACCGCCACAACTCGTCCAGACAACCGCGGGAAGGGGTCAAGGTGGTCAACAAGCTGCTAGGGAAATTGATGCAATTAGTGTTTCTGCTTCTCGCGATCAATCTGGCAAAGTGCATGTGACGCTCGTTAACTGCGACCTGAACAACGCGCAGACAGTAGATTGCGACCTGGGCTCTTTTATGGCGAAAAAGGTTACCGGAAAAATACTTACCTCTGCAAAGATACAAGATCACAATACATTTGATAATCCGAACACCGTCAATGTAAAAGATTTTAGTGATGCTAAAATAAGCGGAAGCAAATTAACCATTCAGTTGCCTTCAAAATCAATTGTTCAGTTAGAACTTACACTTTAAAAAAAACTATGTCCCTTGTAGATAGAAATCTACAAGGGACATAGTTATCATTGTAAACAACCACGATCATGAAAAAACTAAAAGTGCTGTTTGCATCTGTTTTCCTGTTTACTGTTGGATTCCTCCATTCACAAACAGATCAACCAATCAGTATAAACATTGATGCGAACAATCAAATTGCAACTGTCACCAAGTTCTTTAATGGCACAAATATCGAGGACTTAAACAACCAGACCAATGGTGGTATGTTTAGTCAACTAATCCACGGTGAAGCTTTTGAAGAAAATGTCGAAACGGACTTTCTTAACTTGGAACTTAAGGATTATTCCAAAATCTATGTCTATTTAGATGAGCGCCGGATACCACATTTAATTTCTCAATCAAACATATACAATCGCATCACCTGGAACAACATCACGGAGATGTACGATGTTTATTCGAAGGATATTTACGCGCATGTTCAAGATAGAGCTCCGGAGATTATATCAGGCTGGAAGTTTTATGGACGTTACCTCCCATACGACTCACTTCCTGCAAACATACAGCAGACAATGCTCGAACGCGTCAATGGTAATGAGCAAATTTCCAAGTTTTGGAACAAACTGGTTTCTGGTAGCCCCCAATTTCGCTATACGCTGGAACGTAATTATAAAGCCTACATGGGTCGTCAGACACAAGTCATCACTTTTCTTAGTGGAAGTGGGGAAGTGGGTATTACCAATCACGGCTTATATAAACAGGGTATCCGTTTTGAAGCCCATAAACCTTATGATGGTGTATTGCGCGTGATGGCCAATGAACCAACCAATATCTATATTTCTCTGAGGGATGAAAATGGCCGTGTTTTGGCCGAGAAATCATTTAATTTGAAAGGCGACGGCAGTTATGAGAAAGTGGAATATGAGTTAATCCCTAATGGCAACACCATAAAAGGTAGTATTGGGGTATCCCTGAAAAAGCCTGGTGAAGTTCGTTTGGGATTCATGTTCCTACAACCCGGCGAATGGGGTCGTGTCCCGGGTGGATGGCCGATTCGTACTATGTTTACGGATGCACTTAAAAAGCAAGGCATTACCGCGTTCCGTTATAACGGGTCAATGGTGGATGTTGGTAATGACACCTATCTTTACCGTTGGAAGAAAATGATAGGCCCGATTGATGAAAGAAGGATTTGTTTACGTAACGGCTTTAACTTATACGCCACGCATAGCTTTGGATTTATTGAAATGCTACAAGCAGCAGAGGCAATTGGGGCGATCGCCATTATAGGAATGAGCATGGATGAAACGTATGAGGATATCAGAGACTTTGTTGAATACGTTAACGGGCCCACTACATCCAAGTGGGGAGCATTAAGGGCTCAACATGGCCATCCGCAACCATATAACCTCAAATATATTCAAGTTGATAACGAACGTGGCATCTCTAGAGGATATATCGAATGTATGAAAAAATTTGCCTTGGCTGCTTGGGAAGTAGATCCTGATATGTCCATTATGACCTCGCTTAACATAGGAGGCTCTGGCTATCGCCGCGAGCTTACCGAGGCACAAAAACAACGTATAGAAAATATCGAGGAACAGCTTTCAGAAATACAAAGTACTCCTTACTCAAGACAACAAATTACTCAACTACAGCAACAATTGACACAACTTAGATCAGCTACCCGCTCGTATGAATTAGCATCAGAGATGGTCGGCTGGTTTATATCCCAGGGCAAAGGAGACAAGTTGGCATGGGACCCTCACTATGGAGGCTCTATTTCGTTTGCAGATCGTGGGGAAGCCTACCTCAATGAAATGGGTGTGATTTTACAAAGAGAATTGGCAAAAGACTATCCCGGGTATTGGTTGAAACTACATCCAATGGAAGAGAATGGATCCCGTTGTGACTGGGATCGCGGTCTTGCGCATGCCCACAACTGGAACACGAATCAACGTTATGGTAATAGCTTCGTCATGCTTGGAACGGCAAACACGTTTCAACCTCATGGTTTACACTACATGTGGGATCAGGGCCGAATCCATTATACTTCGGACACTATCTGGTTTCAACCTTCGGCACATGTTGATGAAATTATGATGCAGACGTGGAAGCCAAATGTAATCGAAGCTACGAGTAGCGTTGATAGCGTATTGGATGTAACTGCAAAAATTAACGACGCCAACACCGAGCTTACTTTGTATGTTGTCAATTTGTCGGATAATCCACAAGAAGCCATTATCAATATAGACAACTTTAGATTCAACACCAGGGGTGAGGTTATCACTATTGGCGATTGCGACTTAACGGAATACAACACCTACGCGAATATGAACAATGTTGTTCCCGTGTATTCCAAGACAACTATTAAACGGAAAGACGCGAAGTATATTTTTCCTAAATATTCTTTTACAGTTATTACTTTGAAAAGATAATTCATTGGACAGTCATCGTTTCTCACAATTAATAGACAATACCTGTTAAGGAAAATAGAACATATTTAGTCAGTAGATCGTTGCGAGATATTGACGATAAGTGAACGACTTAACTTTCGCGTGTTGTATTATGGTTATTATTTGCTTTCTATTTCGTTTCGCTTGAAAGCAAAAATAATCACAAATGCGAAAGTGAAATTAAGGCGTAAACTCGATTATTTTTTTTAAATTCGCGTAAACCTATTCACGCGGATAGGGTTATATCGTGTAATTTAGTAATCGATGAAAGATAACGCCTTCTTACATAACCTGTTCAGGAGGATCGCCTTTAATGACGATCACGAGGCGTTTAAAGAGTTGTTTTTCGACTTCTACCCTTCCCTCTGCGTATTCGCACAACGTTACATCTCATCAGCCGAGGTCTGTGAAGACATTGTACAAGAGACCTTTTACAACCTATGGAAAAACCGAAAAAAAATCAAGGTGACTTCCTCTTTTCGCAACCTGCTAATTACCAGCGTGAAAAATAGCTGCGCCGATTACCTGCGAAAACAGTCGGTACGTAAAGTTCACGCGGAACGTGAGGCCCCACACGAAGAGATGGATACGCCCGAAGAGATCTACACCATTGGTGAACTGGAAAAGATGCTCCACGAGGCACTGGAACGACTACCCCCCAACGTTCAAAAAGCGTTCAAGTTGAGTCGATGCGAGAACATGACCTATAACCAGATCGCCGAGGAGATGGGCGTATCCCCAAAAACAGTCGAAGCGTACATCAGCAAGGCTTTGAACATGTTAAGGACCAACCTCAAGGATTACCTTCCGTAACCGTTCCTATCGTGTAAGGTGTGGTCCGGTTAAACTAAAACCTTCTTATACCAATTCTCCATGCTTTCGGGTTGACAACTTTAAGATTAGATAAGAACCGCCCGGACTTGTGGAATCAACCAGTAACACTTTTTTAACCGGCTAAAAGAAAAAAAACGTTAAATAGCCGCCATTGGCATGGGGTATTCACCTTCTCGCACGTCAAGTTTATGTAACCAAAACATTTCTGAAAAGGTGCAAAGAGCACCAAAGAGTGGGAGTAATATGAAAAATTTGAGACAAGTAAATGGTATTTACGAACTAACAGAAACTTTAACGAAACAGCAAAGCATCGATACGGCAAAGGCATGGAACAAAGTATCCAGGAAAATAGCCTATCTCTCTTTTAGGAAAAGAGCTTGGAATTTCTCCTGTAGGGCAGCGGTGATACTGCTAATCCTAGGCTTGCTGTATCAATTCATTATCCAGCCAATGCTGGATACAGCGCCAATAGAGAGCATCACGCTCTCCTCCGCCCCGGGCATCGTTACAAAAGTCATATTGCCTGATGGAAGTGAGGTATGGCTTAATTCCCAAAGCGAGCTGACCTATCCCATACGTTTCACGGGCAAAGAAAGGAGGGTCGAGCTATCAGGTGAAGCCTACTTTAAGGTCATTGCAGATCAACAGAATCGCTTTAACGTGGCAACGTCCGATAACATTACTGTTAGTGCCTACGGAACCGAATTTAACGTCAGTGCGTATCCCAATGCATCGGAGTGTCAAGTCACGTTAACCGAGGGGAACGTGAATGTGGCAGTGGAAGCGGAACGTCCCGTTACAAAAGAGTTGTCTGTAGGGCAAAAATTGGTGCTGTCACGTTTAACCGGTCAAGTGAACGTTGTGGAAACCGACACTTACGTTGATACCGCGTGGAAAGATGGCAAGATGGTGTTTAGAAGGGAGAACCTTGAAACTATCGTGTACAAGCTTTCTCGTAAATTTGGAGTAACCATCTATCTTGAAGATGACGTGCTGAAAGAGTACGAGTACACGGCAACCTTCACCAACGAAACGCTGGAAGATATCTTGGAACTTTTGAAAAGATCCGCACCGATTACCTACTCCATTTCCGATCGGGAGCAACTGGGTAACGACACATTTTCGCGACGAGTCGTCACGATTTGCACACGGTGAAATCAAGATACAACGACAAGAAAAACGCGATAATAAAATAAAGTGAATAACCTAAATGGGAGAATACCTATGAAAAATAACGAAGAATGAACAGCAGAGAGCGGGAGAATAAAACAGGCTCTCCGTTAAAATTGTCAATGGCATCGCGGAAAATCTCACCTCACCGCGAAGCAACTGATTTACTAAATCCATCCAATATATTTAATAGAAATGTAACAGTATGAATAATAAATAAATCAGCCAATAAGCACGTCTCTTTCGTACTTTTTGTAAGAAAATACCCATCGCTATGAGGATGACACTCCTGTTTTTCTTCCTGCTTGTTTTTTATTTACAGGCAGAACAGTCTTACTCTCAGGTCACGACAATTTCTCTTGAGTTGGAAAACAGCTCCATCGAAAGGATATTACAGGTCATCGAAGAGAAATCGGAATTCTATTTCCTGTATAACAGCAAATTAATTGATGTGGATAGGAAAACCGACATCCACGCCAACGAAGAGTCGATCGCATCGCTATTGAATCAACTGTTTGACCCTAATGAGGTGGAATACGAAGTGAAAGGCACGCAGATTATTCTCTCGCCAAAGAAGATGGTCGACCAGCAAATAACCCTCACCGAGACGTTCCAACCGCGAAAAAGAACCGTTACAGGAATCGTTATGGATGCCGCGGGCTTACCCGTTATAGGGGCAAATATTATCGAAATTGGAACTACCAATGGAACCATTACCAACATGGATGGTAAATTCTCGTTAAGCGTGGAAGATAAGGCAACAATTCGAATCTCCTACATCGGGTATATAGAACAACATATCACCACTGAAGGAAGAACCACGTTCAATATCACGCTAACAGAAGATACAAGGGCGTTGGATGAGTTGGTTGTTATCGGTTATGGAACGCAACGAAAAGGAGAAGTGACAAGCTCAGTGGCAAGCGTTAGGCCAGAAAACTTTGGGAAAGGCGCCATGAAGGACGTAGGACAACTCATACAAGGTAAAGTTGCAGGCCTGGCAATAATTAATCCGAGTGGAGATCCAACGGCAACAACGCAATTTAGATTAAGGGGAACAAACACAATTGGTGGTGCTAACACTGCTCCTTTGGTTCTCATTGATGGGATACCCGGCAGTATAAATACAGTCGCGCCTGAAGACGTTGAGAGCGTGGATGTGTTGAAGGATGGCTCAGCTGCTGCAATTTATGGAACACGTGGTACAAACGGTGTTATTCTAATTACCACGAAGAAAGCCACGGGTGACCAGATTAATCTCGTGGAATATAATGGATATATAAGTACCTCCCAGATTGTCAGAAGACTACGAATGTTAAATGGAGAGGAGTTTAGAAAAATGTATCCTGAAGAAGACCATGGAGCAAATACCAATTGGCTGGATGAGATAACACGAACACCATTCTCAAACGTTCACAACCTATCTTTTAGAGGTGGTAATACAACAACAAATTACATCGCGAACATCAATTACAATGATACAGAAGGTATCATGCTAAAATCTGACAATAAAACACTTTCGGGAAGAATTGAAGTGACACACCGTCTGTTTGATGACAAATTACAATTAAAGCTCGGTCTCTTGGGAAAGAGGAATCAATATGAATCAACGAGTAACGCGGGAAGTTTCAGTGGCTATACATACAGGCAAGCGATCTTACGTAACCCAACAGATCCTGTAAAGAACGAAGATGGAAGTTGGAATGAAAATCTCAGTAAGTTCGAGTACGAAAACCCCATGGCCAGGTTACATGAGAGTTATGGAAATGTCAAAAACATTGAATTGAGGATGAATGGTAGCGCTACGTACAATCCCATTGAAGATCTAACGCTGAAAGCTATCTTTTCTCATGTACGCGGGAACAGGAATCATGGGTATTCAGAAACACTTGAGCATGCTTCCGCTAAACGTGATGGCTTTCCCGGATGGTCTTCTGTCGGCGCATCTACAAATTTGGAGGAGGTGGTCGAGCTAACAGCCCACTATCAGAAACAACTGGATAAGCATAACTTTTCCGTTCTGGGAGGATATAGCTACAATAAATTTGATTATGAAGACATCTATTTTGCAAATCACGGTTTTCAGGATAATCAATTTGGAGGATGGCACAATATAGGAATAGGATCTGCATTAAAGGAGGGAAAAGCATCGGTCAACTCGAATAAACGCATTTCTAACCTTATCGGTTTTTTCGGCAGGGCTACTTATACTTATGACAACCGGTATTTGTTAATGACCAGCTTCCGTTATGAAGGTGCAAGCCAATTATGGGGTACAGATAACGAGTGGGGGGCTTTTCCCTCTATCTCCCTGGGTTGGAGAGTTTCTGAAGAAAAATTCATGAAAAATATTGGGGCAATCAATGACCTGAAATTACGCGTTGGATATGGGGTGACCGGTTCTCAGCCCAGAAACAGTTTCCTGGGTGTAGCCATGCTGAGGTACGATAAATATGCATACGTGAACGACAAGTGGGTGCAAACCATTGTACCTGCATCAAATGCCAATCCAAATTTGAAATGGGAAGAAAAGAAAGAAACAAATATTGGTGTAGATTTTATCCTGCTGAGAGGTAGATTCTCTGGTAGTGTTGACCTCTATAACCGGGAGGTAGATGGTTTATTATATGAATACAACGTGCCGGTTCCTCCCAATTTATACAACAGAACCTGGGCAAATGGTGGCGTAATGCAAAATCGAGGTCTTGAAGTATTGTTGAATGCGATCATGATTCGTAAGAAAGATTTTGACTGGAACAGCAATGCAACTTTCTCTACCAATTCAAACAAATTGAAAAGTCTTGACGGTAGTGTCTTTAAAACGGAACATGACTACTTTAATACAGGCTGGCTGGCAGAGCCCGTGAAGACGATATCTCACCGGGTTGAAGTAGGTCAGCGAATTGGCAACTTTTGGGGATTCAAGGTTATTGATGTTGATGAACAAGGCAGATGGATTTACGAAGGTTCAAACGGAGAAAAAATTCCAAACAGTGAATTTTCCAGAGCGCCGGAAGAGAAAAAAATCCTTGGAAACGGATTACCTAAATACTACGTGAGCTGGAACAACAATTTCTTCTACAAGAATTTTGATCTGAGCATCACAATGAGAGGGGCGTTCTGTTACCAAATCATCAACGAAGCCAGGATCTATTTTGAAAACACGAAAAACAGCAGACAAGAAAACAGGCTACAATCGGTAAACGACAAAATCTTCAACAAAGTGCCTCTAAGCAGGGAGATTGATCCTGAATTTAACAGTTACTACGTTGAAGACGGTGATTATTGGAAGGTAGATAACGTGACATTAGGTTATACCTTCAATGAGTTGGACAGGCACATTCAATCCCTAAGAATTTATGGCTCAATATTAAACACGCTTATACTCACAAAATATAAAGGTGTGGATCCAGAAGTGTCTGTTTCAGGGCTCAATCCAGGTTACGATAACAGAGACCAATATCCAAGTACACGCCTGTTTACCCTAGGTATTGGAATTAAGCTTTAATTATAGTTGATAATCAAATGAAACCAAAAATAATTTACTTTCTCCTAACCATAATGATCTATGCTGGTTTCACCTCTTGTATAGACCTAATAGGTGAAAGCTATGGATTGGTAATATCAGAGAAGTTCACTCCAAAAACAGATGAGGAAGTAAGTTATCTTGTTAACGCCGCGTACGTCCCGTGGAGAGAAACCATGTTGCTTTGGAATGGCGTTGTCAGGGCGCAAGAACTATGTGCCGATCAAGATGTAATTCCTGCTCGCCCAAATGGGTGGGTTGATGGGGGTATCTACAAAAGATGGCATTTACACATTTGGACCACGGATGATGACTCTGCACTACAACCTTGGGTTCGCACCTACTCTGGTATTAATACCTGTAATCGTCTATTGTCTCAAATTGAAGATGGTTTTATCAATGTAGATGATAAAATAAAAGAGAACCTCATCTCTGAACTGAAAGTGCTTCGGGCATCCTACTACTACATTCTTATTGATCTTTATGGAAATGTACCCATCGTTACCGATTTTAAAGATGTATCACTACCAGCTCAATCCTCCCGTGCCGACCTATTTGATTTCATTATTACAGAAATCTCCAGTAACATAAACAACCTATCCGAAACTCCCAGGGGATATTATTATGGGCGAATAAACAAGTGGGGGGCTTTTTCAATTCTTGCCAAAATGTATCTAAATGCAGAGGTATGGACAGGCAAACCGCAATGGCAAAAATGTATCGACGCATGTAATAAAGTTATTCAATTCGCGGAGGAGAGCGGAGAGTACCAACTGGAAGTTAATCAACGCGATGTATTTGTTACAAACAACGAAAATTCTAAAGAGATTATCTTTGCACTTCCATTTGATGAAATTTATGTTACCGACTGGAATGCCTTTGACTTCCATATGTATACGCTGGCATCTGAAAGTCAAAAAACGTATAATTTCACCAATGTGCCATGGGGTGGTGTTTGTGCCATTCCTCAGTTTATTGATTCATTTGACCCTGATGATTCAAGATTAAAAGATGGCTTCATTTTTGGACAACAGTATGAAGCTTCCGGTCAGCTTTTATTGCGAAGTGACAATAGGGAACCTTTTGCCTATGTTAAAGAGGTTCCAAGTATCGACCGTTCGGATATTGTTGATGGGTACAGGTGGGGTAAATTTGAATACGCGCAAGGAATAACAAACCGAATGAGCAATGATTTCCCTATTTTCCGTTATGCTGATATACTCCTTATGAAAGCTGAATCGCTTCTTAGATCTGATCTTCCTGGCGCAGGAGAGTTGGTAACAGAAGTTAGGAGACGTGCCTTTAAAAACAATCCCGAAAAAGCTGTCGTTACAGATGAAGAGTTGAAAGCCGGTAGTGTTTATGACTATGGTCGAAGAGATGAGAACGTGACCACGTACGAAGGAGGCGATGACATTCAATTCGGCAGAATGCTGGATGAGTTGGGGTGGGAGTTCACACAAGAGGGACGTCGCCGCCAAGATCTAATCAGATTTGGTGTTTTCAGTGAGAAGTCATGGTTTTCTCATGATGCAACCAAAAATAAAGATAGGGATATCTACCCGATACCGAATTCAGCACTATTAACGAACTCTAAGCTAAAACAAAACCCGGGTTATTAGTGGTTTTGAAAAGGTGTTCGGTTATTTGATTTACAAACAACCGTTAACACGAAAATTGACTTAAGGCATGCGTAATTTTATGTACGCGCGCCTTAAGTGCAAATCTACCATGTATCCTAATTGACAGCCTTGAAGCAGAAAAGAAGTATCCGGAATCACAAGACCACCCCGTAACCCCACGAGACCAACAAAAGAAAAGTAATTTTAAAAAAACCACTTTTAACATAGGGTATTTACTTTTCTGCACGTCAAGTTAATATAGTCAAGCGTGTGCGAAAAAATGTAAAAAGAAAGCAAAGTGATGCTTTAAAGTTAGTTATTTACAACAAGCAAAATTAACATTAATTTAAAAACAATTCTTATGAAAAATGCGCTAAAAGTTATTTTTGTAATCTTGTTTTTTCCCATGTTCATTTATGCCGAAGCCATTGAATCTAACGTAAATTTGGACATTACTGAAAACAACAACAGTTATACCCATTCGGTAGATAATCAAAGTGACAGGGTTATTACCGGATATATAGCTGACGTTAATGATGTTCCAATTGTTGGTGCCAATATTATCGAGGTTGGTACCACAAATGGTACCATTACAGATTTAGAGGGTAGATTCAGCTTGAATGTAAGAAGTAACGATGCAATAATCAGAATTACTTACATCGGGTACTTGGAACAGGACATAAATACAGCAGGAAGAAACACCTTCAACATAGTGCTTGTTGAGGATACAAGAGCATTAGAAGAGGTAGTGGTAGTTGGTTACGGAACCCAAAAGAAGGCAACGTTAACTGGCTCCGTATCATCCGTGAAGAATGAAGAGCTGATCTCTGTAACTACTTCTGATTTGAGAACATCACTGGTTGGTAAATTACCCGGCCTTCGTGTAATGCAACGAGGTGGTGAACCAGGAACTTATGACAGTTCAATGGACATTAGGGGATATGGAGGAAACCCATTGGTAATCATTGATGGGGTACCAAGAGGGAGTTTTCAGAAAATAGACCCCAATATGATTGAAAGTGTTTCTATTCTAAAGGATGCATCTGCCGCTGTGTATGGTGTAAGGGCAGCCGACGGTGTTATTCTTATAGAAACGAAACAAGGTAAAGAAGGAAAAGCAGAAATTTCGGTTACCTCGACCTATGGTTTGCAAAAAATGACTGAATTTCCTGAGCCCATTGACAACTCTATCGACAACCTGATTTTAAAAAACGAAGCGGCCATTGCTGCGCGAAATCCCATTCCTTATCCTAACTATTTAGAATATGACGGAAGTGACCCGCTTAAACCGAGCATCAACTATTGGGATCTAACCATGAAAAAGCTGGCACCACAGGCACAAAATTCTGTTAACGTAACGGGTGGTACTGATAAAATTAAATATTACTTTTCATTTGGTCACCTCTATGACATGGGGTTGTTCAAGACTGACAACTTAAAGTATGAGAGATTTAATCTAAAGTCCAATATTTCCGCAACCATCAAAGATAATTTAACCGCCAATTTAATCATTAGCGGTTTATTTGATAAGAAACGGAACCCCTATGGAGGTACCAGTTACGATTTCTTTAAGCAAGTATGGATGCAGCCAACCTATCAACCCGTATATTATTGGGATCCTGAATTAAATGCTTTTGACGAAACAAAATATTTTGATGGGGAGGCCGACAGGAACCCCTTGGCTGTAATAGACCCGGATGTGGCAGGATACAGGGATGTTTATAACAAGCAGATGGAGGTCACCGCGTCTTTAACCTATGATGTGCCATTTGTAAAAGGACTTTCACTAAAAGGTCTTTTCGCCTACGATGCAAGGGTTAACACCCAAAAACAATGGAGGGTAGGATACAAAGAGTATAAACCTAACGGCACTTTTGTGCAACCACAAGGAACGACACGATTGATTCATCGTCTGGAAGAGTGGATTACTCCCCACCTGCAATTTTCAGCAAACTATACCAATTCATTTAAAGATCACAACATAACGGGTCTTCTCCTGTTTGAACAACGAAAGGGGACAGGCAATTATTTTCAAGCCGGGAGATACTTCACATTAGATGTTTTGGATCAATTAGACTCGGGAAATACCAAAGATCAAATAGCAAATGGACGTGAAAAAGTGCCGGGTGCCGGGGTCGATGCTGCAAACAGGGCATTTGTTGGACGTATCAATTATGACTTCATGACGAAATACTTGATGGAGTTTAGTTTTCGTTATGACGGGTCCTCAAACTTCCCTGAAAACAGCAGGTGGGGATTTTTCCCGGGAGTCTCGTTGGGTTGGAGAATGAGTGAAGAACCATTTATTCAAGAAAATCTCTCCTTCGTTGACAACCTTAAATTGAGGGTATCGCACGGTAAAATGGGAGATCATAGCGCGGCGGGAGATTTCCAGTTTATTCCTGGCTACACCTATCCTCAAGGCGGCTATCTTTTTAACGGTACTGTTTGGACAACCGGCTCTGAATTCAGGGGAATTACTAATCCAAACATAACCTGGTATACAGCAACCACGTCCAATATCGGTTTAGACGTTTCGCTTTGGAGAAACCTCCTAGGAGCGACGATCGATTTTTTCCAACGTGAGAGGGGTGGTCTACTGGCCAGGAGGGCAATTCAAATACCTTCAACTTTTGGCACGTCACTTCCTATGGAAAACCTGGAAAGCGATTTAACAAGAGGTTTTGAAATTGAATTAAGCCACTTCAATAAGATTGATCAGGTTAACTACTACGTGAAAACCATGATTTCCTATACCCGATCCAAATGGATCCACAGAGAAGCGACCATTGCAGGAAATGACTGGGCCAATTGGAGATACAGGGATGAAGGAAGGTGGAAGAATATTCGTTGGGGGTATGGTTATTTAGGACAATTTCAAACAGAAGAAGAGATCAGAAACTATGAAATTGTACAACTCAACAATGGCCATGATATGATGTATCCAGGGGATATCAAGTATGTCGATTGGAATGAAGACGGAATGATTGACGGGCATGATGAGTACCCCATTGGAAGAGGACAGGATCCTGAAGTGTTTTACAGTTTAAACCTTGGAGTTGAATGGAAGGGTCTATCACTCAATGCATTTTTTCAAGGAGCAACCCGTAATGAAATGATGCCGGGCGAGCAACTTCAAGGACCACTTCCCTGGGGGCGCAACTCGCTAAAGATATTTTTAGACCGTTGGCATCACGAAGATCCCCTGGATTTCACCTCTCCATGGGTTCCCGGTAAATATCCAATTTCGAGAGACGGGTTTGGCTATGGCCCCAATAAAAGAGTCTCTTCTTACTGGTTACTAAACGGGACCTATTTACGTTTAAAAAACGTGGAGTTAAGTTACTTGTTGCCATCAGCGTGGATGAACGCGATTAACGTGGAGCAAATCCGTCTATTTGTTAATGGACTCAACCTGTACACGTGGAGTAGTGCAAAAGAGTACATGGATCCGGAAAGACCGTTAGAGTACGATCATGGCTACAAATACCCCATTATGGCTAATTACAATTTCGGCATTAATATTATCTTCTAAATTATTCACTATGAAAAGAATACCCTTATATATTTTATTTGTGGGAGTACTGCTAACGCTTTCCTGCAATGACGGTTTTCTTGATGTAAAGCCCGTCGATCGAATTACGGAAACGGATGTTTTCGGAAGTAAAGAGGCGATTATTTCGCACTTGGGCAGGCTCTACTGGAGATGTCCGATGGAAGATTTCAGTTGGCCGGCTGAGTTCGCGGGCTTCACCCTCCACACGGACGAGATGGTCAATTGCACTCAAGACCAAAACGGGTATGATCCAGGCAATTATCAATGGTGGGGTGATGGATACATTGCCATCCGATACATAAACAACTTTATTCATCAAATCAGTCAATCAACTGTTTTTACAAATGTCAAAGAGCGAGACGATATTTTGGGGCAGGCATATTGGCTTAGGGCGTACACTTATATGGCATTGGCCCGTAGGTATGGAGGTGTACCCATATTGACAGAGGTGCCTGAGTTACCAGATGATCCCACCGAATTATATATTGCACGTTCTACCGAAGAGGAGGTTTTTGATCAAATTCTTAGCGATTTGGATTTCGCGATAGAAAACCTGTCCGAAACCCCATCTGCTTACATAATCAATAAAGGAACTGCTCTAGCTTTTAAATCCCGCGTAATGCTTTATGGGGCATCACTTGCTAAGTATAGCAGCAAGGTGTATGAAGGTGGGACATATATGGATGGCTTATTGGGAATCCCTGAATCAAAAGCGGCGGAATACTACAAGGCGGCAATGAACGCGGCAAAACAGGTCATAGAGAGTGGCAAGTACGAGCTATATGATTACAGCGGACCAACCTACCAAAATAAAGTTGAAAATTACGAGAAGCTGTTTTTCGATGAAACCTCGAAAAATAAAGAGCGGATCTTGGTGCGTGCATACCTCTACCCGGAAAGAACCCACCTGTTTGATGAAAGGGTCGTGCCGTTTAGTTTTAGAGCTGGAACAGGATGGAGTAGTAGAAGGTGTCCACCGTTATACATGGTCGAGAAATACGAGTATGTAAACAACAGGGATGGCTCACTTCAGGTTGATGGGAAAAGATTAAGTACAAATGATCCCATTTTGGTTGACGATATCAGGAGCCTGTTTAAAAACAAAGACCCCCGTTTTGTTCATAACATATTAACCCCTGGAAGTCCATGGTATAATGACACGGTTCGGGTGTTCGTGAACACGATTGAGGGAGGAAAACTAACGGGACAATTTGGTAAAGATGGAATAGCCCAACCCGAGGCTACATCAACAGGTTTTTACTTTGCAAAATGGTTGCAACGTAAACCCGCCAGACCGATAAACGAAGGCTCTGAAGTAGACTGGCCAATCATACGCTACGCTGAAGTGTTGCTTGATTATGCTGAAGCCAATTTCGAACTCGCGGAGATGGGTGCCGGCGGAGATAAGAACGAAGCGCTTAAATATGTGAACCTCATACGGGAAAGGGCCGGAATTCAACTGCTTGATGAAATCACAATGGAGGACATACGAAATGAACGGCTGTTTGAATTTTACGGCGAGGGACAACGATATTGGGATTTAAAGCGATGGAGAATTTTCCACGAATTGCTTGATAATACTGAAACCTTTGCCATATGGCCAACGCTGGATAAAGATATTAACAAGTATAGTATCGTCAAATATCAGCTACCATCCGATAAGTTCAAGAAGACCTTCCAACCCAGGAACTATTACATGCAGATACCGCAAGATGAAATTGAAAAGAACCCTTTGTTGAAACAAAACTTTGGTTATTAATTTAATGTAATCACTACACAATAAGATTTAACGAATATGAAAGTATTATATAGATTTTTACTCCTGATCGCTGTCATGATGGCTGTATCTGCTTGTGAATTAGACAACTATAGTGGACCGGAGGCAATTTTCACGGGGCAAATAGTTGACAAAAAGACCAAAGAGACCATTCAAACAAGACAGCCTAACGGGATACAAATTCGTCTGATACAAGACGGGTATGACAATCCTGTCCCTTATGACTTTTGGGCTAAAAACGATGGCACGTTTAGGAATACCAAATTGTTTGCCGGGACTTATGAAGTTACGGTAAAAGATGGACCGTTTCACGGGGAGGTAACTAAAACGATAACACTCAAGAACGGTGTTGAAACAACGGAAACTTTTGAAGTGGAGCCTTACGTGAGAATTTCTGACGTGAACATCTCAGTTTCCGCGGGTACAATAACGGGAACTTACAAGCTATCGATGGGAGATGGAACAACTGAAATTTTACACTCACGTTTAATTTGTCATGTATCTCCAATTCTCCATAAAAACACCGACAATTTGAAAAGTTCTTCAAGGAATAACCTTACAGGAAAAACTGCGGCAGAAGTAGCAGCCATGTCCTTTTCTGATCAAATTACAGGACTCTCTCCCGGATCTTATTACGTGAGGGTTGCTGCTGAATCTAGAAACGTCCTGGGAAGAAACAATTATTCCAAAATAAAAAAAGTAGAGGTTAAATAATTGAAACACCCCATCCAGTTAAGTACTTATGATTAACTGGATGGGGTTTCTATTTTTTGTTAAAAAAACCACTTTTAGCATAGGGTATTTACTTTTCTGCACGTCAAGTTTATATAGCTACGTGCCCGCTAAGAGGCACAAATAATATAGAAGGTGTGAAGTTGGTAAATGCCGATACGATTTTTCGGAAAACTCAAGGAAACAAAAAGCCATTAACACGGAACAGTGCCCAAGGGCAAAACCATTTCTTTATTGATTATATTTGAAAACTTATTTAAAATAATGCCTATGAAAGTAAAAAAAACGATAAATGTTTGTCTGTTCAAGTAATACGCGATTAGATTGATTAGGCTTGTTGAGTTGGATTGATACTTAGCAACATCAACAACCCAATCGCAATCTAATAAAGGTGTTGGTTTAAAATGGTATCAAAATGCCAACGGTACCTGTTTTTCTTATCCATAAAGAAAATTATTAATGCAAATAAGGACTTACTTCATGCTCTTGAAAATGGTGCTTTAAGTTACTTATTCGCGATGGAAAAGGTTAACTTCATTAAACAATAAGTCTTATGAAAAATACGATAAACTTTATTTTAATGACTTTGTTTTTTTCTATTTGCACACATGTCGAGGCAATTGATGTTACCAGTGCAAATGAAAACGACAACAGTTATACAAATTCAATAAATCAAAACAAGCGGATTATAACTGGAACTATAACCGACATCAATGAAGTTCCGGTTATTGGGGTCAATATCATTGAGAAAGGAACAACAAATGGAACTGTGACAGATATTAATGGGCACTTCTCGTTAGAGATAAAAGAGGGGGCAACAATTCATATATCCTATATAGGGTATGTGGCTCAGGAAATTGTTATAATCAATCAAACCAGCCTCAATATTATCCTCATTGAAGATCTACAAAGCTTGGACGAGGTAGTCGTGATAGGTTATGGAACTATTGCCAAAAGGGAATTAACCAGTGCCGTATCCCATATATCCAATGAACAGTTTTTAAATATTGGTGGTAATGATCCAATGATGAGTATACAGGGTAAGGTTTCGGGTGTATCGATTACAAATACGGCTGCAGCTGACCCTAACTCAACTGCAAGTCTACAGATACGTGGGGTTACATCTCGACAAAGTGGTGCACTTGGTCCTCTAATAGTTATTGACGGGGTGCCGGGGGGAAATATGCAAAACATCAATGAAAATGATATTCAATCAATAGATGTGCTGAAAGACGGTGCTGCATCCGCGATTTATGGTACCCGCGGCTCCAACGGAGTAATCATCATAACAACCAAAAAAGGGAAAAAGGATGGCAGCTTCAGCACTACTTATAATGGATATTTAAACATCCACACTCCTAACAATGAGCTTAAAGTACTTTCTGCTGAAGAGTTTAGACAACATACTCCGGAAAGGGGAACTGACTTTGGGGCCAATACAGATTGGTTTAAAGAGATAACCCAAACTGGTGTGACACAAAGTCATACAATTCAAGTATCAGGTGGCAATTTAAACAATAATTATCATGCTTCTGTAGATTTTAAAGATGGAAAGGGGATTGATATAAGGTCTACCCGAAAAGACATAGGGGCACGTCTTTCTGTAACTCACACCAGCAAAAGCGAATTGTTTGAATTTTCATTTAATGTTGCACCCCGCAAAGTAGATCTCAATAACTCTGATCGATACATGTTTTCACAGGCGTTAACCCTGAACCCAACAATGCCTGTGATGAATGTTGATAATCCCAATCTGTTTTATGAAGCAACCGGATGGGAAGCTGAGAATCCAGTGGAAAAATTGAAATTAGAAAAAAGTGGTGGCACACAGAAATATTTGGATTGGTACGGAACTTTAAAGCTGAATCTACTCCCGTTATTCGCTCCTGAAAAAGATCATGTGCTTTCAACCCAAATCACGATCGCTCAACAACTGTTTGACAACGACTCTTTTTGGTTTCGCCCATCTACATCAACTTTAGCCATGAAAATAGGTAGAAGAGGCCAAGCAAATCAAACAAGATCTAGAAACTTACAAGAATCACTCGAATGGTTGGTTAATTACACAACGGACTATAACGACCATCATCTCAAAGTACTTGGAGGATATTCCTACCAATATTTCCAATACTCCAGCTTATATGCGGAAAACAGCAATTTCACATCTGATGAACTACTGTATAACAAGCTAGATGATGGTACATACAACAAGGAAGCCGTGGGCCGACTTGGCATGTCGTCATCAAAAAATGACTCAAAACTAATAGGGTTCTTTGGTCGGATTTCTTACGATTATCAGAAAAAATACCTTGCCACTGCTTCTTTAAGATATGAAGGTTCTTCTAAGTTCGGGATTAATAACAAATGGGGATTATTTCCTGCTTTTTCTGTTGGTTGGCAAATCAGTGAAGAGGATTTTATGAAAGATATAAGTTGGCTTAATTCTCTCAAAATCAGGGCCGATTACGGAGTCACCGGTAATCAGGGATTTGGTAGCTATCAATCGTTATCTACTTTTGGTGGTTATGGGCAAGCGTATTATGAGGGAAAATACTATACAGGTTGGTCTCCAAACAAAAATCCAAACCCAAACCTGAAATGGGAAAAGGGTAAGAATCTGAATATCGGTCTTGACTTTTCATTATTGAAGAGCAGAGTTGAAGGAAGTTTCAATTACTTTAATCGAACACAACAAGATCTTTTAGGATCATACAATGTTCCTTTACCTCCCCACATAGCATCCTCGACATTTGTCAATGTCGGAAGTATGCGTAATCAAGGCTTTGAACTTGATTTAAACATAGATATCATCTCTTCCAGTAATTTTAATTATTCAATTGATCTGGTCGGTTCGGTTACGGCAAATAAGTTTATATCATTTTCTAATAACACCTATACCGGACAAACATATTATTGGATGAGTGGTTTTCCAGCACCGGGTAGCCCGGGATCAGTTCAAAGAATTGAGGAGGGAAAAAGAGTGGGAACATTTTACACGTATAAATATGCTGGCGTTGACAATTCTGGCAATTGGTTAGTATTCAACAAAGATGGTGAAGAAATATCTATAGTTAACGCGGTGGATGAAGATATGCAAGCTGTCGGAAATGGTATGCCTAAACTCATGATGTCATGGAATAACAGCCTAATATACAGAAACTTTGACTTAATTGTGTTTTTTCGAGGCAACTTTGGATATCAAGTTTACGACATACATAACTTCTACTGGGGGTTACAATCTGCAGCACCTAACTTGAACGTTCTTCAATCAGCATATAAGGAGAATGCGCATATTATAGAGGGTATGAATCAACATAACAGCTATTTCGTCAGAAATGCCGATTTCCTCAAATTAGATGTATTGACATTGGGATACACTATAAAAACTAATAATAAGTGGCTTGATAGTTTCCGCCTTTATTGTACAGCTCGTAATTTATTAACGATTACTGGATACAAAGGTGTTGATTTAGACGTGTTTGCAGTTAATGGGTTAGAGCCTGGTATCCCGCCGGATAAGAAAAGCTATTACCCATCGTCAAGGCAGTTTTTATTTGGTGTACAAGTTAATTTCTAATCTTAAAATATGAGATGTCATGAAAATTAAAAATTTATTACTATATTTTGGAGCAATTGTTTTATTGTTAATAGGAAGTTGCACCAATTTAGATGAGAATGTTTATGATATTATCATTGCTGATACATTCTATAAAACTAGAGACAATGTTATTCAAGGATTTGTGCGTCCTTTTGAACATGCCTACTGGTGTGTGGCAGGTGCAAATTTCCAAATCCAAGAAAATACAGCCGACCATTTTATGACCCCAAATCGTCAGGGGCACTGGTTAGATGGACAGAACTATTTTAGATTACACAGACATACTTGGACCATAGATGATTGGGTTCCACGAAGTGCTTGGAATAATAATTTTCAGGGTATTGTATATTGTAATAGTGCTATTTCTGACTTAGATAAACTAGACCCTCCAAGCTTTGGAATGACTACTGATGAGATAGAAAACCTAAAAGCGCAACTGAAGACTTTGAGAGCGTGGTTTTACATAAATCTGCTGGATATGTTTCGCAATATCCCATTGGCAACCACCTATCCAGATGAAAACGTTCATCCAGCTCAAGTAACTCCAAAAGAGACTTTTGAATTTATTGAACAAGATTTGTTAAGTGTAATCCCTTTATTAAAGAAAAAAGTAGGAAACGGGGGAAATGCCGATAAGCAAGGAACTTGGACGCAAGCCGGAGCAGTAGCATTGCTGGTAAAATTATACTTGAATGCCGAGTTGTGGATTGGTGAAAACAGATATGCTGATTGTGCCAGCTACGCGGAAAAAATCATTAATGGTGAATATGGTTCTTATGGAATTGCTTCGCGTTGGGATGCACCTTTCGATTGGCAAAATGAGACTTGTGAAGAAATTATTTACGCTTTCAGTAGTTCATACGGATACTCTCACTGGGTGTATAGTAGTGATATGTACTGGTGGGGGGCTCCATTCAAGGCTGCACCATATTTTGGATTTAGTGATTGGGGTGATATGAATCATCGTTATAGCTTGCAACCCGGATTAGATTTATATGGCAATGAATATACATCTAATAATGGGAAGCCTGTCGTTAAGTTTAAAAAATATCCGGATGATGTTCGCTTAAAAAAATACAGAAATTTGGGTAATTCAACACGAGAAGGCATGTTTATTTATGGATCTCTTGACTATATTGATGCAGAGGGAAATAGGCAATTTGTAAAAGCAGACAACGGAAGATACACATTATACCTACGAGATCAGGTTGGATGGTTCGAAGATACTGACACGTTGAGCATCTCCCCAAAACCATCAAGTGGACCACCCGTCATGGTTTCAGATATGGATCATGCAGATCAAAATTCGGGATGGTGTTTGATAAAATATCCAATCTATCGTTCAAGTGATGTGGGAAAAATGGAATCAGATTACGCACTTATACGTTTAGCCGAAATTTACTACTCACTGGCAGAATGTAAGTTTCGTTCCGGAGATCAAGCGACAGCTGCAAAACTCTTGAACACGGTTCGTGAAAGATATTACCCAATTGGTTCTGAAAGCCTTTACAATGAAGACGGTAGTGAAATAACCGAACAAGAACTTTTAGATGAATGGGGACGAGAGTTTATTGGAGAAGGCATACGTCGTACAGTCTTGTGTAGATTTGACGTCTATACTAAAGATGAATGGTGGGACAAACAAAAAGAAGCAGACGATCACACGATGATTTTACCACTGTCTCGAACTATACTGGATTCAAATCCAAATCTTAAACAAAATCCAGGATATCCAGATAATCAATAATTATTAATCCATAATTTATTAAGTTTTATTTTTATCAAAATGGCACGATTAGTTACACTTTACACCCTACAGTGGGGTGATTTATCACTGGAAGAGGTATGCATTAAGGCGAAGGAATTCGGCTACGATGGCTTAGAGTTGGGACTTCCCGATCATTTAGATGTGCGCCAAACCGATCCGGCATACTATCAAGGCATCAGGGATTTGTTGGGGAAGTACGGGTTGGAGTTGCGAACCATTTCATCCCATTTGGTGGGACAAGCCGTATGCGACAAAATCGATGAGCGACACAAAGGGATCTTGCCCGATTATATTTGGGGAGACGGTGATCCTGAAGGGGTTCGCCAACGCGCGGCCGAGGAGTTGGTCCGCACGGCTAAAGCGGCAAAAACTTTGGGCTTAGACACCGTTGTTGGTTTCACCGGAAGCCCGATATGGCATTTGCTCTATTCTTTCCCACCGGTTCCGGAATCTACCATCGAGGAAGGATACAAGGATTTCGCCAAACGGTTCATTCCTATCATGGACGAGTATCAAAAGTTAGGTGTTCGTTTTGCACTGGAAGTGCACCCGACCGAAATCGCGTTCGACACGTTCTCTGCACGCCGGGCATTGGAAGCGTTGGATTATCACCCTGCATTCGGTTTCAATTACGATCCCAGCCATTTAGGCTATCAGGGAGTAGATTACGTGGATTTCATCTACGAGTTCGCGGACAGGATTTTCCACGTCCACATGAAAGATGCTTACTGGAGCGACACACCTAAACAGGTAGGCGTGTTTGGAGGACACGTACCCTTCGGCGATCCGCGCCGTTACTGGAACTTCCGTAGCGTTGGACGCGGGAAAGTAAATTTCGAGGAGATCATTCGTGCGCTTAACGCCATCGGGTACCAGGGTCCGCTTTCTATCGAATGGGAAGACAGCGCCATGGATCGCGAGCACGGTGCCCGTGAATCGTGTGAATTCACCAAACGGATAGATTTTCAACTCTCTGCACACGCATTCGATGCTTTTTTTGCAAAATAACAGAGACCTAATAGGAAGTTCATCTAAAATAATTTAATACAAGGGCCTTGATTCTAACATCTTGGCTCTTATACCTAAAAAAACAACAAATGAAAAAAAGACGACTAAAAATGGGAATGGTTGGAGGTGGCATCACCGGTTTTATCGGTGCCATCCACCTGCGTGCTGCCCTGATGGAAAACATGGTGGAGCTTGTCTGCGGATGCTTTAGCTCAAATCCTGAAAGATCAAAAGAATCGGGACGTGCTTATTACTTACCTGATAACCGTATTTACGGCACGTATCAGGAAATGTTCGAAAAGGAAATGAACCTCCCCGAAGAGGAGAGAATGGATTTTGTGGCAATCGTAACGCCCAACAAATACCATTTCGAACCGGCCATGATGGCACTGGAAAGAGGCATTAACGTGGTACTGGACAAACCCATGACTTTTTCCCTGGAAGAAGCTAAGGCCCTTCAGAAAAAAGTGGAGGAAACGGGGCTGACATTAGCCTTAACACACGTGTACACGGGCTATCCCGCGGTGAAAGAGATGAAAGCACGAATTGCCGCGGGAGAATTGGGCAAATTGCGCCGCGTTTATGTAGAATATCCACAGGGGTGGCTAGCCGAACGCATTGAGTTGCAGGGAGGAAATAACGCGGGATGGCGTACCGATCCAAAATTAGCGGGAAAAGCCGGCTGCATGGGTGACATCGGAACACATGCCTGGCACTTGTGCGAGTACGTAACCGGACTAAAAGTGAAAAAGCTTTGTGCCGAATTAAACACATTCGTTCCCGGACGTCCAGTCGATGATGACGGGGCCGCGATGATGCGAATGGAACAGGGGGTCAGGGCGTTACTTTCAGCCAGTCAGGTCGCGGTAGGCGAAGCCAACAACATAAACATACGTGTTTACGGTGAAAAGGGCGGAATAGAGTGGATCCAGGAAAATCCAAACCAACTTTTCCTGAAAAAGCCAAACAGTCCCACAGAAGTGCTCCATATCGGGGGAAATCAACCCTACCTGGGTAAAACGGCCCAGTGGAACATACGTACTCCGGGAGGCCATCCCGAAGGATTCGTCGAAGCTTTTGCCAATATCTACCGTAATTTTACACTCACGGTGATGGCTAAAATGAAAGGCGAAGAACCATCGGCCGAAATGTTAGACTTCCCGAACGTGTATGACGGTGTTCGCGGTATGCAATTCATTGAAACAATCGTTGAATCGGGCTGGAGCGAAGGTCCGAAATGGTTGAAATGGATAGAATAAAATCAATTTTTTACTTTTAAAATCGAAAGAAAATGACACTGAGAAAATTTGCAGTTATACCCCTTATCATTGGGGTTTTGGCTTTCGGAATCCAACTTTTGGATCAATTATTATCGCCATATATGCCACCAGTTCCCAATAATGGTTTAAGTTGGATATGTTTCCAATCATGGGCGGTTTATTTCTTCTCCCAGAGTACTGTAAAAGGTGGAATAAAAGCATTTATAGGGTATGGAATAGGTATGATTATATCCATACTCATTATGACATTAGGAAAAATAGGCATGCCCCTTTTGGGCTTTTTCTCTGTCCCAATAGCAGTTGGGTTTGTGGCTTTTTTGGCTATTTTCTTTGAACGCAATGAATGGACATCATCCATTCCTGCAATATTTATTGGTGCCGGTGCTTTTTTCGCATTTATGAATTACGTACCCGGTGCTACTTTTTCTAATGCAACTTTCACGATCATGGTTTACTGCTTTATAGGGCTATTCTTTGGTTTTATTACCACGGTATTAAGAACAAAATATGAAAAAAGTGTTTCGAAAAAATAATCATTTAAAATTTAAAAAATGAAAAGGCGATCATTCTTAGCAAATTCTGCTATACTGGGTGCAGGGATACCCTTAGGTGTAGCAACCCCCGCTTTTTTATCATCCTGTTCAGGTGATGGTAAAAAAACCACGAGCAAAAACTTTACCCCTGAAGAGCTCGGCATGTATTCATTTGTTGATATAGCACCAGAAGGTAAACCTTTAAAAGCAGCGCTTATAGGTTGCGGGGACAGGGGTACTGGAGCGGCGGTCAATTTCTTAGAATCCGGACCCGGTGTCTCAATTGTCGCGTTGGCTGACGTTTTCACTGACAGGCTTGAAAACTGCAGAAGGGTTCTCTCTGAAAGATTCGATAACAAGGTTGAAGATAACAGTTGTTATATTGGGTTCGACGCTTACAAAGAGGTGCTGGCACGGCCCGATATAGATATTGCCTTACTCTGTACACCCACTCATTTTCGTCCCGAAACATTTAGGGCTGCAGTTGAAGCGGGGAAACATGTGTTCATGGAAAAACCGTGTGCTGTAGATCCCACGGGAATACGCACGGTAATTGCAGCAGCAAAAGTGGCTACATCAAAGGGTTTAACTGTTGTTACAGGAAATCAACGTAGACACCGCCGAGATTATTGGGAAGCTTACATTCAAGTTCGAAACGGGATAATTGGAGAAATAGTGTCAGCAACATCCCATTGGAATCAGGGAGCATGGTGGAACAAAGCTAAACGTCCAGAGTGGAGTGACATGGAATATTGTATCCGTAACTGGTTCAATATAAAATGGCTCAGTGGAGACCATATCCTGGATCAAGGGATTCATAACATCGACGTGGTAACTTGGTTCATGGGCGAAAGACCTATTAGAGCCGTTGGTTTTGGTGGCCGTGCTCGTCGACTAACCGGTGACATTTTCGACTTCTTTAGTGTTGATTATTATTATAACAACAACAAACGTATGTTGCACACGGCACGTCAAATTGACGGGTGTGACGGCAACGTATCAGAACAAGTTTTAGGCGCCAAGGGTGTTGCTCAGTTAAATGATCATGGAGAGATGAGGATAGTGGATTACGAAGGGAATATTTTGTGGGAATACGATTATGAAAACAAACCCGTGAAGAATCCATATCAACAAGAACATATTCACTTGGTTGAGTCTATACGATTAGATAAAAAAATAAATCAGGCAGAAGACCTGGCTTATTCCACGCTTGTGGCTATTCTTGGAAGAGAATCTGCATATACTGGCAAAGCCATCACGTGGGATGAAATTATGGCTTCTGACCTTAGGTATGGCCCGGAAAAATATGAATTAGGCCCACTCCCAGACTATCACGAAGGTGTTGCACCTGTTCCAGGTAGAGATCCTGGCGCTCCGATGTAACAAGCAGAGTAGAATAGACTTGTGAGAAAATGTGAAATCATCAAGTATTTTTGTATCAATGGAAAAACAATCAAAAAAAGTATCCAGAAGAGAGTTCTTGGGTATCTCCGCGTTGGGACTGACAGGATTAACTATTTTGCCAAGTTGGACTATAAACGGTGTTCGAATACCACCTAGCGACCGAGTAACTTTCGGGTTTATCGGTCTTGGCCGACAAGGTATCAACGATTTTAGAAGTTTTTCAAGATGTCCCGGAGTACAAGTTATCGCGGGGTGTGATGTAGATTCAATCAAAAGAGATCGGTTTAGACAGGTTGTTACCGCTTGGCAAAAAGAGAACAATTTGCCGGAGCAATGTGATTCGTATGAATTCTACGAGGAAATGCTGGAGCGCAAAGACATCGATGCGATTGCTATTGCAACCCCAGACCATTGGCACGCGCTAAATGTGATTCATTCCTGTGACGCGGGCAAAGATGTGTTTTGTCAGAAACCATTATCCTATACCGTTTCCGAGAGTTTAGCTATGGTCAAGGCTGTTCGAAAAAACAAACGCATCTTGCAAGTTGGTAGTCAACAGCGATCCGACCGTGAATTCCAAACAGCAATTTCGATGGTAAGAAATGGCAGTATCGGGTATGTCGGTAAAATACATGTTAGGATCGGTGAACCTCCCGCTCCATTTGATTTACCGGAAGAACCTGTTCCCGCCAACTTGAATTTCGATCAATGGTTAGGCCCATTGAACAGTCCGGTTGTACATTACAACTCCAAGATGTGCCCACCCATTTCCTATCCTGACTTGATAGAGAAAGGTGACTGGGCTGTGTGGCGTTATTATAGAGAAACCGGTAATGGCTTCACGGGCGACTGGGGAGCACACCATTTCGATATAGCTCAAGCTGCAATAGGTATGGATGGTTTAGGACCTGTTGAATTTATTCCTGCGGGATATGAAGGAACGGAGTATGCCACGATGAAATATGCCAACGGACAAGTTATGACAGAACAGCCATTCCTCGAAGACAGACCCCATGCTAAAGGAATTCACTTTATCGGAGATAAAGGATGGATTAAAGTTGCCAGGGGATACATAGAATGTTCCGACCCATCACTTCTCGAAAAATCTGAGCAAAAGATAGCTGAAGGTGAATACGAAATTAGCTCACCACATATGGCTGATTTTGTTAATAGCGTGAGGTCACGAAAGGAACCTATCGCTCCTGTTGAAGTAGGCTGTTCTACAAATATTCTTTGTTGTATTCTCAATATTGCCTACGAGCTAGAACGTCCGGTAAAATGGGATCCGGTAACATTAAAATTTATTGATGACAAAGAAGCAGAAGCACATCGTTTATATTGGTATGAATACAGAAAACCACATGTCTTACCCTATTGGGGATAACAGGTGTGGTAACGTGAGATAATAATACGTTTATTTAGGGACATTCAGTAATCACCAAAATAAAGCCAACTAAATCATTGCGAGATAGTTGGCTTTTTCGTATCTTTGGATATTACCCCGGATTTGCAGTTAG
>JGI24711J26586_10000212_pt1 | contig 44222 bp, 38 predicted proteins | sample BioPla3DNA1_FD_26586 | JGI IMG/M metagenome (IMG submission 26586)
CAAACACGCATTGTGCAAGTAGATGCCGAGTTGGTAGAAGTAGATCCTATTGATTCAAAAGATGAAGGTGATTTGGTTTATCCGACGGTGCATATTACTAATAAAGGCAATATGCCAATCAATGGTATGGCACTTATTCTAAGTATTAATAATGTTCAAGTTCTTACCGAAAATATTGATACATTATTAAATGCCGGTGATACCATAACTTATACATTTGAAAATCCATATACCGTTCCTTATGCTAGCGAACAACAGCCTTACTATCAAATGAAAGTTGCAATAGATTTGGATTGTGATGGAAATAGTAATAATAATTCCAGTTCGAAATTCTATAATGTTAATGTAGAAGGTTCAATAGATTTATCTATCGTTCAAATACTTTATCCTTTAAAAGATAGTTGTTTGTCAGGTCATACAAAAGTATATCCGTCAATAGAAGTATTTAATTCAGGGACAGGTTATGCGCAAGGAGCTAAGTTGTATGTATTGGTTGATAGTGCGGAAGTTCAAACTCAATCATTCGTTGAAACATTGGATGACGTGCCTTCTCAAACGAGTATTACTTTTAATTGTTCTAAATATTATGTAGTTCCTAACTTTAAAGATACTTATACTGTTACTTTCTCAATTGAATTTGAAAAAGATGCAAATCAAGGGAATAATAGCAAGTCAGTTGTAGCATGTGCTAAAGAAGTAGTCTCTGTACCTACTATGACGGCACTTTCTTGGTCATTAGGACAAAATATTCCTAATCCGGCAGCTGCTAATATGTCAATACCTTATACATTACCTGAAGACGGTAAAGTCCAATTCAAAGTAATGAGCATTAACGGTCAAGTGCTTTATCAAGAGAGCATTGATGCTGTACAAGGAGTTCAATATTTAGACTTTAATGCAGATAATTTAGCTGTAGGTATTTACTATTATAGTATGGAGTATAAAGGACAACGCATAGTTAAGAAAATGACCATACAAAAGTAATTGTAAGTATATAATAAATTAAAATTTAAGAGTGTGTGTAAGTTTACATACACTCTTTTTTTTGTTAAAAAAAGCTGATTTTTAAACTGATAGGATTGGCGGTAGGTTTATGCGGAGAGACAGGGATTCGAACCCTGGGTACTTTTGCAAGTACAACGGTTTTCGAGACCGCCCCAATCGACCGCTCTGGCATCTCTCCAAGAATTGCAAAAATAAAAAAAATAAGTACATCAAACAGACTTTATTTGAATGTTTTTCTATTTTATCTTTCCTATAGTTATAGTATGTTAAAGTATAGTTATAACAATAATTTTATTTTTACGTTCAATAATAAGATACTTATTTCATAATGAAGCATAGAGTTATTTTAATTTATATCTCGTTAATGTTGTTTGCGAATATTACTTTATCGCAAAGCATACATTTTCGTTGTATACAAGTGAATGACTCATCGGATGTTCTATTGTTTTGGGATGCAACCAATCTTCCCGATACTTACCAATTTAAACTATATACGGCACTTAATATAAGTGGTACTTTTCAGCTTTTAGACAGTGTCGATATTAATCAAAGCACTTATACACATATTGGTGCAAAAGCTAATTTAGCTCAAAACTTTTATTATTTACAAGCGCATCCTATCAATGGCGATAAAATGCTTCCTGTTTATACGTCCGACACTTCGCATAACATTCAATTAGTAGTTGATGATCAAAGTACAGGAGTGGCTTTTTTGTCATGGAACTATCCTATTGATTTTTCGCTAAACGATACCTTTTCTATTGAGAGAAATACGGACGGGTTTTGGGATAGAATAGGTACAACTTCTCTTATAACATTCAATGATACAATAACTTTTTGTGGAAAAAATACCTATTATCAAATTAGGTATAACAATGGGCATGGCTGTGATTATATTTCTAATCAAGCGCATGATTTTTTTACTGATTTTATTGCCCCTGTTACGGCACGCTTAGATACGGTAAGTATTAATACGCTTACTAGTAAAACCGAAATAGGGTGGGAGAGAAGTCCTTCGCAAGATACTTATGGCTATATTGTCTATTTTTTTAAAGATAATATTTGGGTAATTTTGGATACTTTATATGGAGCCGAAAATACTTTTTATCGTGACGAGAAAAACTCAGCAACTTCTTGCTCTCAAGAATATCGCATTGCTACACTTGACACTTGTTTAAATGCCAGTCCTCTTGGAGTTGTACATCACACTTTGTTTTTATCATTTACGCTTGATAAGTGCGATAGTATTATTACTTTGCGTTGGAATGATTATCAAAATATGCCCGGTGGTGTCGATTCTTTTCGCATTTATGCTTCTGAAAACAATGGAGATTTTAAGTATATTGCATCTGTAAAAGGCAATGTTTATGAGTATAACTACAAGCATGTCAATGTGTCTAATACTTTCCGACTGTATGTGCAAGCCTATAATTCATCCAATCAATACACAAGTACTTCAAATATTGTTGATGCGGTTTTTAATAGAATAAGTGGAAGTGGAAGTGTTTTAATGCGTTATGTTACGGTCGAAGAAAATAAATATCTTGATATTGCAGCTTATGTCAATGATAGTATTCTGTTTACTAATCTGTTTTTATATAAGAGTTTGGATAGTGGAAAAACTTTTACTTATTTTGATAAGCAAGAAAAAGTTGCCGGAAAGGAAACTTATTTATTTTCCGATAATAAAGTAAATGTTAACTCTCATGTGTATTATTATGTGTTTACTCTTACAGATGAATGTGATATTGAATATGTTGCTTCTGACACAGCCAATAATATCGTATTGCAAGAATCCGCAAGCGATTTTCAGTCAAATTCGATGTTATGGAATGCATACGAAGGTTTTAGTAATGATTTAGAGGCGTATGATATTTATAGAAGAACACAAAGTCAATCTCAATTTTCGGTAGTAAGTAGTGAAGCTGCATCAACGCTTGATTACTCGGAATTTATATTCAATTTGGCTGATGAAGGGAAGACGTTTTATTACAAAGTAGTAGCTGTTTGCCGGAATGATATGTTTAAAGATGAAAGTGTTTCCAATATATTGGAAATTCATAAAAAAGACACATTATATATTCCCAATGCTTTTTACCCCAATAGTGAATTTGAAGAAAATCGAATATTTAAGCCTGTATGTGTTTTTGTTGACGTTAATAGTTATGAGTTTTATATTTACAATCGTTGGGGGAGCAAGATATTTTCTACTACCGATATTCATCAAGGCTGGGATGGTCGTTATAAGGGCAAAGAGGTACCTCAAGGGGTTTATACTTATTATATACAATATAAACTCAATGAATATCATACGAGAGTTGTAAGAGGAACTTTTGTATTATTGCGTTGATTTCAACGTGCTATTTTTTTTCTATTCAAAGCTTGATGGTATTTGCTTGCATTAATAGCATGCTGACGTGCTGAAACAGCAAAATTGTGATACCCTGAAAAATCTTCTTTCGCACACATGTATAAATAATTATGTTTTTCATAATAAAGTACGGCTTCTATTGCCGATGGTTCGGGAATGCGAATAGGACCGGGTGGAAGTCCGAGATATTTGTACGTGTTATAGGGAGAATTTATTTCTAAGTCTCTAAATAATATTCGTTTAACATTTAAATCACCCAAAGCATACTTTACTGTCGGGTCGGCTTGTAAGAGCATGCCTTTTTTTAAGCGATTCATATAAAGTCCGGCTATACGTGCTTGCTCATCTTTGCGGTGATTTTCTTCTTGTACAATAGATGCTAAAATGATGGCTTCTATGTCAGTTAATCCTATAGTGTCTAATCGATTGCGACGATTTTGGTTCCAAAATTTTTTGTATTCTTTGTACATGCGTTCAATAAAAGCTGTCGCAGACGTATTCCACCAAAATTCATAAGTGTTGGGAATGAACATACATAGTATTGTAGTGGGATTCATTTCATATTGTAATAAAAATACGCTGTCGTTTAATAGTTTAAGTAATTGATTTTTATCCAATTCCAATTGTTCGGAAATGCGTTGCGATAATTGTTCTTTTGTTTTTATGTTGTTGAAAATTAGCTTTACAGCTTCTTGTCTTCCGGTTTTTAGTTTATTTATTAAAGAGTTGATGCTTAAATCTTTTTCAATTTTATATCTTCCTGCATGGACGTTTTTGTCTAAATTTTTATACTTGGCAACTTTTTTAAATAATTGAAAATCATTTAATATGTTTTCATTTTCAATGATTTTTAACATTTCTTCATAGGTTGTTCCGGTAGGAATGTATAGATAATCGGGAGCTTGCTGAGAGATAGCTGTTTTGAATATTTTTTGATAAACAATATAACTTAAAGTACTTCCGGCTATCAGGATGAATGCAAAAATACTAAGGATAATAATTATCTTTTTTTTCATTTTTCTTTTAACGGTCTTTATTTGCTATGAGTTGTAAAAAATATTCATCTAACCATTTTCCGTTTTTATTGTTCCATGATTTTCGAGTCGCTGTTTTAATAAATCCCGATTGCAGGAATAAGTTGATACTTGCCTTATTATCTTCCGATATAGAACAGTATAATTGATGCAATTGTAGGGTTGAGAAAGCATAGTTTTGCAGTAATTGCAAAGCTTCGCTGGCATAAGATTTTCGGCGATAAGGAGTTGCAATTATTATTCCGACTCCTGCACGTCGATGTGTGGGATTGAAATCGTATAAATCAATCAATCCGACCGGATTTTTAGTCGTAGTTTCGCAAATGATTAAACGTAACTGCTTCAGACTGTATATGTCTTGTGTCATGGAATTGATAACATACTGTTCTATCGTAAAACGTGAAAACGGCATAATAGTATCGCTTAAATGCCAAATATCTACATCGTTTTCAAACTGATACAATGTGTCAATGTCTTCCATTTCGACTGCTCTTAAAAATACTTTTTCTCCTATCATTGTTTTATGTTTTACCAATTTTCATCAACTTCAATATCGAGTGTTTTCTTTGTGTCGTCGTTTAGTTTTTTATCTTCTTGTTTTGTTTCTTTTATTTTTCTTGATTCCGATTGAAAGATAGTCTTTAAGTCTTCTTTTTGGCTCTTAATTTGTTCTTTAACTTCTTTTTTTGCTTCTTTTCGCGACCATTTAAAACGTGGATTGTCTAAATTTCCTGTGGCAGTAAGATGCACATAGGTGTTGCCTGTATTATCGTCGATAATTTCTCCAAAATCTTCTTCTTTTTTATTTTTTCTTTTTGTTTGGAATTTTTTACTTAAAAGTTCATTCATTTTAATTTTAATATAATAATCCAAATCTCCGTTAAACCATTGATAACCGGAAACAGTTAGGTTAAGAGCGTTGTTTTTAATGTCCATTTCCGGAATTGTTATTACTTGGTTTTTGATTTGAATACGATTGCTAAGTGTTGCAAAACGAATATTATATAAATCTTCCAAATCGACAAATTTAGATAATGATGCTAGGGGTTTAAAATTAAGCAATTGACCATCTGTAATGGTTATATTGGAAAGAGCATCAACACTTTCGAGAAGTATATCTAAATTGTCTTTGATATAGGCTTTGAATAAAATAGTCGTACTTGCCGTGCCTCTAATGTTTTTATCGGTTAAGCCGTTATCCGATTGTCCGAAATTATTAAAAGAATAAAACATTTTCCGTACATCTACATTGTTCAGTTTAGCACTACAATAAACTAAAAATGTTTTATTTGATTGTTTTTCTGCATATCCTGAGGCTATCATATTGCCACCAAAAGATTTTAAATTCAGATTGTTTACTGTAAATGTATTGTCTTTTAAACTTGCATTGCCGCTGACATTGACTGCTTCAAATTTATCGAAGACAAATTGATTAACAGAAAGTTTTATATTGAAATTAATATTAGCGGGAAAAACGAGTTCAAATTCACTGTCCGACTTTTTAGAACTTGTTGTTTCCTTGCGAGCTAAAAAAGTATTCATGTTTAGATAAGGAGAAGATACGTCAGCAATAATATGCATAGGTTTTTGATTGTCAAAGATATAATCGAAAAAATGATTAATTTTACCGTTGATGATAAAATTGTTTTTATTAATTTTACCATTAACATAGTCTAAATACAACACTTGATTGTTCAATTCTACCTTTCCGTTTATTTCTTCTATGGCAGTTTCACCTTGTACCAATTGAAGATACACATTCGATAGAATGAGAGTTCCGCTCATAGTAGCTTTTTCAAAATCGGCGGTACTAATCGTTGAAAAACTCTTTAATTGGTTTTCAAAATTGATATTTATTTCGGCATTTCCTTTCGCTTCGTAAACATAGCTTTTTGGCATAAAATCTTGCCAATCTTCTAAATTGACATCCGATTCGAGATGGAGACGGACAAAAGGTCTTTGTAAGTTTTTAATATATAGATTCGCTGAAATGTTTTTTTTGTTTAAAATTGCTTTTAAGTCGGAAACTTGCAAGGTCGTAGTTTGTAAAAGCTGAAATCCTGTCGTGTGAAAATTTCCTTGCAAGCGGACATTGATAAGTCCTATATTGTTCGCTATGTTATGAATAGTTCCTTTTTTGATTGAATATTTTGAGCGAATATCTATTTTTTTCTTTTTTCCTGTTTGTCCTTTTATTGTTAAATTAATTTGCAGTAAACCGCCTAACTCGTATCCTTTTATTGCTTCATTCACATAGTCGGGCGTATGTTTTAAGATGTCTTTTATGTTTAATTCTTTGCCGTTCAAATTGATAGAGTAATGCCAATCTTGTATTTTCTTTTGTAAATCTATATCAACATTAAAATTTAATCGATTTAATTGCGCTTTTAAATGCTTAAATTGATAATGATAGTTCTCGTTGTCAATCAGCATATCGGTGTTGATAATCAAGTTTTTATCGTATACGGCGAAATCGCTAGCTACTTTTAAGGAATCTACTGTTAAATCGGTCGTTATTTGCATGTCGAATGTTTTTTTGGCAAAATCGCCTTTTGCTGTCAAAGTAGAGACACTGACTCCAAGCTCGATATCGTCTTCTAAACTTTCATAACTGACATTGACGTTTTTTAATACAATAGAGTTTAAGTTTACGACAAAATCTTTATCCGAACTGTCTTTGATAGAGAAAAAATCCCAGTTGGCTACTCCGTCTTTAAATACTTTTAATCGCAATTCCGCTTTTTTGATTTCAATGCGTTTTACTTTATAGTCGGTTCTTATCAGGTCTAAAAAATTAAAATGTAAATAAACAGAAGAAGCGGACAGCATGTCTCTTTTCTCATTAAATCCTTGTACTTGAAGTTCGTCTATTTTTAAAGATGCCATAGGAAATTTTCGTATCAAACTGAATGAAACGTTTTTGTGTTTTATTTCCGTTTTCATTGATTTGTATAGTTCTTTTAATACGATATCGGCTATTTTGTCTTCAAAGACATAGGCTATAATGCCGGCACTTAAGAAAAGTAAAGCAATAAAAATGGTAAAACCCCAGATAATTCTTTTAATTATCTTCTTTTTTTTAGAAGTTTTTTTCTTTATCGTATTGCTGTTCTTTGTTTTTTCTTCCATTTTTTATACTGATTGAAATAGACTTTCAAACGACATTCCATCAAAATTGCCTGAACTCATCATTAGTAAGTTCTTGTTTTTCCATTTAATAGAAGTTAAATGTTGCTTTAATTTTTCCGAATCGGAATATACATGCAGTTTAGGATTAGCGAAGGCGTTCAACACTTGTTGTTCAGTGATAGGCGGCAGTTTTTTTAAAGCAATGGCATGAGGATTAAAATAAACGATGGCTTCTTCGGCGGCATTCATCGTGTGAGCATATTGTTTTAAAAAATCGCTTGTTAAACTACTGAAAGTGTGTAATTCTACGCAAGCCACTAAATAACGATTAGGATATTTTTCTTTCAAAGCACTGATCGTAGCTTTTAATTTAGAAGGAGCATGTGCAAAATCTTTGTAAAGAGCTTTTTCTTTGTCTTCGTATACTTTTTCTAATCGTTTGTTGACGCCTTTAAATGATTGCATAGCCGAATAAAAATCAGCTTTGTTTACGCCCATGCAACTACAAACATGAAAAGCAGCATTCAGATTCAATAAATTATGTCGTCCGAAAATTTGCAATTTATAATCTTTATGGTCGCTGTGAAGTAAATAATTGCCTTGCTCATCTACGCTGTAATTCGGAATAGAGTAGCCGATTTTATTTTTAGTTTTGGTGTTAGCAGCCACTCGTATACAATGTTCGTCTTCCTTGCAATAAATCAAACAGCCTTCGTCGGGAATTAAATCGGCAAAAATTTGAAATTGTTCTACATAATTTTCGAAAGTAGGAAAAACATTAATATGGTCCCAGGCAATTCCGCTTATTACGCCTATATCAGGTTGATATACATGAAATTTCGGACGGCGGTCAATGGGAGAAGTCAAGTATTCATCACCTTCGATAATAATGCTGGGAGAGTCGTCCGATAATTTTGTCATTACTTCAAAACCTTCTAATTGGGCACCAATCATATAATCGCAAGGAATGCCGCAAGTGTCAAGCACGTGTAAAATCATTGAAGTAATGGTTGTTTTTCCATGACTTCCGCCTATGACGATTCGTTTTTTATTTTTCGATTGTTCGTAAATAAAGTCGGGATAAGAGTATATTTTCAGTCCTAATTCCTTTGCTTTTAATAGTTCCGGATTGTCAATGCGTGCGTGCATTCCTAAAATAACGGCATCAATATCAGAGGTAATATTGTTTGCATCCCATCCTATTTTTTCAGGAAAAATACCGTACTTTTTTAATCTTGCAGCTGCCGGGTCAAATATTTCATCGTCAGAACCTGTAATTTTATATCCTTTTAATAAAAGAGATATGGCTAAATTATGCATTGCACTGCCGCCTATTGCTATAAAATGTACATACATATCCTTGATTTTAATTATTCTACAACTTAAAAATATTACTACAAATATATATAAAATTATTGTATTAGCTAAACTTCAAAAAAAATTTATATTAACAATTTTTTTTGAAATTCAATTAGAGTACTAATGCGGCATTTTGTGTATTCTTGTTACTCTGAAAATCCTCGCAAAAAAAAAGCGAAATAAAAATAATAAAAAAGATTTCACCTTTATTTATTAAAAAACAATTTTTTTATTGAATACACGTTGTTATTCAATAAAATTAAGCTTCTATGAGTAATGAAAATTTTATTGATTACGTAAAAATTCTCTTTCGTTCGGGTAAAGGGGGGAGCGGTTCGGCTCATTTAGCACGTACGGCACAGACACCTAAAGGAGGTCCTGATGGAGGAGATGGCGGAAGGGGAGGTCATATTATTCTTAGAGGCAATGCCCAATTATGGACTTTATTACATTTAAAATATACCAAACATGTTTTTGCTGAAAATGGAGAGTCGGGGAGTAAAAATCAATGTTTCGGAAAAAAAGGAAAAGATAGTATTATCGAAGTTCCTTTGGGTACGATTGTAAAAGATGCTGAAACAATGGCTGTTGAAGCCGAAATATTGGAAGACGGACAAGAACTTATTTTAATGAAAGGCGGCAGAGGAGGTTTAGGAAACGTACATTTCAAATCGGCAACTTTTCAGACACCACGCTTTGCTCAGCCCGGAGAAGAAGGCATTGAAAGCTGGAAAATATTAGAATTAAAAGTATTGGCAGATGTGGGTTTAATCGGATTTCCTAATGTAGGAAAATCAACTTTTATATCTGTGATTTCCAATGCTAAACCTAAAATAGCCAATTATCCTTTTACTACTCTCAAGCCGAATTTGGGCATGGTAAAATATAGAGATAATTATTCTTTTGTCGTAGCCGATATTCCGGGAATAATCGAAGGAGCTGCCGAAGGGAAAGGGTTGGGATTGAGATTTTTAAGACATATCGAAAGAAACTCTGTTTTACTTTTTTTAGTCCCTGTTGATAGCGAAAACATTAAAAAAGAATATAAAATTTTATTAAATGAATTAAAAAAATACAATCCTGAATTATTGGACAAAAAGCGGATGTTGGCTATTTCTAAATGCGATATTGTTCCGTACGATAATTTGGAGAAAATAAAAAACAAACTTCCTAACGATCTTCCCGTTGTTTTTCTTTCCTCTCAAATACACATGGGAGTAGACGAAATAAAAGATACGCTATGGAATTTATTAAATACTAATAACTAATCACTTTAACTATTTAACTATGAATGTAATTTTATTTGACGATAATTTTAAGGAAAACCTTCTTCCTTTCACGTATACTCGTCCTCAGGCTGATATTAGAGTCGGTATACTGACACTTCGTGAAAAATGGGAAAAACGTTTGCAAACAAAAACTTCGAGCATAACGGAAGATTATCTGTCTGAAAAATTTCCTTTATATCTTGAGAAGCAAAATCTTTTGATTGCAGGTTCTGTTTGTCCTACCGACGACTTGGTCGAAGCTGTTACTCAATTAAAAACGGGGCAATCACTTTTTAAAAACGGGATTCCTATTGCTCATGTTGTAAGCAGTTTACCTGATTCGTTGTTGACTTATTCGGGCGAAAAAATAGAATACCGAGGCGACTGTCGTTTCATTACGCAATTATATCGTATATTTACGGATAATAAAGAAGAATTATTAATTGATTTTGACCTTATTACAAAGAATAGGAAATCTCAAACTCTCGGCAGTAGCAATCGTGTAATTGGCGATAAAGCAAATATATTTATAGAAGAAGAAGCAATAGTCGAGGCAGCTATTTTCAATACCGATAACAGTAAAATTTATATTGGGAAACAGGCTGAAATCATGGAAGGAAGCATTATTCGTGGCGATTTTGCTTTGTGCGAACATGCTCAATTAAAATTAGGAGCTAAAATTTACGGTCCGACAACAATCGGTCCTTATTGTAAAGTAGGAGGCGAAATTAACAATGTGGTAATGTTTGGCTATAGCAACAAAGCTCACGATGGATTTATGGGCAATTCCGTCATAGGCGAATGGTGCAATATAGGAGCCGATACCAATACTTCTAATCTGAAAAACGACTATAGCGAAGTGAAATTATGGAATTATGCCGAACAGCGATTCGTAAAAACGGGCTTGCAATTTTGCGGACTTATTATGGGCGACCATGTCAAATGCGGTATCAATACCATGTTCAATACCGGAACCGTAGTCGGAGTAGCTTCTAATGTATTTGGAGCCGGATATATGCCTAATTTTATTGCTTCCTTCCGATGGGGAGGAGCTGAAAAAATGCAAGATGCACAAATAGATAAAGTTATTTCTATCGCTGAAAAAGCATTCGGGAGACGGAATAAAAAATGGGACGATATTGAAAAAAACATATTAAAAAGCATTTTTTATCAAGCTAAAAACGGCAAAGAACCTAATTTTCCAAGCCTGATAATGTGATATACAGCGAATAGGCAATTAAATTTGGTAAACAAGTAGATGATTATAAGGAATATGAGTCCCATACGACCATTAACTGAAGAAATAGGAATCTATGAAATAAACAGCATTGAATCACTTTTTTCAGACAATCATCATTTCTATTCGCAAATAGAAAGAAAAAATCATTACTTTTGCAAAGAATCATAAAAAAATCAATAATGAAAGAATTACGATTGTTATTAATTTCTATTTTCTTAGTCTTTTCAGGAAATGTTTTTTCTCAAACAGAAGATTTTAAGGAAATGACAGGCAAGGAAAAAACGGCTTTTATCAATCAAATGCAGTTAGTCTCAAAAGAAACAACAAGTTTACAATGCAATTTTATTCAAAAAAAAGAAATGTCAATGCTAAAAGACCCTTCGCTTGCAATGGGAATAATGTATTATGCAGCGACTAACAATTTACGATGGGAGTATGTTTCGCCTCGTGTTCTTGTTTTTATTATGAACAAAGGAAAAACAGCCGTAAAAGATAAAAACGGCGTCGTTTATTTGGAACCGCAAGCCGATAAAATGATTAATAATATGACAGATATCATTATAGGAATGATTAATGGAAGTACTTTAAGCGACAGTAAAAGTTTTACGGCAAATTATTCGACCAATCAAAAACAAGTATTAATTAAGCTAAATCCGAAAAGCTCTAAAATCAAAATGGCATTTTCCTCTATTCATGTTTATGTAGATGCCGGCACTTATTTAGCGGAGAAAATCATCATGAACGAAGCAGGAGGAGATGTTACAACAATTTTACTTTCAAATATAAAAAGGAATACTTTTATTGCTGATGACAAATTTAATCTTAACTAAATAATGTTGCAAAATAATTTTTACACCATTTTAGAACAGAAAATAGACGACGAAGAAGCTGTTTTTAAAATACGATTCAATCCGCTACATATAATTTATAATGCACATTTTCGGGGAAATCCTATTACACCCGGAGCGTGCATTGTGCAAATTATTAAAGAGTTAGCTTCGTTAAGCCTCAACAAATCATTGATGATTAAAGAAATAAAAAATCTTAAATTTATCAATGTTATTATTCCGCATCAATATCCGGAAGTTTTTGTTCAATTTTCTTTAGTGAACGACGATATTACAGCGATTTATCATCTTAAAGGGACGGTGTATGTTAAAGAAGAAATTTTCTCAAAATTTAGCTTCATTATGAGTTGTTGCTAATAAAAAAAGTATTAAAAAAAGAGCAATGAATATACAAGAGTCCGTTCAATCATTACGATTATGTGTTTTAATACCTACTTATAATAATGATAAAACATTGGAGAAAGTCATTCTTTCGGCTCTTGAATATTGTCCGACTGTTATTGTAGTCAACGATGGCTCAACCGATAATACGGTAAATATTTTAACTTCTTTTCAGCAAAACATTATTTTTATTTCTTATGATAAAAATAAAGGAAAAGGCTATGCCTTGAAAAAAGGTTTTGAAGTTGCTCGAAAAAGAGGCTATCATTATGTATTAACATTAGATGCTGATGGGCAGCATTTTGCTGAAGATATTCCTGTGTTTATCAATAAAATTCAATCAACTTCGGATAGTTTGATAATAGGAAGTCGTGATTTTAATCAAAAAAATATCAATCAAGGGAGTTTATTTGCCAATAAATTTTCTAATTTTTGGGTAAGACTACAAACGGGATATAAACTACCCGATACTCAGAGCGGTTATAGAGTGTATCCTGTCAAAAAAATGAAAAAGATGCTTCCTTTTTGCAGACGATACGAAGCCGAAATTGAGTTGTTGGTCCGATGTGCGTGGCGAGGTATTCGACTTGAGTCGGTGCCGATACAAGTGTATTATCCCAAAAAAGAAGACAGGGTTTCGCATTTTCGTCCTCGTCAAGATTTTTTACGAATCAGCTTGTTAAACACTTTATTGTGTATAATATCAATTGTTTATGGTTATCCTTCTTTGTTAATTCATCGATTAAATAAACGTAAATGAAAAATTTGTTCTTGTTTTTATATTCTTTTTTTCAAAAACGGAAATCTGTATTATGGCTTCTTTTATTTGCCCTTATTTTTATATTTGTATGGGGAGTTACCGGACTTCGTTCCAAAGAAGATATTTCAAGTTTTTTACCTCAAAATGAAGAAAATGAACGAATAAGTTTTGCTTATCAACACATTGGAGCTGCCAATCAAATTTTGTTAACTATTAAAATGAAAGATACTGCTGCCGATACGGATGCCGATTTGTTAATGGAAGCCGTAGATGTATTGGCGGAAAATTTACAAAAAATAGATTCTCAACACATTAAATCAATAAAATATACTATCGACCAAGAACAAATCACGGCAATAACTCATTTTATAATAGATAATTTACCTTATTTTTTAACGGAAAGCGATTACGAACGCATTGATACGATAGTATCAAAAGAAAAAATACGGCAAAAGTTAGAAAATAATAAATACTTACTTTCGTCGCCGATAGGAGGCATGATAAAACAAACCATTATAAACGATCCTTTGGGATTATCACTGCCCGTATTAGCCGGATTACAATCATTTCAACTGAGTGATGTTTATCAATTAAACGATGGTTATATTTTTAATAAAGAGGGAGATGAAGCCATTGTCGTACTTACGTCTAATTATCCTATTAGCGAAACGGCAAACAATGCCCTTCTGATACAAAGCATTGACAGTGCCATTGCTCAAACTTATCAAATTGTTGGAAATGAAATAGAAATTGATAGTTTTGGTGCTGCTTATATCAGTCTTACCAATGCACAACAAATTAAAAAAGACAGTTGGACGTCAATATCAATTGCCATTATTTTGATTTTTAGTTTGTTGATTTATTTTTTTCGAAATGTCCGCAGCATTCTTTTAATTTTTGCATCTATTTTATTTGGAGGTTTATTTTCTTTGGGATTATTATCTTTTTTTAGCGATAGTATTTCTTTGATTGTTATTGGAATAGGCTCAATAATTATAGGAATAGCGGTGAATTATTCTCTTCATTTTTTAGCGCATTATCGGCATGGTTACACCATCGAAAGTAGCATCAAAGACATTACATCGCCACTCATCATAGGAAATATAACAACCATAGGAGCATTTTTAAGTTTGTTGTTTATAAGTTCCGAATCAATGCACGATTTCGGAATTTTTGCTTCATTGCTTTTATTGGGAACCATTTTGTTCGTATTGGTTTTTCTGCCTCATTTTTTACCAAAACGTACACTGTCTCAAGTAGAAGACAAAAAATTAGTTTTTAAAAAATTAGCTGCTTTATCTCCGGAAAATAATAAATGGATAGTATTAATCGTATTTTTATTAACGATTATCTTCTTTTATTTCAGCCGATTCACTACTTTTGAATCCGATATGAACAAAATAAATTATATGACTGAAAAACAGCAATTGCAAATGAACAAACTGAATGCTATGCTGAATCAAAATAAACATACTATTTATTGTGTTGCAGAAGGAAAGACGATACAAGAAGCTTTGGAAAATTACGAACAAACTTCTTCTATCATTGACTCTCTTGCTGTTTCCGATACCATTATTTTCAAGCATTCGGGTATTGGAATTTATTTGCCTTCAAAAGAGATGCAAGTAAAACGATTGGCTTTATGGGAGCAATTTTGGAAAGATAAAAAAGAAAATGTATTGAACGATATCCATTCATTATCGGAAGAGATGGGTTTTAAAGCAAATGCATTCGCTGCTTTCGATACGTTGTTAGAAAAAAAATTAGTCCCGCAAAACACAGATTATTTTCAACCATTAATCGCTGCTTTTGCCGAAAATTATATTATCAACACCGATGATAGGGCAATGATTGTTACCGTTTTATTGACAAAGCCTGAAAATAGATTCCGTTTAGAAGAAAAATTGAACACAATCGATAAAAATACTTTCTCTTTCGATGCTTCGTCCATCACTTCTAAAATGATACAACTTCTTTCCGACGATTTTGACTACATCCTTTACATCTGTGGATTTTTGGTTTTTCTTTTTCTAACTTTATCTTTTGGAAGATTAGAAATCAGCTTATTGGCTTTTATCCCTTTGACAGTTGCATGGGTTTGGATATTAGGAATGATGAGCCTGTTTGATATACGATTCAATATTGTCAATATCATATTGGCTACTTTTATTTTTGGAATGGGCGATGATTATACTATTTTTGTTACCGAAGGCTTGATGTATGAATATACTTACAAAAAGAAAATGTTAATCTCGTATAAAAACACTGTTTTATTGTCGGCTTTTATTATGTTTATAGGAATTGGTTCGTTAATTTTTGCTAAACATCCTGCTATGAAATCTTTAGCCGAAGTAACCATTGTTGGAATGATTTCGGTCATACTAATGGCGTATATTTTTCCGCCATTAATATACAAATGGCTGACCACCAAAAAGGGAAAAAATAGACCAATCCCCATCACTTTTTGGAATCTTTTTAAAACAGGACTTGCTTTCCTTATCTTTTTTGTAGGAAGTATTTTTTTAAGTCTAATAGGCGGTATTATGTTGATAATAAGAAAAAACAATAAAAAAAGCAAATACCGTTTTCACCGAATTTTGTGTTATACGATGCGTTTTTTAGCTCGTTTGATGTTTCAAGTGCCGTATAAAATTATCAATGAACACAAAGAAACTTTTGAAAAACCAAGCATTATTATTTGCAATCATCAATCCCATTTAGATCTTTTATATACTTTATTATTGTCGCCGAAAATCATAGTTTTGACCAATAAATGGGTGTGGAATACCCCTCTTTACGGGTGGATTATTCGCTATGCAGATTTTCTTCCTGTAATTGATGGTATTGAAAATAATGTAGATAAATTAAAAGAATTAACTACAGATGGTTATTCTGTTCTTGTTTTTCCCGAAGGCACACGTTCCGCCGACTGCACTATTTTACGCTTTCACCAAGGAGCGTTTTATTTAGCAAAAGAACTCGAACTCGATATTGTTCCCGTAGTAACTCACGGCATCGGATATATGTTTCCTAAAAAGGAGTTTTTACTGCGGAAAGGAGATGTAACTATTCGTGTAGAAAAACGTATTTCGCCTGAAAATAAAACATATAGATTTAATAAATCGACATTAGAAACTACCAAACTAATGCGACAATGGTATCAACAGGCTTATGCCGAAATGGTTAAAAAATACGAAACGCCTGCATATTTTAAAGAAATGATTATTTATAATTACATTTATAAAGGGAGAAAAGTCGAATGGAAGGTGCGAAGGTCATTACGTTTACATCGTAATTTTGAACGGCAAATAGCACAACTTCCCGAAGAAGGAAACTATCATATCGAAAATTGCGGCTATGGAGAATATGCTTTGTTGGCGGCATTGGTAAAGAAAAATTTACAAATAACTGCTACTGATTCCGACCCCGAAAAAGTCAAGCTCGCTCGTAATTGTAACGCTATACCTAAAAATTTAACATATATTTAAAACATGAACAATCGACACATTTACGATGTACTTATTATTGGCAGTGGATTAGGAGGTTTGGTATGTGCTTATATTTTATCGAAAAACGGATATAAAGTTGCTGTTTTAGAGAAGCATACGCAGATTGGCGGATGTTTACAAACCTTTAAACGGTTTGGGGTTAAATTCGATACGGGAATGCACTATATCGGTAGCATGGAAGAAGGGCAGTCTTTGTATAAATTATTCAAATATTTGGGATTATTAAATGTACCTTTGAATAAATTAGACCCCAATGCTTATGATATTATTTCGATTGCAGGCGAAAACTATCAATATGCCATGGGCAAAGAAAATTTTATAGAAACATTGGCAAAAGCCTTTCCTAAAAGAAGAAACGACCTTAAAACTTATATGCAACGTATTTCCGAAGTAGCAGGTGCTTCGCCTCTGTATAATCTTAGACCAATTAAAGGAATTCCTGTTATCAATCCCGATTATATAAAAATAAGTGTCAATGATTTTATTGCTTCCGTTACTTCCGATGAGAAACTACAAAATGTTTTAGCCGGAAATCTTCCTTTATATGCCGGGATTAAAGATAAAACTCCTACTTATATTTATGCTTTAATTAATGCTTTTTATATCCAAAGTGCTTTTCGAATTATTAATGGTAGTGATAAAATTGCCCATTCTCTTGCTGAATCTATACGAAGTTTTGGAGGCGAAATTTATACTTCTACCGAGGTAACGGAAATCCTTTTTGATAATAAAAAAGCAACAGGTGTTCAAACTCGAAAAAAAGGAATTATCGAAGCTAAAAATATTATTTCTAACATTCACCCCGAAGCTACCATTAATTTAATCAATACTCCTTTGATACGCAATGTCTATAAAGAACGTATTCGTAGTTTGGAAAACACAATTTCCAATTTTACGGTATATATCAAATTTAAAGAGAATAAAGTTCCATACTTAAATTCAAATTTTTACTACTATGATAATGAAAATGTTTGGGGAATAAACGATTACGACCCATCTCAATATCCTCAAAACTATTTGTTCATGCACCAATGCCATGTCGGCAATCCGACTTATGCTGAAAGTGCAGAGATAATCGGTTATATGAAATATGATGAAGTAAGAAAATGGGAAAACACAAGCATTGGACGACGTGGAGAAGACTACAAAGCATTTAAGGAAATAAAAGCTCAACAATTATTACAAAAATTAGAGAAATCTTTTCCTAACATATTATCCGATATCGAAGCTTATGAAACCTCAACACCATTGACTTATCGTGATTATACCGCAACAAAAGAGGGGACTATGTATGGCATTGTAAGAGATAAGAATTTTCCGGTTCAAACATTGGTTCCGCAACGAACAAAAGTTCCCAATTTATTTATGACAGGGCAAAACATCAACTCTCACGGAATATTAGGTGTTAGTATAGGAGCTATTATCACTTGTGCCGAATTTCTTGGAGTCAATTATATTATAGAGCAAATTCAAAAAGCAAATCAATAAATAAGTTTACTTCAAATCAACGGAAGTATTGGCGTCGGAACGAATAATAAAAGTTTTGGTAATACTCTTTATGGTTTGATATTCATATTTTTCTCTGAAAACTATTTTATAAGTTCCCGGTTGTAATAAGATGGATTCTTGCGTATCATCTTCCCGTAAATTATAAATCCATTCCATTTTATTGTTTCGTAAGACATACAAACTTCCGTAGCCCGGCTGATGTTTTTGGACAACGGCTATACCGGGATTAGGAATTTTAATTTGCGTAGTATAACTTTGATTAATTTCAATATTTTTAATAGATAATATTGGTAAACACAACATTTCCAAGTCGTATTTTCCTACCAAATAAGTCTCTGGGATTTCAACGTATTGAACATTTAAAATTTCTTGTTGCCCTGCTTTTCTAATAATAATCGGTGTTTTTTGGTATTGAGTGTTTTTATTCGAAGATGTTTTTATCAATAAATTGCCTCTTGGAGCATCAATGGGGATAACGGTATGTTTACCGGGGACTAATTTAATATTTGTTGCTTTAACGGGAGGAATTGTATGCACCACTATATCATACGATGGACGTGGGTCTAAATAAAGCGTATCGGGAACGCCGCGTGTATTCATCGTATGGATGTAATTGTATAGTTCTTTTTGGGTATGACTATCGTAAAAGGTCATATTGACATTGCTTTCTGTCGGTAAATTATGAATATCCAATAAATTGACTTGACAACTTGTCGAAAAGAAAATATGATCGATGGCTATTTGAAGAGCATTGCTAAAATCTTCTTCCGTACTGGCATCAATATATGTTCCAACACAATCGAATGCTTCTTTAAAATTTTGACCGATTCCAATAATAAATGGTTTTAATATAATTCCTTTCTTTTGTAGCTCTTGAGATATGGCACAGGGGTCGCCGTCGCATTCTTCTATTCCGTCTGTTATTAAAATAATAATATTTCTGCAATGCTGACAAGGCGGAAAATCTTTGGCGGCAGCTTCTAAGGAGCGAGCTATCGGAGTAGTTCCTCTGGGATAAATAGCTTTTAATTTTTGTTTTATTTTTAAATGGTTATTAGGCATAAAAGGAACTTCTAATTTTGTGTCCGAACAATCGTAAAAACGATATTCTTTTTGATGACCAAAAACGCGTAATGCTAATTCCGTATTGGTATATTCGGCAAGGCTGTCAATCATGCGCGATAGTAAACGATTCGCAATGTTTATTTTTTTATCGCTTTGCCAATCACCCCACATACTATTCGATGCATCGTAAATAAAAAGAATACGTGTCAAATAGTGAGATTCCGTATTTTTTTTAGGCTTATTTTGAGCGGATAAGTTAAAGCTAAGGAATAATAAAACAGCTGTTATTAAATAAAATATGCTTTTTGATGTTTTCATACGTTTATAATTTTTTCAATTTAAAGTTATGGAACTCACATGCTTTATAACTTGTGTGTCAAAATGAGTTGGGCATATTCGTTTCATATTGCTTATTCGTTTTCTATAATGTTAGTTAATAATTTAATAGCTTGAAAAGCAGATTGATAAATTATTTCTTTTCTTGTCATATTGCCAAAACGAAAAAGTTGCGTATGGACTTTTTTATTGGAAGCAATGGCAATCCAAACTGTTCCTACGGGCTTTTCGATAGTTCCTCCGTCAGGTCCTGCTATACCGGATACGGCAATAGCATAATCCGTTTGCAATGTTTTTTTACAATTTTTTGCCATAAGAAACACAGTGTTTTCGCTTACGGCTCCGTCTGTTAATAGTATTTCTTTTGGGACGAGTAATATTCTTTCTTTAATTTCATTGGCATAAGCAATCACTCCTCCTTTAAAATAAGCGGAACTGCCGGGAATTGAGGTAAATAAATGAGACAAATAACCTCCCGTACAGCTTTCGGCGGTAGAAAGAGTATTTTTCTTTTGAATTAAATAGTCTGTTAAATTTTTAAGCAATTCTTTGTCATCTTTCCTTAAAAAAGGACTATTTGTATTTTTAATCTTTTCCATAATAAGATGATGATGCATTATTTTTGCAAAAATAAAAAATAATTCCTAATGAACGGTCATTTTTATTGAATAAACGATATTTTTCTTAAAAACAGAAAACTTAAAGAAAAGGGTATTTTATAAAGAAATTTTTTATACTTTTGCACTTCTAAAAATAAAAGGTTGGTTTCAGTAGCTCAGCAGGTAGAGCACATCCCTTTTAAGGATGGGGTCCTGGGTTCGAATCCCAGCTGGAACACAAGGGTTAGTGGACTCCCGATGACGTTATGTCGCGGGAGTTTTTTTTATTTTATATGGACTTTACTCAATAAGCGTAAATTACACCACTAATCCCACCCTTGAATTTACCCCACCCCAGCCCTCCCCACTTGGAGCGAAGCGAAAACGTAAGTTCAGCGAAGTTAAAGCATGAGTACCTTAATATAAAATTCAAACAGCTTTACGAATAAGTGGGGAGGGAGTTTGAAATTGTTTGATTTTCAGCTGGTTGTTGTTTTTATTACGTTATAGTAGCTTCGGTTATTGAGTTTGTCGAAGTAGTCAAAGTAGTCAAAGCGTCAATTCGTAATTCGTAATTGTTTATTCTACCTTTTCAACCGCAAAGGACGCAAAGAAACTCTGCGACCTTTGGGAATCCTTTGGGAACTCTGCGGTAAAAAAATAAAAGAGAGGTAAATATTTATTTTTTATTGATTGAAACAAATAAAAGTATATCTTTGCAAAATAAAAAAAATAAAAAATAAAGTATGAGTACAAGTTTAAAAAACACAAAGACAGAGAAAAATTTATTAACTGCATTTGCAGGAGAATCTCAAGCGAAAAATCGTTATACCTTTTTTGCTAAAGTAGCAAAAAAAGAAGGATATGAACAAATCGCTGCTTATTTTATGGAAACGGCAGAGCAAGAAGAACAGCATGCAAAACAATTTTTTGGTTTTCTTGAAGGAGGAATGGTCGAAATTACAGCGGCATATCCGGCTGGAGTTATCGGCACAACAGAAGAAAACTTATTGGCAGCAGCTGAAGGCGAAAAAGAAGAGTGGGCGGAGCTTTATCCTCATTTTGCAAAAATAGCCGACGAAGAAGGTTTCCCAAAAATAGCGGCAAAATTCAGAGCGATAGCCAAAGCAGAGGCAATGCATGAGGAGCGTTACCGTAAATTATTGGCAAATATTAAAGAAAATAAAGTATTCGAAAGAGCAGAGTCCGTGAGCTGGGTTTGCCGAAAATGCGGTTATGTTCATGTTGGAAATAAGGCATTAAGCAAATGTCCTTCTTGCGAACATCCTTTGGCTTATTTTGAATTGAAAAAAGAAAATTACTAAAGAATTAAAAAAATAAAGCAAAAAGAGCTTTTAGTATTAATAAACTTGCTAATTTTGCAATGAAATTATTATAAATAATAAAATACTTAGAATTATGGCATATAAAATTGATCCAGAATTATGTACAGCATGTGGAACATGTATAAGTGAATGTCCTGTTGGTGCTATCTCAGAAGGAGATGTTTACTCTATCAATCCGGACGAGTGTATAGAATGCGGTGCTTGCGCTGATGTTTGCCCCGTAGAAGCTATTCACCCTGAATAATATAATTCGGTAAAAAAAGAAAAAAGAGGTGAATTCACCTCTTTTTTTTATGCTTTTTATTTGCTTGCGTATTATTGTTTTATAAATTTTTTCGTGATATTTCCTTTATCCGTATTAATAGAAATTAAATACATCCCTTTTGCTAAATCACTAACGTCTATCACAATATCCGATGTGTTTGTACAATGATTTTTTATTTGTTTTCCCATATAATCATAGATAATGATATTGTTTACTTTGTATTGGGCTAAATCGATTACTAATTGATTTGTAACAGGATTAGGATACAAAATCACTTGATTTTCAATTGCTGTATTGTCATATACTCCTATCATGCCCGAAGTATAGTTCAATTCCCAACCATCAAACACATTTTTTTCGTCTGTTTTAAAAATAAAAAACAAAAAATTCGTATTAAATGTAAAAGAAGTATCTCCTATATTTCCTGAAAGGCTTAGCAATAATTCTTTTTCGCTGGGACCATAATCGTAAATATACAGTATGTCTTTATCTTTTTCTGTTTCAAATTTTGTGAAATTCAATGTAATACAAGTAACACCATTTATTTTTAAGTGTTTTTTACATTCTGTAAAATTGTTGTATCGCTTGTTTCCACTGCCATCTTCTATTTTTCCCGACTTGGCTGTTATTATTTGCAAAGGATTGCAATAAGAAGGAATAGTTATTGAATAATAAGCGTAAAAACCATTTTTGCTTGGTCCATCGTGTGAAACTAAACGCACTATTATTTTTGTTCCTGTTATCTCTAAATTCATATTTGCCGAATCGTTTGTAATGATAATGTTTTCATTGTTATTATCATTAGAAGTAATGAACAAAGTGTCGTTTTCAGCAATTTGATATTGAATATAAAAATTTATTTTTTGAATACTGTCAAGGTCGGGGAAAATTTTCCATGTATAATCCATATTGTTTGCATAATTATGAATGCGTCCGCTTCCATCTTCAAACGAGCCTGCTGCTTCGGTAAATATCGTTTCGCCGACAATGGTTTTTGGGTCGGGATAGGTGTATAAAGAGGTGTCGGGATAAGCATTAATAATGATTTCTTGCGCTAAATTAAAATTATTTCCGCCCGGACTTAGGGCGTCGGTATAAAAATATCCATCCATATATCCGTCCCATCCGAAATTAAAATGATAATAATAATTTGAATCAACACGTTGATAACCATCACAAATAAATCCATGTCCATTGGTGTCGGGAATACTCCAGCCTGCATAGTAAAGAGGAATTTTTCGGTTTAAATGCGATACGATGATGCTATCCCAATTTTGAGTGGTCGTATCTCTGAAAACATATTCTGTTTCCGGTGCATATTTAAAATAAGTACGTAAGACATAGGCAGCTTTATGATTGTACATTGCTGAGGCTTTCGGACCATATACCATATCGACTGCAACTCCGCAATGATGTATTAATAAAGACATTGCTGTATTAATACCGTTAGGAATATCTGTCATGGCTGCATAATCGTAAGTAGCTGCGCTAAAATCGGCGGCAATAGTTCCGTAAGTATCATGTTCATAAGAATAAGCACCTATGCCTGTTGTCGGAAAACGAAAATAATATATTAATTGAGCAATAGCTGTTGCAACACAGCCTGTTACAACACGTCCGTTGGGACCCGTTTCATCTTTTGGGCAAAAATAATTATAATTTTTTCCTTGTCCCCATTTCGATGTCAACAAAGGCGAAATAAATTCAATGTCGTTATCAAAATCTTTTTGATTCTTTAATAATTTACTCCACGATTGAATGTTTTTTTCGGATATTTCTTCGGAAGATGATTGCAGCAATCGGATTTGATTTTCATAATGTTCCAACCACATTTTAACGGGCGGCGTAACATTTTCCACTTCAAAAACATCTTTGTCCGAAAAAGCCAATATAGGTACCGAACGTTTGTCGGCGGCAATTACAACAAAACCTTTTTCCGCATTAAACACATAAAACAATGTGTCTTGCTTATCTTTTGCAATATAAGAACATGTTGTTGCCGATTTCTGTTGTTTTGAAAAAAAGTTCCGTGCTACTTTTTGAGCTTCACTGTAGGTGATTTGCTGTGAACTTATCTCTCCTATTATCAAGAAAATAGAGGATAGAATAAATAATCTTTTCATTATCATGATGATTTATTTTTAATAGAATACAAAAATAATAAATAAATCAAAAGGAATCGTTAATTATTTGTAAATTGTAGTATCTATCGGCTGATTTTGTGATAAATTTTTTCTATTTCTTTTGCTATTTCCGAATCTTTTGCATATTCGATAATGCTTTTACAGTTTACCATAGCATTAACAATTTGTATATCAAATGGTAATTCTCCGGCTATTGTAATATTTTCTTGTTTACACCAATTTTTAATGTTTTGTGTCATTGTAGGATTTAAGTCATGTTTATTAATAATAATCCATATTTTCAAATTAAATTTTGATGTAAATTCTACGGCTCGTTGTAAATCGTACAATCCGGAAAGAGTAGGTTCTGTAACTATTACTACATGATTGACACCCGTTATGCTCGAAACGACAGGACAGCCTATGCCCGGCGAACCGTCAATAATGATTGTTTTTAAGTGATTTTCTTTTGCAATTTGTTTTGCTTTATCTCTCACAATATTCACTAATTTTCCTGAGTTTTCTTCTCCCGGGGCTAATTTTCCAAAAACCATTTTGCCATTGCGAAAACTTCCTGTAAACACTCTGCTTTTATCGTTATCTATCATTTTTATAGCGTCTACAGGACATACGCGTGAGCATAACTTACAGCCGTCGCACGAAATTTCAGAGATGACAACTTTATTATTAATTGATTCGATTGCATCAAATCGACAATAGTCAATGCATAAACCGCAATTGCTACAAACTGCATAATCTATCTCGGCAATTTGTTTTCCAATATACACTTGTTCTTCTTCAATGATTGGATTAAAAATAATATCTAAATTGGCTGTATCTACATCACAATCAGTTAAAACAACTTTTTCAGACAAGGTAGCAAAAGCTGCACTTATACTGCTTTTCCCTGTTCCTCCTTTTCCGCTAATGACTGCTATTTCCATATCTATCTTTTATTAAATGAAACATTTCAATGAATTTTGTTTGTAATTCAGGATAATAATGATTAATCAATTCCCCTTTTGAATAGTGCAAAGCAATTTTTTTATCAAATGGAATTTCCATTAAAAGAGGAATATTTTCTTGTTTAAGGTACTCATAAACCGCATTGTTTCCTATTCCGGTTCGATTAATAATTACTCCATACTGTTTATTCATTGTTTGCAATGTTGCTATTGATTGTTTTAAATCGCTCAAACCAAAGGGTGTAGGTTCCGTAACCAAAACAACATAATCTGCGGATGTTACGGTTTGAATAAAAGGGCAAGAAGTTCCCGGCGGGGAATCAAAAATAACGATTTCTTTATCAATGGCTTCTTTAATTCCTGCTTGAATGACTGAAGTAGGAGCGAGGACTCCCACTTTGACGCGCGTTTCAATAAGAGAAACATGTTGTAATAAAGTATATGTTGTAACATGTCCTATGACAATATCTTTTTCAGTAATAGCTCCGTAATTGCATGCGTATAAGCAAGCTCCACAGTCATGACATAAATCTTCCATTACTTTTATAAACTTAAAAGGGGGAATAATGACAATTGCATTATAATTACAATATTCATGACATTTTCCACAAAAAGTACATTTTTTTTCATCTATAACAGGGACTTTTTGGTAGATTGTTTTTGATTTTTCTTTTTTTCCTTTGAAAAAAATCATTGCATTGGGTTCTTCCGCATCACAATCTACCAATACCACTTCTTGGTTTTGTTGTTGTAAGGCATGAAGTAAGTTGGTGGCAACCAATGTTTTTCCTGTTCCTCCTTTTCCACTTGCTATCGCAATTTTTATTGTTTCTTTCATATTCTGCACTCATTTTTTATTATACACTATAAAACTTCCTTTTTCTACATTCAGTTTTTCGGCTATAACGTCGCATTTTGTCATTAATAAGAAAAACAATCTCGTGTCATTTTCTTCCATCAGTCCTTCAAAATTCCCTTGTCCTTTCGATAGTATTAAATCTGCCGAAGCGTATATGTTAAGGAATTCTTTGCTGCATTGACTCAATACGGTTGACGGACCATTAAATCCATTAGAGACAACTTGAGCAACTTTTTCTAAACCGACTTTTTCGGCATCTTTCAAAGTAACATCGTTTAATATAGGTGCATTACGAACAGCAAAAATTACTTTATTCGGGTCGAGTGTTTCGATAAAAAGTTTATCAAAAACAATTTCTCCTGCATTGTCTCCTAAATACAGTATTTTTTTAGCTTTTTTGGTTTTTTGGTAAAGCAGTTGTGAATCGTCGATGGCAAAAGTTGTTCTCAACACTTTATTTATCGTTTCTTGAATGTCAAAACTATTACTTGCAGCGTAATCCATAATATTTCCTGCAATGGCTAATCGCAGAGCCATATCGAATGGATTTTCGGCATTCAGCACTTGAGATTGATATTTTTCATATAACTGCAAGCCGACTAAATTGCTGTTTTCTTTCTCTTCAACAAAGGGGTCGAATGTTCCTACTAACTCATAAAATTTATGATGTAAATGTCTTTGAATATCAAGTCTATTGTGATATTTTGCTATGACTTCGTCAAAATAGCTTAAAAAATTATTTTGTGTTTCAATCGAAACATTAAATTTTCCGAACAATCGTCGGTAAGTTTTTAAAAAACATGCTTTACACCTATGGTCTATCGTGTTGTTAATAGTGTTTTCATTCATTAATGGTCACAATAATTGGCATTAAGTATTAGTTTGTTATCTAAAAAATCTCGAATAAGTTCTTCAGAAGTTTTGATAGGTGCTCCTACAAAAACATTGATATTTTGCTGATTAAAAAGATTGATTGCTTTTGCTCCCATTCCTCCGGCTATAACGTCGGTTGTCCCGAATTCGGCAATCCATTTAGGATACAATCCGGGTTCATGCTGTGGCGGAATTACTTCCGTTACTTTTGTAATGTTGTTGTTTTCTACGTTTACAATTCCAAACGATTGACAATGCCCAAAATGAGGACATAATTTTCCATTTTCCAATGGTATTGCGATTACTTTTTTCATACGTATATGTTTTTTTATTTAAATGATAACATTCTTTGTAAAACAACGAGAAGTTTATAAGCCTCTCGTTGTTATTGTTTTATCTTTTTCCGAAACCGGCTCTGCCCATTCCGAAACCTCTACCGCATCTATTACCTCTCATTCTAAATCCTCTTCCTGCACCTAAGCCTCTACCCGTAAAGTTGTTAACTTCATTTTTAGTGTTTTCATCGGCTTGAGGGCTATTGCTTAGACTGGAAGGATTGCAATTACCCATTCGACGACCTGTCATGGGACCTTCTCTTAATGGACCGGTTTGATCAAATCTTGGCATTATTACCTCCTTTTTTTTAATTGTTATGAACTTTATTTATTTTTTTCTAACTTTTCGATAATATCTTTAATTTTTTGTTCAGGTTCTTTTAATATAATCATTTGTATTTTAAGACTATCTAATAAAGGTTTTATCTTCATTCCAAATTCTCCCGATATAATTTTACCGACATTGCGGGAAGCTACCAATTGCACTGCTGCCGGACCTGCTCCGTCTTCAACGTCTTTGTTTGGATTAGGAATAATTTCTATTGCTTTGCTTTCCAAATCGTAAAAAACAAAATAAGCACAACGACCAAAACGAGAGTCAATGGTTGATTCTAATGAATTTCCTGTTGATGTTATTGCTATTTTCATATTTATATATTTTATATTATTAATTATTTTAATTGCTTAACTGTCTTGTTCTCTATGTTTACGACCATGTCTTCTTCCGTTTCCACGGTGAGGGGTAAATTCTGTATTTTGATTCATGTCTTTTTCTATATCAATTTGTTCACACTCATCTACTTCTTTATTATAACATAAAGGGCAATGTATGTTTTCTTTTTCAAGATGATTGAAATAGCAGTTGCATTCTTTGCAATAAAACCAATCGGTATCAAAATAAACTTTTCCTCCGTCTATCGTTATGGGTCTCCCTTCGATAAATGCTTTGGCAATTTTTTGTAATGCAGAAGCATATATTCTTGTAAATGTCGGTCTTGAAACACACATCATAAGCGAGGCTTGATGATGATTGAGCAAATTATAATCGCTCAAACGTATGGCTTCGTATTCTTCGTATAGCAGATTAATGGGTGCCTCGTCAGATTTTTTTAAATCTTTCCCATAAGGTTTAAATCCTTTAACTTTCGGTATATCAGATATTTTTCTTAATACTCTTACTCTTGTTTTCATACGTTTCATAATGTTTAATGAACTATTGTTCGTTGCAAAAGTAATAAACTATTGCTTAATATGCAAGTGTTTTTTTGAAAAAAATGAAATAAAAGATTATCTATTTCATTTTCAGAGAGAAAGATTTTGAAAAGATTTTGGAAATATTTATTTTACTATTTCGGCTACTGTAAAAGCACTTCCTCCGACAAAAACGATGTGATTTTTTTTTGCCTTCTTTTTTGCCGTTGAAAATGCATTTTTTACACTGGGATAGCATTTTCCGTATAAATGATGTTTTTTGGCTTCTTCTTTTAATAGGCAGGCATTTAATCCTCTCGGAATGTTTGCTTTGCAAAAATAATATTCGGCATCTTTTGGCAGTAATGCTAACATTTTATTTATATCTTTATCGTTTACAACTCCTAATACAAAATGAAGTTGTTGGTACGGTATCATTTTTAATTGTTGTACTATTTCTTTTATTCCGGCTTCATTATGTCCTATGTCGGCTATGCAAAGCGGATGAGTTTGCAGATATTGCCATCTTCCTTTTAATCCTGTGTTTTTTATGCAATTGGCTATGCCGTGTTTGAAATTACTTTCTGAAATTGTGTATTTATTTTTTAATATTTCGTAGGCAGCCGCAATCGTTAAAAAGTTTTTTTCTTGATAAATTCCTGCTAAAGGCGAAACGACATTTTTAATTTGAAGTATTCCGTTTTTATAGATATCAAAGGATGTAAAGAGACGCTTTGCTCGATAATATTTTTTGATATTTTTCAAAGTATAACATTGATCTGCAAATAGAATTGAAGAGTTGAGAAGTTTTGCTTTCTTAATAAATACATCTTTTGTTTCATGATGAGTTTCTCCGATAATTACGGGAATATTTTTTTTAATAATTCCTGCTTTTTCGTCGGCAATATCGGGTAAAGTACTTCCAAGGAATTGTACATGATCGTATGCTATGTTAGTGATAATACTTACATCCGGTATTATCAGATTAGTAGAATCTAATCTTCCGCCCATTCCGACTTCAATAACAGCAACATCTACTTTTTTCTCAGCAAAATAAGAAAATGCCATTGCTACGGTCATTTCAAAAAAAGAAGGTTGAATTTCATTAAAAATCGCCGTATTGTTATTCACAAAATCAACAATGTATTTTTTGTCTATCATACTTCCATTAATTCGGATGCGCTCTCTAAAAGTTTTTAAATGAGGTGAAGTATATAGTCCAACCGTATAGCCTGATTCTTGTAAAATAGAAGCTAAATTATGCGATACGGAACCTTTGCCGTTGGTGCCTGCAATATGAATTGATTGGAATTTTTGCTGGGGATTTTGAAAATGGTTTAAAAGTGCTATTGTATTGTTTAAGTTTGCTTTGTAAGCGGCACCTCCTATACGTTGATACATAGGTAGACTTTTGTATAAAAAGTCAATACATTCTTTATAAGTCATGCTATTGGATTACGAAACGATAGCGAATAATTCCTTTTTCTTCGGTAGCAGCATCCGATTTCGATTTAAATTTCGATTCTTTGGCAGCTTTTTCACATTCTTTCCAAATATCAACATCTAAAATGGTAGTTCCTTTAACTCCTGCTTTTACATAAATCACATTGCCTTCTTTATCGGCTCTGAATTCAACAATGACTAAACCTTCCAAGTTGTTTTTTGATTTTGGGAACGCTTTTTTGATAACGGGTCTTCCATCTAACCAAAAATCTCCGTCACCGGTACCATAACCGGCTCCGCTACCTCCTCCGCTGCCACTGCCCGAACCCGGTCCTATGCCGCTTCCTTCACCTGTTCCTTGACCTGTCCCTTGACCTCCGGTACCTTGTGTTGTTCTTCGTTTAAATAAGGCATCCTCATTGATTGTTGGAGTTGTTGCTTGTGTGGTTTGTTGGTTTTTTCCTGTAGCAATAGACGATGTTTCTTCTGTTCGTTGAGTAGCAAATCTGTTGGCGGATTGAGCTGTAGATGTTGAAGTAGTTGATTGATTTTCACTACCGCTACTTCCTCCTCCGCCACCACCGCTCATATCTACTTCTATTCCATATTCGGGAGGTGGAGGAACTTGATGGGTTAATCCAAGAAACATAAAACAGAAAAACATCAGAATATAAACTACAACTACCGATACGATAGCTATAATTTTATTTTTCTTCTGATGATTGTTATCTCCGACTATGTTTCTATAAGCCATTTACTTGAATTTTTATTTGTCTTTAGGAGCTGTTGCTAAAATCACTTTATGTTTACGATTATAATTATCGTTTACTTTATTAACGGCATCAATAACATATACAACATTTTGAACGGGAACGCTTTTATCGGCACGTACAACAACCGTCGAAGTAGAATCGTTTTTGATTAAGCGTTCTGCTATGACGACATCTAACATATTTTCTTCTACTGCCATTAAATCTTTACCTTCTTTAATAGCATATTCCAAATCTTGATCAATATAGACTTCAAAAGTTTGCTTTGCCATTACTTTACTTGTACTTTGAGGTAATAGTAATTTAATTGCATTCGGACTAACCATTGTAGATGTTATCATGAAAAATATTAATAACAAAAAAACCATATCGGCTTGTGTCGATATGTTAAACTCAGTTGTTCGTTTATTTTGTGTTTTTATTGCCATATCTTTATCTTATTTAACAGGCTCATGTAATAAATCCATGAATTCTGTAGCTTTAGCTTCTAATAAAACGACTACTCTACTAACTCTCGCTACTAAAATATTATAAAACAAATAGCCGAAAATTCCTACCACTAATCCGCTTGCCGTAGTGATTAAGGCAGTATAAATTCCACCTGCTAAATCGGCGATTTCTAAATTATTTCCGCTATTTGCCATACTATGAAATGCAACTATCATTCCTGTAACGGTTCCTAAAAATCCTAACATAGGCGACAATGAGGATAAAGTTGCCACAAGACCTAATCCTTTTTCTAAGCGAGCTACTTCTAATTGTCCTACATTATTAATTGCTTCGCTTATATCGTTTAAGGGTTTTCCTAAACGAGTAAGTCCTTTTTCTATCATTCGGGATAGAGGAGTGTTGGTGTTGCGACACAAAGATATTGCCGAATCCAAGCGGTCGTTTAAAATAAAATCTCGAATATTGTTCATAAAATTCGAATCATCTTTCATTGCATTTTTTAGGGTTAAAAATCTTTCGATAAAAATATAGATAATTATTCCCATAAAAATTAATAAAGGGATGGTAATTTCAATTGTCCCACGAGCAAATAATAAGGACCATAGATTGAGCTTTTCGGTATGAGGAACCACATTTTCAACTGCTTCAACTGTATTTTGAGCGATAGCTTCCGTTTGTAATAGTACTAACTGTAACATATTATGTATTTATTAATATTTATTGCAAAAATACAATTTTTTAGTATTCCATTCTTATTTTACAAATATTTTATAAACAATTTAATGTAAAAAATTCTATTAATAGCTTTTTGATATTTAAGATAATTGATAGTGAAAACCATAAATACAAAAAATTTTCTATTTATGTTTTTATTTAAAAAAAATTGTATACTTTTGCGAAGTGAAAAGATTAAAATAATGAACCAAACCTACAACGCAATAAACTTACAACATGCTATTCAACCAATCAGTTCCAAATGGGGAGAGCAGGGAAGGGCTGTTTTGGGAGATTTGGAAAAGTGGAGCAGAAACCCGATGTTTGAGAAATATCCTTCTAAAATCCAAATATTATGAAAATATTATAAAAATGTAGGAATATAAAAATCGGAAAGTAATTTTAAATCAATGATAGAATTTGAACGCTAATTTTCAGTATGTTATAGAAAAATCAAATAAGCATGAGATATTATAAATATTATAAAATAACAATACTTTTAGTATTGACCGTTTCTTGTAGAAATCAATATTCTAATAAAGATGAAGTATGTCAAGAAAAAGTTTATCAGGATGAAGATGGATATTGTGTGTTTTTTATTAGTGATAGATTTCAAACCATTTTAAAATGGGATGAGGAAGAATATTGTTTTTCTTTTCCCACTGATGATTCTATCATATCACTCAAAACAGATCGTGTTTTATACAAAAAAACGCTATTGTCTTGTAATTTAAAATATGATACTATTGATATGGCAAACGCCATAGAACTACCGAGACCAAGAAATGGTATAGGATTTTTATACAATTTAAGAATTACAGATAAAAAATGGGAAGTTGCACTTTACTATCCTTCAAAATTTAACGACAAAATAAAAGGAACATATAGTTTTTATATTTCTGAATCTGAAGATAAAGTATTCAAAAGGGTACTAAGTACCTTTCTCAAAGATGCAAAACAAGAACATTATCCAATACAAGATAATATTCATAGACTTTACCAAAATTCGGCACATGCTCTTTATTTGAAAATACAATCAAATAAAGAACAATTGGAATATTTCGGTGCAATTTTACCGGCTAAATATGATACCATTACCTCATTATATATGCTTGCTCAAATTACAACTGTGATACTTGGGAATCATATTTTACCTGATGCTTGTAGTAGTAAAATTAGCGATACGATAAAACTTTTAGATATTAGGAATAGATTCAATTCTTATGTTTGCAAAGAAAGTGGTGTCGGATTTATTGTTGAAGATTTTGATAGTATGATTCCACCGCCGTCACCACCAAAAAAAGGCAACATAAAAAATAAACATAATAAGCCTTTAGAATAACTAAAATAAACAAAGCATGAAAAGATTGAATATTATTTTGACATTGTTTGTAGCATTGCTCACGATTTCTTTTATTGCTTTGGTTTCAAATTGACTTAAAAGTTTGCAATAATAAAATGTAATAAATAGCGTTGTAATATAGATTTATTAAAACAAAAAATCTATTAAAGCATTGATATTTAATCGAAAAAAAAATATAACACTTTTCATTTTCTTTTTTGTTGCCGTTGTGTTTTTCACCAATTGCTCAACAAAAAAAAATGCATTTATTAATAGAGCTTATCATGGCATAACGACGCGTTATAATATCTATTTTAATGGAAATGAGAGTTATAAAGAAGCTAAAGCGTTGCTTGAAAAAACCACGGAAGACAATTATACCAATATTTTACCTGTTTATATTTATCCTGACAGAAAAGTAGCTTTGTCTTTTTCGCCGCAATGGGATAGAACAATAGAAAAATGTTCCAAAGCAATTACCAAACATTCTATTCTTATCAAAGGGGAAGAGTTTTGTAAACCCATAGACGACACTTACTTATTAATGGGAGAGGCTTATTTTTATCGTCAAGACTACAATGATGCTTTGCGCGTTTTTTCTTATATCATCAACACTCATCAAAAAGGGAATGTGTGGGCAGATGCTTACACATGGAAAGCAAAAACGTTTTTACAATTAAATAGAATTGAAGAGGCAGAAGAATGTTTAGAGCAAATTCGCCAGACAATAGCTAACCATAAAAATAAAAAATACAAGCAACACTGGGAGGCTGTGATAGCGGATAAGTATATCCGTCAGAAAGAGTACGAGTTAGCTATCGATCATTTGACGGAATTGGAGAAAGCAAGGGGAATGAAAAAAGACTTTAAGACAAGGATTTTATTTATCGCTGCACAGATATACCAAGAGATGGGTTTGCTTCCGGAAGCGACAAAAAAATACGCTAAAGTGTTGAAACGTAATCCACCCTACGAAATGGAATTTAATGCAACGATTAATATGATGCTTTGTCAAGGGAAAGGGGCAAAAAGTGACGCAAAAAATAAATTGAAAAAACTATTGAAAGACAGTAGAAATGAAGAATACAAAGATCAGATTTTTTATGTTTTATCAAAAATAGATTTTCAAGAAGAAGACACCATTGCCGGTATTAGAAATTTGGAAGCTTCCGTTTTTTGGAGCATTAATAATAAATATCAAAAAACAGTTTCGGCTTTAGAGTTGGCGGAATATTTTTTCTCTCATTCCCAATTCATTGATTCACGTCATTATTACGATACCGTTTTATCGATTATTCCTTCCACTTTTCCTAATTATACGGAAATACATACACGAGCAGTCATATTGAAAGAATTAGTTGATAACTTAATGATAGTCAAAACACAAGATAGTTTGCAAAACATGGCAAGAATGTCGGAAAGCGAATTAAATGCCTATTTGGATAAAATTATTGCTGATTATCAAGAAAAAGAAGAAGAACGCATTGCCGATGAAGTAGAAAAAGCGAAGATGATGGAAAATACGAAACGAACTTCTTCTAATGCTCGTAGCTCGTGGGTGTTTTATAATACGACCCAAGCCAAATTAGGCGAACAAGAATTTAAGCAACGCTGGGGAAGGCGTATCTTGGAAGACAATTGGTTTATTAGCGATAAAAGCAGCATGATGTTTATGATGGATGAGGTAGCGCAAGAAACCGAAAGCAAAACGGGAGAATCGGAAGAAACAGTCGAAAATAAAACTGTTAAACAAGGCTCTCGTATTATCGATCCTACTAATAAACAATATTATATACAAGATATTCCCAAAACAGAAGAGGACATACAAAAATCGAATGAGATGATAGTAGCTGCTCTTTATAATGCCGGTTTTATTTATTTTGATGATTTAAACGACAAAGAAAAAGCCAATCAGCAATGGGAATCTTTGTTGTCGCGATTTCCGAAACATAAATTAGAAGCACCTACGTGTTTTCAGTTGTATAAATCATATAAATCGCTGAATAATAACGAAAAAACAGAATATTATAAAAATATTATCTTGTCGAAATATCCTGAAAGCGATTTTGCAAAAATCATTCAAAATCCGAATTATTACGATGAGATACAGAAGAAAGCAAAGGAAGCTCAATTGTTTTACGCTGATTTATACAATGATTATACGGCAAAAAATTATGCTCAAGTTGTTGATAAAGCAGATGAAGGCTTGGAAAAATACTTAGACCCAAGCATTAGAAAAAATATGAGCTATCTGAGAGCCGTATCTTTAGGAAAATTGAATGGCGATGAAACAATGAAAAAAGAATTGCAAACAGTCGTACAAACTTATCCTGCAACAGACATAGACACATTGGCAGCAGGAGTGTTGGAAGCCTTGAAGCGTGCCGAATTTGAAAAAAGTAATGTAAAAATGGCTGAAAAGGATTCAAGTGCCAACTTAGTTCAAGAGTTGAAATACAGTTATGACGAAAGCAATTTTCATTTTGTTATTATTATTGTCAATATAAAAGAGATAAAAGTAGATAAATTGAAACTTTCTTTGAACAACTTCAATAAAGAATATTTCAGATTGGAAAAATTCGATATATCGAATTTTTATATTGATCCTACATTACAAATGATTACCGTATCTCGTTTCGAAAACAAACAAAAAGCAATGGATTATTATAATACGATGAAAATAAATCAAACAATGTTGAAAGATATTAATCAATCGAAACAAACCAAAATATATGTCATTTCGGATGATAATTACAATATTTATTTTAAAAACAAAGAAAAAAGAGAAGCTTACGATGAGTTTTTCATCCAATATTATTTGAATTAACATTATCCATACAAAATAAATCATTATGGGAAAAAATACGGAAGTTGAAAGTACAGTTATTAATTTAGTTGGAGTCGGAACAGAAATCAAAGGCGATATTGTTTCTAAAGGAGATTTTCGCATAGATGGGATACTCTATGGAAATTTTTATTCTAACCTTAAATTAGTGGTCGGACCTTCGGGAAAAATAGAAGGAAATATCGTTTGCAAAGATTGTGATATTTCAGGAATTGTCAAAGGAAATATCGAAGCACAAGAAACCCTAAGTTTAAAAGCTTCGTCGAATGTTGTAGGTGATTTAAAAGTAAAAAGATTATCTATCGAACCCGATGCCGAATTTACGGGCAATTGTCAAATGAGTAAAACTTACGAACAAGAAGAAGCATAAATAATAATACAATGAGCAAACAGGAAAAGTTCCAAAAAATGTCGTCTTCGTATTTAAAATATACAGGTATGGCATTCCAAATGTTAGCCATTATTTTACTATTTACTTTCGGAGGAATTAAATTGGATAAATGCTTGGCTTTGAGTTTCCCGATTTTCACTGTTGTTTTATCGCTAACAGGCGTAATACTTGGTATTTATGTAGGAGTAAAAGATTTCTTTAAGAAAAAGCCGAAAAAGTGAATATCTTCACAAAGAATTTTGTACCTTTGCAAAAAATCAAAAAATAATGTTAAAGCAATTATATTTAAAATATCTGAAGAGATTATTAATTTTTACAATATCGGTTCTATTGATAGAAATGTTAATAAAACATTATCTTCCTGAAATAATCTCACCACATATAGCCTATTTAATTCTCTTGTTTTTAGTAATGACGGGAGTTGCTCATTATATTATTCTTAAAACAGACGTTAAGCGTTTAGAATATAGTTATGACCAAAATAAAACCAAAGAAGAACAAATGCAGAATATTATGGCTGTTGAGCGTAAATTTATTTCCAGATACTTTCTTACAACAACTATCAAATTGTTAGTATATTTAACGGTTTTGATAATTTATGCATTTGTCAACAGAGAAGGAATGTTGCAATTTTCACTTAATTTCGTAGTACTATATGTGCTTTTTACAGTATTTGAAATCATTATGATTAAACGACCAATACAAAAATAAAATTTTAAAATATTATATAATTATGCCAAAAATATCAGAAAAAGGAATTCGTATGCCTGCTTCTCCCATTCGTAAGTTAGTCCCTTATTCGGATGAAGCAAAAAAAAGAGGAATTAAAGTATATCATTTAAACATTGGACAGCCCGATATAGAAACTCCCAAAGGAGCAATAGCTGCTTTGCAAAGTGCAAAAATAGACGTCTTAGCCTATTCGCATTCAGCGGGTACTTTATCGTGTCGTAAAAAAATAGTAGAATACTATAAACGCTGGAATATCAATGTAACGGAAAATGAAATTATCGTTACGGCAGGAGGTTCCGAAGCAATATTATTTGCTTTTAATACTTGTTTAGACCCGGGTGATGAGGTAATTATTCCTGAGCCTTTTTATGCCAATTACAATGGTTTTGCTATTTCGGTAGGAGTAAGTGTAAAACCTATAATATCGGTAATAGATAATGGTTTTGCTTTGCCTCCCATCGAAGAGTTTGAAAAGGTAATTACTCCCAAAACAAAAGCCATTATGATTTGTAACCCCAATAATCCCACAGGATATTTGTATTCACGACAAGAATTGGAATCATTGGCGAAAATTGTAAAAAAACACGACCTTTATCTCTTCGCCGATGAGGTATACCGTGAATTTGTTTACGATGGAGAAGAAGCATTCTCAGTAATGAATTTAAAAGAAATAGAACAAAATGTTATCTTATTGGATTCGGTATCTAAAAGATACAGTGCTTGTGGTGCGCGAATAGGAATGTTTATTACGAAAAACAAAGAAGTTTACAATGCAGCGATGAAATTTGCACAAGCCAGACTAAGTCCTCCTTCTTTCGGACAAATATTTACAGAAGCTGCCGTTGATACTCCTCAATCCTATTTCGATGAGGTGCAAAAAGAATATATAGCACGTAGAAATATCGTTGTTGAGTCTATTAATAAAATGGAAGGATGTTTCTGTCCCAATCCAAAAGGTGCATTTTATGCAACGGCTCGCTTGCCAATTGACGATTCAGACCGATTTTGTCAGTGGATATTAGAAGATTTTAATTATAACGGCGAAACAATAATGTTAGCCCCGGCAACAGGGTTTTACTCGGTAAAAGGAAAAGGGAAAGATGAAGTACGTATCAGTTACTGCCTGAATGTGAATGATATGAAAGCGTCAATGAAATGTCTATCCGAAGCTCTAAAAGTATATCCGGGACGGAAATAACTATAATTGAAATAAAAAAAAACAATTTATTTTTGCTTTAAGTGATTTTTGTATTACAAAAATAGATACTTTTGTAAAAAAATAATAATAAATAACTAATTAATTTAATAAATAACTAATTAATTTAATAAATAACTAAAAAAATTAAGAAATGAACAGAAAATTTATGTTAATGGTAATGATTGCCATTCTTTTTACTGCATGTAAAAAATACGAGTTATCAGATCCTTTAGATCTGTCTACGCTGCCTACCGTAACACTTAAGGGAACTTTCTATGCTGAATTAGATAAAACGAATGCTGTCCTTGAATATGTACCTGAAGGGCTAACCGTTTCAATTGCTATCCCTTATGTTGATTATGATCCTAACAATGTTTCAGCCGGAAATTACGTAATAACAACGAAAATTGATAAAAAGGGAAGTTTCTCCGTTAATGTTCCTATCGTATCGTCGGGAGTAAATGCTACTATAACTGTTGAAAGTTTTATATATGATGTTATTGATGCTATCACTGATGATACTGCATTTACACGTACGCAATTTGCACTTGTTCCCATTGTAAAAAATGATTTAGGAAAAGGATATTCTACCGAAACAGTTAAAATAGAAGATACGTATGTTGTTGATAATGTAGACCCTAATGCAATGACTTTTACTCCTAACTCTACAGTTAAGCTCTCAGGGACACTTACTTATTGGAAAGAGGAAAAAGAAAACAAAGATACTACTGTACCACCTACCATTTCAGTTTTTGTTCCTATGATAGAAGGTGTTTCTTTATATGTAACTATTACATCGTATGATACGTATGGAAGAGAATTTAAACAAAGCAAAACAGTGAAAACAACTTCGGGGGGAAAATATTCAATAGATGTTCCAATGGTTGATAAAGGACAAGCAGAAGTAAAAATAGAAAGCGAGCAAATATTAGAATTCGAAAACAGAATATTAGATAAAAAATATCTTTACAACTACAAATTAGATGTAACAAAAACGCTATATAATGTAGATTACACGAATGAGGATTTCGAATATGCACAAGACGCACTTATTTATGAAATCGAATAATTAACTTAAAAAATAAATAATATAATATGAAGAAATTAATTGTAATTGTTATATCGCTATTTTTCGCACTATCTGCATCGCAAGCACAAGATGCGAAAAAAGATTTAAGTGAATTATTTCCTAAAAAAGGAGAAAATGCTTTAGGTTTCGATATGGCAACTATTATTAAATTTGTAGGCAACAGCTATAGTGCCAATGGTACATTCGGCTTTCCTGCAAATAGTATAGTAGAGCCGTCACATCGAAGTTTCTCTTTATTTCCTACCGTTTTTTGGAAGTATTTTTTAACCGATAACTTAGCTTTAAGAGCAAGATTCGGCTTAGGAATTAATAATACCACAATACGTGATTTTGTTTTTGACGATGTTGCTAATCTTTTAGATCCTCTTGCCAATAGTTGGCTCACTTCTGCACAAACCGTAGATGTAATGAGAGATAGAAATACAGAGTTTGAATTAGGAATTGGCGCTGAAATGCGTAGAACATTATGGCGTGTGCAAGGTTATGCGGGAGCGGAACTATTTATTGCTTATAATTTTCATAGAGAATTTTATACCTATGGTAATGCTATCAGCAAAACAAATCAAAAACCCACTACATCTGATTTTGCCGGAGGAACTATTAATCCGGCAGTTAGAGTGTTAGAAGTACGAGGCGGAAATACTCTTACTTATGGAGGAGGATTATTTACAGGAGTAGACTTCTTTATCTCTAAAAATGTATCTTTAGGAGGAGAATTTGATTTATATCTAGGTGGAAAATATACATCGGAAGAAATAGGAGCGGGCGAAACATGGCGAGCCGATCAAGTTTTTGTTGCTGAAAGACCACTTACTCCTTATCGTACAGGATTCAATGTTAATCCTGCAGGTTTCTTAAATTTGCATATCTATTTTTAAATAAAATAATCAATTAGTAAAGAGAGTGTTCAATAACGGGCACTCTCTTTTTTTTTGAGTAAATATGTAACAAGAATAATAGAGAAATTAATTTCAAGTATTTGTTTTAAATTCAAGAAATTTTATGTAAATTTGCAAAAAAAAAATTAATCAAATACATTTTTGTAAATAACTAAATAACACTATAATTATGGCAGAAAAAAAATTTATGACATGTGATGGTAACTATGCAGCAGCTCACGTTGCGTATATGTTTAGCGAAGTAGCCGCTATTTATCCTATTACTCCTTCTTCTACTATGGCAGAATACATTGACGAGTGGTCAGCATTGGGAAGAAAAAATATTTTTGGAGAACCGGTTAAAGTAGTCGAAATGCAATCGGAAGCAGGAGCAGCAGGAGCTGTTCATGGTTCACTACAAGCAGGAGCGTTGACATCTACCTTTACAGCGTCTCAAGGATTGTTGCTTATGATACCTAATATGTATAAAATTTCAGGAGAATTACTTCCGGCAGTTTTTCACGTATCGGCAAGATCATTGGCAGCTCAAGCTCTTTCTATTTTCGGTGATCATTCCGATGTAATGAGTACTCGACAAACAGGATTTGCAATGATAGCAACCGGTTCAGTACAAGAAATCATGGATTTAGCTCCGGTAGCACACTTATCGGCAATCAAAACGCGTATTCCTTTTCTTCACTTTTTTGACGGATTCCGCACTTCACATGAAGTACAAAAAGTGGAAGTTACGAATCAAGAAAAAGTAGCTAAATTAATAGATAAAAAAGCATTAAAAGCATATCGCGATAATGCTCTTAATCCCGAAAAACTTGTAACAAGAGGAACAGCACAAAATCCGGATATTTATTTTCAAACTCGTGAAGTTCAAAATAAATTTTACGACGCACTTCCCGATGTAGTAGCAGACTATATGAAAGAAATGAGTAAAATAACAGGTCGTAAATATGCACCTTTTACTTATTATGGAGCAAAAGACGCTACAGACATCATTATTGCTATGGGTTCAATCACCGAAACAATACATACTGTAGTGGATAAATTGAACAAAGAAGGGAAAAAAGTGGGTGCCATAGATGTACATCTATACCGTCCGTTCTCGGTTAGCTATTTAGGCAAAGTGCTTCCCGAAACAGTAAAGCGTATTTGTGTCCTCGACCGTACCAAAGAACAAGGTGCAAACGGCGATCCTTTATACCTTGATGTTGTTGAAGCTTTTGCTAATTGTAAAGACATACCGACAAACAAAAAACCTTTGATAATAGGCGGACGTTACGGTTTATCTTCTAAAGATACAACTCCTTCTCATATCCTTTCCGTATTCCAAAATTTAGCATCAAAAAATCCTAAAAATCAATTTACAATAAGTATCGTTGACGATGTTACCCATAAATCTCTCCCATTGTTACCCGATATTTTTGTATTGCCGAAAGGAACATTCGAAGCAAAATTCTATGGCTTAGGTGCTGACGGAACGGTAGGTGCAAATAAAAACTCAATTAAAATTATCGGAGACAATACCGATAAATACAGTCAAGCTTATTTTGAATATGACAGTAAGAAATCGGGAGGTTTTACTTGCTCTCACTTACGTTTTGGCGATCATCCGATTAAAGCTCCTTACTTAGTTGGAACTCCGGATTTTGTAGCAGTACACGTCCCATCTTATATTAATAAATATGATTGTTTAAGAGGATTGAAAAAAGGAGGAACATTTTTATACAACTCTCCATGGAGTGCAGAAGAAACCTTGAAACAACTTCCCGATCATGTGAAAAAATATTTAGCAACCAATAAAATCAATATGTATATTATTGATGCAACAGCTATAGCGGAAGAAATAGGTTTAGGTGGACGTACAAACACCATTCTTCAATCGGCATTCTTTAAAATATCGAAAGTTATACCTTACGATTTAGCGGTAGATCAAATGAAAAAATTCATTGTTAAATCTTACGAACGTAAAGGTAAGGATATTGTAAAGATGAATTATGCAGCAGTCGAACGTGGCGGAGATGTTATAAAAGTAAATATTCCGGCTGAATGGGCTCATATTACACTTAAATCGGAAAAAGACAATCGTAATATTCCTGATTTTGTTAAAAATATTATGGAACCTATGATAGCACAAAAAGGAAACGATCTTCCTGTAAGTACATTTTTAGGTAGAGAAGACGGAACTTTCCCTGCAGGAACAACCGCTTACGAAAAACGTGGAATTGCAGTAAACGTTCCGCAATGGATACCCGAAAATTGTATTCAATGTAATCAATGTTCGTTAGTATGTCCTCATGCAGCTATTCGTCCGGTAGTAATGGATGCCGAAGAGTTGAAAAAATCTCCGAAAGGAATGAAATCAATTGAAATCAAGAATCCGAAAGAAATGGCGGGTATGCATTTCCGTATGCAAGTTTCAGTTTTAGATTGTACAGGTTGCGGAAACTGTGCCGATGTATGTCCTGCTAAAGTAAAAGCATTAGAAATGAAACCTCTTGCAACACAAATGCAAGAAATAGATCATTGGGAATATGCACAACATAAAGTAACTTATAAAGATCATTTAATTGATAAAACAGCTAACGTTAAAAACAGTCAATTTGCACAACCTTTGTTTGAGTTTTCCGGAGCTTGCGCAGGCTGTGGTGAAACACCCTATATTAAATGTATTACTCAATTGTTTGGTGAGCAAATGATGGTAGCAAATGCAACAGGCTGTTCTTCTATTTATGGAGGTTCGGCACCTGCAACACCTTATTGTGCGAATAAACGTTCAGGATTTGGACCTGCATGGGCTAATTCCTTGTTTGAAGACAACGCAGAATATGGCTTTGGAATGGCTATCGCTACTCGTCAGATGAGAGATAGAATCGAGCGTATTATGACAGAAGCGATGACCGCATGCAAAGATTGTTCGGATGAATTAAAATCTCTTTTCAAACAATGGATAGAAAATCGTGAAAATACGATTAATAGTAAGAAAATAGGAGATCAAATTATTGAGATAGCCGAGAAATGCAAATGCAGTTATTGCAAAGAAATAATCGGATTGAAACATTATCTTGCTAAAAAATCACAATGGATATTCGGAGGAGACGGTTGGGCATACGATATTGGTTTTGGAGGCTTAGACCACGTATTGGCATCGGGAGAAAACGTAAATGTATTGGTATTAGACACGGAAGTTTATTCCAATACGGGAGGTCAGTCGTCGAAAGCGACACCGGCGGGAGCCGTAGCTAAATTTGCTACATCAGGGAAAAAGATACGTAAAAAAGACCTTGGTATGATAGCAAAAACTTACGGATATGTATATGTTGCTCAAGTAGCTATGGGAGCAAGTCAAGCACAATTCCTTAAAGCAATCAAAGAAGCTGAAGCATACGAAGGACCATCTTTAATTATTGCTTATTCACCATGTATTAACCATGGAATTAAAGCAGGAATGGGACGTTCGCAAGAGCAAGAAAGATTAGCTGTCGAAAGCGGATATTGGCACTTGTGGCGTTATAATCCCGAGTTGGAACAAAAAGGAGAAAATCCTTTTATCCTTGATAGCAAAGAACCCGACTGGAGCAAATTCCAAAACTTTATTATGAGCGAAGTACGCTATAATTCTTTAATTGCAACTTTCCCCGAAGAAGCAAAAGTATTGTTTAAAGCAACCGAAGAAAATGCAAAATGGCGTTACAATAACTATAAGAAATTAGCAGAAGGAAAATAAATTTCTTTCTGAAAATAACTATTAACCAAAAGGACCTGTTACTGTTGACAGGTTCTTTTTTTTATTTTTCCACCCTTAATTTTGCTTACATAAAATTTCTGAGAACTGCCTAAAAAGTATGCTTTTTTTTAAATGCAATTATTTTTTTTAAAATTCAAATTTTATCATTGCTGTCCGATAAAAGTTTTTTAGGGTGGTAAAAAAAAGGGGCTTAATTCTTTTTTGAATTAGCCCCTTTTTGGTTAATTTTGCAACTGTAA
>JGI24711J26586_10000218_pt1 | contig 43720 bp, 43 predicted proteins | sample BioPla3DNA1_FD_26586 | JGI IMG/M metagenome (IMG submission 26586)
TCAACACATGTCAGAAAATGATTGAGATATAATGTATCCCTGTTAACTCTAATTCCCTTTTCTCTATATTGAGCCTCCAGGCTGTTAACCTCTTTCCAGAATTCAGATTCACTGACACCATATTTCTTGAAAATCGGAGCCTGCATATAGCCATCAACCAAAGTCTTATCAAAATCCCATATTAACGCCACAATATTATGTTCCACAATTTCCTACCTCACTTATTTTAGACTGCATTTTATAAAAGTTTTGCATTGACCAATCCCCTAATAAATACAAACATCATTCTTTTTCATTACCGATCCTTTAAACTGCCCGTTCTAAAAAGCAAACATCAAACGGTAAGTGAGGAAACTGTTTTATTATGGATACGGAAAAACCATTCTGTATATACCAATCCTTTAATACTTTATTCTCATTGATAATTCCGATAGATATCTTCTTTCCACCTGCTTTTTTTACAGTTTCTACAACAAAATCTATCAATCGTGATCCATATCCATTATGCCGGTATTCGGGCAATACAGCTAACTTTTCCATAAAAAACAAATATTTATCTGACTTTTCAATAGCTACAAATCCCACAAGAGATTTATTGATATACGCACCGTACATATCAACGCCTTTTTGCTTCATGGTTTGCAGGGATTCTAATTCAATATACGCAGGGTTTGTTGGAGCATTTTGTCTGGTTATATTAAATTGATTCGCAACTGTTATAAACGAATCCCTTATCACTCTCACACAATCTTCATCTATAATTTCTATCTTTATTATCTCAAACATAATCTATCTCCTTATGTTGAATTTAAGCAATCAAGTTTATAATTTGCTGATAATATACTTAGCTCTATCATAATCTGTTTTTTTCACATAAAAAATATATTCATAATTGACGTTCATATTTTGGCCTAACGAACCCATCCTCCCCCTTGAGCCGATAGAAAAAGGTGATGGGGACATTCTGTTAACGGTTCTAATTCGGTAGTCTATATTATTATTAAGCAAAGCATCTCTTACTTCGCTTTGTTTTTTCATAGAGTATGTGATATATAGCTCTTTCCTGTTAAAGATAGTAATCATTTCTTATACTCCTATATAACTTTTTTTGCCAGATCTACGCTCAAGAATGATCAGCAAACAACTCTGTTAATCCAAGTCCCCAACGAAGATGTAATTCATCCCTATTCTTACTATGTGTTAAAACCTCAATTACCGTACTGTTTGGATTTTTATATATTATAGGATTATCTTCTTCTCCAAACTCTTTCTTTATCGGCCAGGCAATCTTTTCTTCATCTATACTAAACTGAGCATCTATGCCTTCCTTATTACCCCTTGCATCTAATCTTACCCACTTATGGAATTCTTTTAGATAGACAGCATTCAAGCCATGCAATACCTTATGGTTTATATCTTCATCTGAACATAGCTTTTGATAACAAAACCCGGTTGGTATACCAAAATACCGTAACATTGCAGCAAGTAAATGCGATTTACCGCAACAATTTCCATGGCCAAATTTCAATACTTCTGAGGCTTTGCAAGTAACTCTTTGTTCCCCTATATCGGCTGAATGATGTATTTTATCTCTAACAAACTCAAAAACTGTTTTAATTAAGTCATATTCATTCTTTGTATTTCTTACCACCTCACGGCATTTATCAATGATAATTTTTTGTCCATAATCAATTATCTCATCACTTTTAATATAATCATTTATATTATTACTTTCAGGAAAAAACATTGCATCACCCCTGAACAGCATATTCAAAATGAATATTGTTCTTAATTATTATTCTTATTTTTTTCCCAGATGCTTCAATTAGACAAGAGGCAAGGGAATACAAAGTAAGAAGTAAATAAGACAAAACGCCCAAATCAACCTGATTTAACTTGCACATCCATTATATAGCATTAAGTTGCAAGGTGCAATAATTTCTGAACAAACGTTCGCTATGTATAAAGTGTTTTTATATCGGCTTTATAACCTTAGGTGTACATCATTAAAGAAGCCCCTGAAATAATCAGAGGCATAAAAAGATTTTGCATATACATTGTTAATTGCAAATCCAGGCTATTTGTTTATTGTAGTCTTCCAAAGTCCGTGCAGGTTGCAGTATTCATAAACATCTACCTGGCCGGATTCAGGAACTGTAAAAATTGCCGCAGGCTCCTGACCGGGGGAAAGACTGACTCTTTGTACGCGATCTCCGCTCATTACACAAATCCATTGAATATAATGCTCGGGAACCATCGGATGGTCAATTGAACCTACTCTAACGGTAATTGTATCACCGTTAACTTCAACAGCCGGAACATGCTTCTCCTTTGACGCATCCACTGTATTCGCTACAAGTTTATCCATTGGCTGACCGCAACAAAGCATGTCTATACCGCTATCCTCTATCTTGCCCACTAAGTTTCCGCAAATGCTGCATCTGTAGAAATCTGGTTGTTTTTTCATACCGTACCTCCATAAATATAATCTATTAATTTTAGGCGCTGAACTAATAATATATGACAACAAACCTGGTTTGCCTAAATATAGTTACCACTTTAATATCGCTTCCAACCAAAAAACATGATATTATCAAATTGGGAATAAACAATCATAAATGAAGTATACTTAAATTAGCTTGTTTTCTGGCTTTTGCTATTATGGAGTTGCTCTGCTGGCTTTTTCCAAATATACTTAACTTATCAATACGTTTTGGGGGTAGTATCAATGGGAGAAATTTTAAAAGCCTATTTTGTACCTCATCCACCGATTATTATTCCTGATATCGGAAAGGGAGAAGAATCTGCGGTTTCATCTACAATTGATGCTTATCATGAAGTGGCAAAGCAGGTCAAGGATTTATCTCCTGATGTGATAATTCTAACAACACCTCATGGACCGGCATACAGTGATTACATTCATATCTCACCGGGTCCTGCGTTAAAAGGCTCCTTTAAAAACTTTGGAGCTTCAAAAATTAAATTTGATTTCAAAACTGAAGCAGGCTTAATAGAAAACATTATTGAAGCTGCCCATGCTTACGGCATCGAAGCGGGCGGAGAAGGTTCTGCCGGAGATGCTTTGGATCACGGAGCTCTGGTGCCTCTCTATTTCATATCGCAGTATTATACTGATTTTACTTTAATTCGTATCTCTATTGCCGGTCTGCCTTTAGAACAACTGTATGCTTTTGGCTATTGTATCCAGAAAGCTGTGTTAACCTACGGNAAGAAGATTGTTCTTATAGGAAGCGGTGATTTATCCCACAAGCTTACCAGCGACGGACCTTACGGATTTGCTCCGGAGGGGCCGGTTTTTGATAAATACCTGGTGGAAACAATAAAATCTGCTGATTTTAAAAAATTAATCAGTATTGACAGCCAACTTAGTTACAAGGCAGGAGAATGCGGACTCAGGTCATTTGCCATTATCGCAGGTGCATTAAACGGCTACTGTATTAAATCAAATGTTTTATCCTACGAAGGTCCCTTCGGGGTAGGATATATGGTAGCAGAACTTGCTCCAGGAAACCAGGATCTTTCCCGTGATTTGTTTTCTTTCATTGAAACTATGCACAAATCCGATATTGAGGTAATTCGCAAAGCCGAGGATCCTTACGTTGCACTAGCCCGAAAATCTCTTGAATACTATATAAAAAGAGGAAAAATTCTTGATGTTCCTGATTATCTTCCGGCAGAAATGACTAATNAGAGTAAAGGTGTATTCGTCACTATAAAAAAGCATGGTCGGCTAAGAGGCTGCATAGGNACAATATCACCTGTAACAAACAACATTGCTGAAGAAATAATTCAAAATGCCATCAGTTCCGGTACTCGTGACCCAAGATTCAACCCTGTTAAGGAATTCGAATTGAAGGATCTTGTTTATAGTGTTGACGTTCTTGAAAAGCCTGAACCCATTACAAGCATTGATGAGCTTGATGTCTTACGCTATGGGGTTATTGTAAGTTCAGGCTATAAAAGGGGGTTATTGCTCCCGAACCTTGAATCGGTGGAGACTCCTGCACAGCAGGTTGAGATAGCATTGTCCAAGGCGGGTATCACAAAAGGTGAAAAATTCACCATGGAACGCTTCGAAGTCATTCGCCACAGGTAGGTAAAAAATGACAGGAATAAAGGCACAATATTATATAAAAAAAGAAGACGGGCTTGTTCACTGCTTGCTATGTCCCCATAATTGCCATATTAAATACGATAAGAGGGGGATTTGCGGGGTACGTATTAATCAGGGCGGAGAACTCTTTGCAGGAAGCTATGGGCAAATATCTTCGCTGGCCCTGGATCCAATTGAGAAGAAGCCGCTTTATAACTTTTATCCCGGCTCATACATCCTTTCTGTCGGCAGTTTCGGGTGTAATTTTTCCTGTTCTTTTTGTCAGAATAACAGTATTTCATTTGGTAATCCTGAAACTGTTTATATAGCTCCCGAGAATCTGGTGAACAAAGCTTACAGCCTTGAAAGGTCCGGTAATATCGGTCTGGCATATACTTACAATGAACCCTTTATGGGCTTTGAATATGTCCTTGACTGCTGTAAGCTTATAAAAGAGAAGGGCATGAAAAACGTAATTATAACCAATGGATACGTTCAGGAAGCACCTCTGCTGGAGATTCTCCCTTTTATAGACGCTATGAATATTGATCTTAAGAGCTTTTCACCTGAGTTCTACCGAAAAGTTTGTAACGGGAATGTAGAGCATGTTAAGGATACAATCCGGACGGCTGCAAACAAGTGCCACGTTGAAGTAACCTGTCTTGTTATACCCGGCCTTAATGATTCCCCAGAAGAAATTGAGGCAATGTCATTATGGCTTTCCAAACTCTCCCCGGAAATACCCCTTCATCTTACCCGGTTTTTCCCAAGATACCGGATGACGGATAGGGAACCCACACCTAAGGCAGTTCTGTTAAAACTGTCCGAAATTGCAAAATCTCATTTAAAAAATGTTTATCTGGGGAATGTATAACTTATTTTATCTTAAATATTTCAATATTACGCTCCACTCCCACATTAGCTTTTCAAGGCTGTAACGACCGTTTGCCGGGCTGGTGGAAGGAAGGGTATGGCTTCTGATATGCGTATCAGGATAACAGTATTTTCTGTACAGTTCTCCAGCCTTTTTCCCGTTTGTGAAAACAGCCTCAATATGGCAATTATCAAATATTATAGAAAGATCATTTACTACGGGATTTATAATTGTACTATCCCTGGACTTTTCGATTTCACAACTTTTTAATACATCCCAGAGAGCAATACCTTCACAGGCTAAAAACGCCTTTTTTTCTTCAATAGTCTCCGGCAGAGGATGTCCTGTAAGGCATGATAAAACCCTCCAAAAACGGTTTTGAGGGTGCCCGTAATAAAAGTTTTCCTCTCTGGACTTTTCTGAAGGAAATGTTCCCAGTATCAAAATACGTGAGTGACTGTGATATACAGGTTCAAATGGATGGACAACCAATTGACTCACCACCGTTCATATAGCTTATCGCCGAAAAAAATACACTATTATCATTATATATCCTATTGATATTTATAACATCGTTTTTCTATTTAGAACCACTTATGAAAACTTACGTCCGTATTCCTGTATTATACTATACTTTATTCTATATAAAATTCCATTATATTACGGGTAAAAAGCATTGTTTTAGTTATAATATAGCAGTATAATTGAGAGGTGCGATTTTCGAACCAGCTATTAAATTATAGAAACCAGNCGGAATGAGCATCAGGGTTTACATCACAGGAGGACTATATGAACGTAATAGTACATCTTATGTTTGCAGTTACTTTAAGAAGATATGTTAAGAGGAAGATGGGTATCTCTTTAAATCTTCGCGGCTTCTTATTTGGAAATATTCTGCCCGATATAAGCAGGAAATATGGTGAGCATCCTCATTATATGAAGGATGCGCTTTCTCACGTAGTAAACTCTAAGGACAATCTCTTATTTAATGATAATGAACCCTTCTATTCATATCGCTTTGCCAAGATGCTTGGAACTATGAATCACTATTTGTCGGATTTCTTTTGTCTTCCGCACACAGAAGGCTATAAAGGTTCTAAAGCTCATCACGGTTATTATGAATTCATGATGATAGCCCGTTATAGAAAGGGTTTAAAAGCTTTCCATAAATTATTAAAAGAACAGGACTCTGATTTAAAGCAGAGAGATTTGATGTCATTTATCCTGGATAATAATCATTTGTATTCAAAAAGAAAAGCATCAGATGTTAATGATATTCGTTATGCGCTTTATGCAGGAACAAAACTCAGCGAATGTGTTCTGGCTCATTCAATGGCAGCAGCAGGCCAAAATCAAAGATTTGAGAAACTGTCGAAGGTTCAGGCTATTTAGGGAATTCGGCGCTTTTAAATCGCATAACCCGGAGCTTTGCATAAATATCCGGTAAGTCGGAAAATTCGCTTAGTGGTGCATCCAGTCTGTCATAGCTATGACAGCATATTTTTATATCCCGGTTAGATTCACCCCTTTGGGTGACATACAAGCAATGCCCATACCGGTATGGAGTATATGTATTTACTATAAGTTGTATGACATCACCTTCTCTTACACTTGATGGATTAAAATTGTGCCAGTCTCCCTCGTATATCCTGTAGGCCGAAGGCCCCGAGTTCTTTGCAGAAATAGAGTAATCATAGAATTCTACTACCCGGCACCACTTGTTTGATCCGCTGAAAAATAATGAACCGAACCAAGTCCGTGATATCATCCGTATTTGCTTCTTTATTCGTTCTTTGTTCTCAGACACCGTGTCGTCATCAATACCCGGCATCCACCCTCCATATGCTGCCCAGACACATTGACTGCAGAAATTAGTGCAATCATTTCCATTGATGTCGTAAAAAAATAGCTTCTTACCATCGCATAACTTAAAATATTCGGCATATAACCGGGCATATGCTATTCCTTTTTTCTCATCATAAACATAGTTCATAATAAACTCAGCTCAACGAACTTCTGATAATATATTATACGGAGCATTTCCATTTGAAATCCACGCATATTTATATGTTTTTGCCATATTCTTTTAGTGGCGCTCTTATACGAGGTGATTTCTTGCTTTTAATAATCAGAAAGAAAACTCTTGTTATAGCAGGTATAATTTTTGTTTGCCTTACAGTAGCTGTCAGTATTTTTGCTTTGATTTTTAAAGATACTTCATCCCTTTATACAATAAATCTNGATGAGGAAAAAAAGTTTATTAAATGGGTGGATTTTAACGTGCCCTATTCAGTTTTGGAAAAAACTCTGGCTCTTGATATAAAATCTTACGAAAAAGAGATAAAGTTAAACTGGATTGAGCTAATAGCCTATCTTGCCACAAAGAACGGCGGAAATTTCAAGAATTATAAAAGCTCTGATCTTGACAAACTGATAAAGAAACTTAATGAAGGATGTACAATGTCCGAGCTGACCGCTGATATGAAACATTACCCATACTATTATGAGGCATATTCTGCGGTTTTAGGCGGCTTTGTGGGAGAGTTTGAAATTGAAGTTGACGATAAGGACAACCCCGGACAAAAAATCTATGTGAAGAAATACGGATTGAAAGCCTTTTCTCCAATAGCTAAAGGATATGGTTTTTCACACTATGATGACTTCGGGAATAGCCGGTCATATGGATTTCGCAGGAGGCATCTGGGAAATGACCTTATGGGAAGTGTTGGTACCCCGATTATAGCAGTAGAATCGGGTATAGTTGAAGCAATGGGCTGGAACCAATATGGTGGCTGGCGCATAGGAATCAGGAGCTTTGATGGAAAGAGATATTACTACTATGCACATTTGCGTAAAAATCACCCATATAACAATACTATATCCGAGGGACAGGTAGTCAATGCAGGAGACGTTATAGGATATCTTGGGATGACAGGTTACAGTACGAAAATGAATGTGAACAATATAAAAACCCCACATCTGCATTTCGGCATGCAGCTTATATTTGATGAAAGTCAAAAAGAAAGTAATAATGAAATATGGATTGATGTTTATAATATTGTCAATCTTCTTCAAAAAAATCGTTCAACAGTCGAAAAAAATACTGAGCTCAATGATTATTTCAGAGTCTATAAAATCAAAGATCCTGCAGTTCCACAGAGCTTAGATATCGTTTCTGATTTAGTAACACCCAGTCCATCACCTTAATATAATGCTAATGGAGTAATGAAACAAGCTCCGAGTTGAATGGAAAAAGGTGATATATCATGCCTTTATCAGCAAGAGAATTATTTGCCAGAATCATTAAGTGTGAGGCAGGCGGCGAGGGCGACAATGGTATGAAGGCTGTTGCCACAGTTGTAATGAATAGAGTTCATATTCCTTATGGCGAATATCAAAGAATATGCCAGGGGGATTTACGCCGTGTTATCATGCAACCTGATCAGTTCACATGTGTTAAAGAAACAATTGCTGGAGAGTACAATGCTCAAAATATTTACAATATGACTCCTGAGCAGGTTCACTATGATATTGCAGATTGGGCTCTCTCAGGCAACAAATCATTAGCTGTAAATGATTGTCTTTGGTACTATAACCCCTTCAGCCCCAACTGTGCCGTATATTTTCCTGTTAATCAATCTGGAGTATACCACAACCGGGTAGTACAGCACTGCTTTTACACACCAACCCAATACTATGCTCAGACCTGAAAACAATTATCAGCAAGAAAAGAGGTTCATGGATATGAATAGTTTTACTAACCAGCCATCAGTTCCTACGCCTTACAACGTTCCACCTTGTCCCGGATGCACTTCCGGTGCCATGCCGGGTACGGGGGGAGTACCAATGAACGTACCCCCGGGATCACCTCCTGTGGTTCCACCGTATATGGATCTGTTAAATCAAATGCCTACAGGAATTCCCGGAGGCCCCGCTTTGGGAACCCCACCCCGGCTTCAACAGCAAATGATGCAACAACAGCCGGGAATGGTCCCAGGTATGCAACAACAGCCGGGAATGGTCGCCGGTCAACAGCCACCGGATACAACACAGATATTTCCCTGGAATCAGCCCATGCCTGTAACCGTTGAAAGTCTCCAATATATGAACGGTTTTATGCGCACACAGATCGGGCGTAAAGTAACTATTGAATTTTTGATAGGAACTAACACGCTGACAGACAGAACAGGTACTCTATTGGCTGTCGGAGCAAACTACATATTGATAAATGAGATTGAAACTGACGACATACTCCTGTGTGACTTCTTTTCAATGAAGTTTATTAAATTCTACTATTAAACCGGCTTTGCCGGAAACCGGGAGGCTGTCTCAAAATACGGAACGTGTTATTTTGAGACAGCCCGGCTTAAATATAATCCTGTCTCTTTGACTTTGATATTAAATCAATTATTATACCTGTAACAAGAGATATTACCAAGACTCCAAATGTCAGCAAAGCTGTTATAAAATACGCTAAATCCTCCATACCGGTGGAAAACCAGATAGCCTTTATCACACATACAATTGCAACAATAAGAAGAACTATTGTGGGAATATACTTAAAGAATACCTTTTCTTTCGATAATCTCCATATTATAATCTGCAGCACTGATACCATTATTCCAATTACAGTAATAAGAGCAATCATTCGTATACCGACAGACATTTTTACCTCAATTAATAAGGGCTTTACCCGTCATTCCCGGAATAGTTTCTCTAAAATTTGTATTTATTATTCAATTAGCTGTTTGTTGTAGATGTATAATTCCGGTCAAGAGTAATTACGCTATTGAATGTAGTATCAATTTTTTTAATTTCTTCATCAATAGTTTTTCGAAGCTCCGTTTCACAGCTGTCAAATGACGGTGGTAATAACACATCAAATATCAAATTACTATGAGTCTTACCCATAACAACACGAAAATCATGCATGGATAGTTTATCATCAATACCCCGTACTATTTCGTCTACTTTCCTGCGTAAATCATTTATACTTTCATCGTCAGTTACGATAGGGTCCATATGGATGACAGTATTTACAGCAAACTTATTGGTTATATCTTTTTCAATAACATCAATTAAATCATGACTCTCAAGCAAATCACCGTTTGCATCCACTTCCACATGAACAGAAGCAAAGGTTTTTTCCGGACCATAGCTATGGACCACCAGATCATGTATTCCTAAAACACCATCATAGCTTAATATCTCTTTCTCAATATCAGAAACGAGCTCCTGGTCGGGTGCTACTCCCAAAAGAGGGTTAAGAGTTTCGATTACAAGTTTAATGCCTGAATATATAATAAACAGAGCAACTATAATACCCATGTAACCGTCAATTTGGATGTTTGTTAATTTTGCAAAGATAGTAGCAGCCAGAACCGATGAGGTTGAGATAACATCATTCATGCTGTCCTGNCCAGTGGCAATCAGAGCCGTTGAATTTATACGTTGTCCAAGTTTTTTGTTTATAATTCCCTGCCATAGCTTAACCAGTATAGAAATAATAAGAACTGTTACAGTCAGGTAACTGAAATTTATAGGATCGGGATACAACACCTTATTAAAGGATGCCTTTATAAGCTCAAAACCTAGAAGTAGAATAACCACTGACACTAAAAATCCGGTAATATATTCCGCACGTGCATGCCCATAGGGATGCTGCTCATCTGCCGGCTTTCTNGACAGTTTAAAGCCCACAAGGACAATAATCGAAGATCCGGCATCTGTCAGATTATTGACTGCGTCAGCAGTAACGGCAATACTGTTAAAAAGCGTTCCTGCTATCAGTTTTATAACAAACAGAAAAAAGTTTGATGCAATACCAATTACACCTGCGAAGGTTGCATATCTTCCTCTCACGGCACTATCTTCAGTATTCTCATAATCCTTTATAAACCATCGCAGTATGCGTTCATACATTCTATTACCTCATATCAGCTTTTCTTATACAATTTTACTACTTTCCTGAGATTATATACTAAAAGAATTTCTTCGTAAAATTATGCTGAAAACTTTTATGTGGGAAAATTCTGAGCTAATGATTCCAGCGTATCTCTTTTGCGAATCAGTCTTGCTTCTCCATTCAGATCTATAAGTACCTCGGCCGGGCGGAGTCTGCAATTGTAATTCGACGACATGACATAGCCGTAAGCCCCTGCATTAAATATAACCAATTTATCGCCAACATCAGCAGCCTTAATTTCTCTGTCACGTGCAAGTATGTCTCCACTCTCACAAATATTGCCTACAATTGTTGCAGTCAACCGGGTATCATTATTGTTTTTGTAATCATTTCCAGTATTTCCCTTTACTATTTCCATCTCATGATATGAATCATACATTACCGGACGGGCAAGAACATTAAAGCCTATATCGGTTCCAACATATGTTGTACCGAAACTGTTTTTTACCGAGTTGATACTGCCTAGCAAAACTCCACACTCAGCCACAATATATCTTCCGGGTTCTATCTTAAAAATTATATCCTTATTTGGATACTCTTCCAGGAACCCCTTTAACACAATATCCAGCTCTTTTCCGAGCCTGTTCAGATCAAGCCTGCTTTCATCAGGTTTGTAAGGAACACCAAAGCCACCCCCGATATCTATAAAAGACAAATCAGGAAATTCTTTTGCTATCTCTATAAAAGAACAAACACCATCTATATAGTCCCGCCAATCAAGAAAAAGTGAGCCAATATGCTGATTTATACCAACTAATTTCAGATTGTACTTTCTGATGATATCCTTTACCTGAGGAATCTGCTCCTTCTGTACCCCAAATTTAGTTTTCTTACCGGCGGTTATAACCTTTTCATGATGTCCCGCACCTTTTCCGGGGTTAAATCTTACAGCTATTTTACCACCAGAATTAATTTGTCCGTACATTTCGAGCTGAGAAAGCGAATCCACGCTTATCAGGATATCCCTGTCAATTGCGAAACGCATTTCCTCGGCTGATATATTGTTGCTTATGAAAAAAATCTGTTTGCTTTCAAAGCCGGCCAGCTGCTCGATGTATATTTCTCCGGGAGACATCGCATCAACATCAAGCCCTTCTTCTTTTATTATTTTCAAAAGCTCCAGATTTGTATTTGCTTTAGCAGAGTAATTTACTTTAAAGCTTTTATTTGGAAGAAGGTTTTTCATCTCTCTGCATCTTTCCCTTAATATTTGTTCGGAATATACATAAAGAGGTGTTCCATATTTTTTTGTCAGGCTGAAAATCATATCATTGGATAAGAACATAAATCTTACTGCTCCTCACGTGAATAGAATTTAGTATTTTTTGGATTTAAGAAAAACTATATATTAATACAAAAAATTTGTCAATTAAAATATGCTGTAATCTAACGTTCACAATAATTTTAATTCTCATTTTTTATTCTTCGCATCCGCAACCATTGCAATAACCGTATACCTCAAGATTATGGCCTTTTACAGTAAATTTAAATTTGCTTTCAATAAGCTTTTCATATTCTTCAAGAGGACACCCGGTGACCGGCTGCATTTTATGACATTTTATGCATATCATATGATGTCGGTGCTCATTATTGTTATATTCATATACTGCTTTATTGTAATCAGGCAAATTGCTTTTCAATACAATATCTTTTTCATGCAACGTCTCCAGACTTCTATATACAGTAGAAAGGCTGATAGAAATGCCCTTTTCCTTAAGCCTGAAATACAAATCCTCAGCTGTAACCGGTAACTTATTGCTTTCGAGGGCTTTCAGTATTGTATATCTGTGTTTTGTTGCCTTCAGGTTTTTCTTTTTTAATACATCTTGATAAGGTTCTTTGAATCCCATTTGTACACCTCCTCAGGCAAATTTCTTTCTCAATCCATATGTGATGAAGAAAATAATGGCCGAAATAATCACAATGGTTGAGCCAGTAGCTGTTTCAATGTAATAAGACAGAACAAGACCGCTAATTCCCGAAAAAACAGAAAAAATAACAGCCAGAAGGTGATATTGTCTCTGATTTTGAGCGATATTCCGTGCAGATGCTGCAGGCAGAACCAAAAACGAGTTTATGACCAGTAAGCCTATCCAGGACATTGAAACTGTAACAATAATTGCAACTGCACAGCTGAATATAACCTCATACCAGAATGTATGTATGCCCCTGCTCCCTGCCAGTGATTGATTTACGCTGACCATAAGCAATCTGTTAAAGACCAGAAGCCAAAATACTGTTACCAGAAGAAGAACAATGGCAATTAATGCTATTTCTTTCGGTGTAATACTCAAAATATCTCCTATTAAATAAGTATTAAGCTTAGCAAAATTCTTTCCGCCAAGGGTAGCGAGGAATATTCCCAACGCAATGGCGGTCGAGGAAAAAACTCCAATGACGGTGTCGCTGGCCATCTTACTCTTGTGCTTAATAAGAGCTATAAGAAAAGCAAAGATTATAGAGAATAAAACCGCTGATCCTATTGGCTGAACAAAACCCAAAAGTCCTCCAATAGCAACACCTGTAAAGGCACCGTGTCCCAGGGCATCCGAGAAAAACGACATCCTGTTGTTGACCACCATTGTTCCCAGTAATGCAAATATGGGAGTCAAAAGTATAATTGACAACAGGGCATTCTTCATAAAAATCATTTGTCCTGCTTTCGCCCATTCAAAAGGCAATATTTCTAAGAGCCTATACCAAAATTCCATTAATTTTTGTCTCCCTCTGTATATTTTTGCTTTTGCCATCCTAATGAAAAGGTATCATAAAAACTCTGGCTTTGAAGCACCTCATCCGGGGGACCTGCTTTAAGGACAGATTGATTTAACAAAACAACCCTGTCGGCATACCGCTGAACCATATCAAGGTCATGGGACACTAAAATAATTGTCAGGTCATATGCCTCTCTTAGGGCTGAAACTGTTTCGTAAAATAATTCCATCCCATTTTTATCTATTCCGGATACCGGCTCGTCCAAAAGAAGCATATCCGGGACAGGATCCAGTGCCAAAGCCAGAAGAACTCTTTGCAGCTCTCCTCCGGACAGAGCACCAAGACGTCTGTTTATCAGGTGATCGGCCTTTACCACGGCCAGTTTCTCTTTTATTTTTTCTACTTCCTTTCTCCTTTTTATTATCCACGCAGGAAAGCGGGATCTACAGGAAAGGAATAAATCTAAAACACTTGTAGGTGATGTAGAATCCAGATTAAGGCTCTGTGGTACATATCCTATAACAGGGTCCTGGTATGCTCTTTGTTGTGCCTGAACATATTTTAATGACCCGGTATGAGCTACTTCACCGAGAATTGCCTTTATAAGTGTACTTTTCCCTGCACCATTGGGGCCAATAATTGCTGTCAGCTCTCCACAATGAATATGAAGATTGACATTTTTAAGGATCTCAGTGTTTCCCAAAGTCACACCGAAATTTTCAATTTTTGTGCAACACAACCCACAACACTGTTGTTGACTGCAACTTTCGAGAATATGAGCTTTCTTCATTTTAACGCCTCAATCAATGTTTCTAAATTCTCTTCCATAGTCTTTTCATAGCTGTCTAATTCTGCTACCTTGGGACCGGTAACCACCGGGTCCAGAACATAAATCTCTGCCCCGGTTTGAGCGGCAATTGATTCTGCTGCCTTAGCCGAATACTGAGGCTCTGCAAAAATCACCTTAGTCTGAGCATCATTTATAGCTTTAATAGTATCTGCCAATTCACCTGCACTCGGCTCTGAACCCGGCTCCCTCTCAATTACTGAAACAATATTAAGACCAAATTCATGCGCAAAGTATGGAAAAGCTTCGTGAAATGTAACTATATCCTTTGTTTTGATATCTTTTAAAGCCTCATGCATACTATTTTTAAGATTTTCAAGCTTTTTAACATATTCTTCACTGTTCTTTCTGTAAGAAGCCTCATTCTTAGGATCAGCTGCTATAAGCCCTTCTGTAATATTTTTTACCTCCTGAATCGCACCACTTATGCTAACCCATACATGAGGATTTTCCTCTCCACTACCATCCACTAACAAATCCATATCCTTAGCAGCTTCAATTATAGTTAGGTCAGGTAACTGACTGATTACTTTTTCAAGAAACGATTCCATACCGGCTCCGTTGATGACGAAAATATCCGCTTTCTCCAAAACTTTTAAATCTGCCGGAACAAGCTGGTAATCATGAAGACATCCTGTTTGAGGCTCGGTCATATTAACAACTTTAACGCCTTCAATATTAGCTGCTATATTGCCGGTAAATATATACATCGGGTAAAATGAGGTTACAATTAAGGTTTCATCATCCTGCTCAAAATCAATATTTTCGGCATTCCGACCGCATGCTGCAATGGACAGCAATAGTATAAAAAATAATAGTAATACTCCAATTTTTTTCATATTATAATAACTCCTTTGTCAGATGCAAATGATTTGCATTTGCAATACAATATAATTATGCACCCTTTTGCAGAAAAATAAAACCTTTTTGTTGAAAATTATCTTAATTATTATTGTAATGATGAGTGGTGGCATTATTGCCCGAACAAGAATACTATGTAATAGGAGCTTGTACAAAGGAGAATATTATGTTTTTCGGTAGCTGGAGCCGAAGGCGAAGAAGGTGCTGTTGCAGATGTTGTTGCAGGTGCTGTTGTTGTTGCAGATGCTGTTGTGTATGTTGCTGCAGGTGCTGCTGGTAAACTTACTGTGACAGCGACAGAGAATCTCCTTACTGGCATAGCTTCATCTTTGAGTCTCCCATGCCTGATTGGTTCTTATTGATCTTATCTGCCGACACAGGGCTCTTTAGCGGGCCCTATTTTTTTATGATAAAACAGGTGCAGCAGTAGGCTACAGCCGCTAAGCTTGTATACTTAAAGCTCAGGATGGCACTCCCGCTTGATATCCCGGGCAAGCCTTACTCAGACCATAAAAAAAGAAGAGCATATGCTCTTCTTTCTGATTACCAACGATTTCCGCCGCTGAAACTTCTGTTACGGTTGTTTCTTTCCATTTTCCTTGCCCTTCTGCAATCCGGGCATCTCTGGGGCTCGTTCTCAAATCCTTTTTCCTGGTAGAAAGCTTGCTCGCCCTCTGTAAAAATGAATTCTGAGTTGCAATCTTTGCATGATAAAGTTTTGTCTGCCATTAGTCAAATACCTCCTTAATTTATTTGGATCAGGTCTTCTTTACTACTCACTCCAAACAATTAAAGAGAGCTCAAACTAAAAAAGAATAAATCCATGCGTATAAGACTGACTTACCGATTTAGTATACCACCTCAACGCGAACTTTACAAGCTAAAAATTAATTATTTATATACTTTACAATTATTTCTTCCTGTTGTCATTTCGCAACTTGATCACTTAACCTCAATGTATCAGCAACCAGTGCAATAAACTCAGAATTGGTAGGCTTTCCTTTGCGGGTGTTTATGGTGTAGCCAAATAAATCATTGATAGTATCTACCTTACCACGGTTCCATGCAACTTCGATTGCGTGGCGTATAGCGCGCTCAACTCTGCTGGGAGTTGTCTTATGGTTCTTGGCCAGTTCAGGATATAGCCTTTTTGTTACCGCACTGATTATTTCACGGTCTTTAATCGCCATTATAATGGCATCCCGCATATACTGGTATCCTTTAATATGGGCCGGGACGCCGACATCTCTCATTATTTGGGTTATTCTTGTCTGAACATTATCTCCGCCGAAATTTGATTTTGACAGACTTGTGGATTGTACTGACGGTTCCATTCTTATTACTGTTGGGATATGTGTCCTTACTAATTCCCTGATTCTATCCACAAGTACACTTAAATCGAAGGGTTTTACAATGTAATAGATTGCGCCTAAGGAAAGAGCTTGTTGTGTTATTGTGTCCTGTCCTACGGCAGATAAGATTATAAATAAAGGCTTTTCGGACGCAGGGACATTTTTGTACTTCATTAAAACACCTAACCCGTCAAGTCTCGGCATAATAATATCAAGAACAACAATATCCGGATTTGTTTTCTCTATCATTTCTATTGCATCCTCGCCGTTCTCAACCCTGGCTGTTACTTCAATGTCACTCTGGCTTTCTAAAAACTCTGTGATAATCATGCCAAATGCATCGTTATCATCAGCAACTAGAACCCTTATTTTCTCATTCACACTAAAAACCTCCCTTGACTTATATAGGTTTATTATATTGTTCTGTTCCACATTTTACAAGAAAAGTTTTTCTATTACCTGCAATTAAAAGCTAATATGCTCATTACAAGCAGGTTTTTCTAAATTTATGATTATTAAACAAGGGAAATATGACGAAGTTTATCGATTATCGCTCATTGCCGTCTAAGGCATCGCAGAGCCGGTTTTTTAGTATCTTTCGTTAGAAACCTGCATCCATTATTTGCGCCGATATTTCCGCAAAAATTGGAGCTGCACTGCTTGAGCCGCTTTGCCCATCTTCTATAAAAACGCAAAGAGCATAACGTGGACAGTCTACCGGGAAGTATCCTGAAAACCATGCATGCAAAATATTTCTGTTGTCCTTTACCCACCCTGTTTCTGCACTTCCGGTCTTTCCTGCACTTCCGCCATGGCCACCTATATCAGCCCATTTACCTGTTCCGGACTGAACAGTTAAAAGCATCATTCCCTGCAGAGCAGCCGCCGTTTCTTTTGAGATAGCCCTGCTCCATTTTGGTACGCTGACATTTCTGACTTTTTCACCCTGACTGTTTACAATTGCCTTTATCAATGACACATCATGCAATAATCCCCCATTGGCAATAACCGATGCTATATTTGCCGCTTGAATCGGTGATACCAGTATCTCACCTTGCCCGATTGATATATTTCCTATTTCTGCCGGTGATGCATTCCCAATATAGCTGGGCAGAATTCCAGCTGACTCTTCAATACCTTCATTTTCTAAACCTGTTTTTCTGCCAAGCCCAAATTTATCTGCCATTGCTAAAATTTTATCACGACCCACTTCCATACCTAAATTAATAAAATACGAATTGCAGGATCTTNCAAAGGCCTGAACCATATTAATATTTCCATGTCCTCCCTCGTCATAGCTTGTACATTTCATTTTTAAGCCGCCTAAATCCACATATCCGGGACAATTATACATAACATCCGGTGAAAAATTGTTTTCCAAAGCTGCAGCAGCAGTTATCATTTTAAAGATTGACCCGGGGATATAGGTTCCAAGAGCTCTGTTAAACAATGGCTGTTCCTCATCGGATAAGGAAGGATTAATGTTGGAAGGATTAAAATCCGGCCTTGAAGAAATTGCCAGAATATCTCCGTTTAGTATATCCAAAAGTACAACCGCACCTTTGTCTACCATANGGTCCATGGTACTCTCAACAATGCTTTGAAGATGATAATCCAGTGTTAACTGAATATTAAGCCGTTCCTTACCCATACTATTCCATATACGATAACCAAACTCATCCATATAACTATTTCCCGCATCGGCCAATATTCCGGCATATACACCTCCTCCACGCTTTAATGTGTTCTGGTATGCTTTTTCAATACCTGCCAGACCTTCTGCTCCGCTTTCATCAACATACCCCAATATATGTGCAGCTAATGTGTGTTCATTATAACGTTTTCTTAAATCAATAACACTTATTCCCGTAAGAGAAGAATCTGATATAGCCCTTGCCTGGGCAGCCGTAATATTTGTTATATATGGTAAGTTGTCTTTAGAAAGCTGTTCTTTTAAATATGCAGCATCAAAACCCAACACGTCTGTAATTATCCTTAATGCATTTGGGTTATTTAATAGCGTGACTGGCTGCAGGATAGCTTTCCAGTAGGTATCTCTCCCGGTAAAACTGATACCGTTTCTGTCCAGAATGTCGCCACGCTCTCTGTAAATAATCCGGTTTCTGCTTTGTTGCATGGCAGCTTCAGTTGAATACTGTTGTCCTGTGATAGCCTGGATGTTGAATAGTTTTACAGCAATCATAATGAGTAAGAATAAAAAAACAAAACGACATGCTTTTAAACGTCNTATCTGCAATTAAATTCACCCCCTAAACCAGGAGTGTTCCCAAAAAATTGCATTGAAATTCAATTCTTTGTTTAAAAATATCTGTCCGGGGTAGGTATTTAATACATTAGCTTTAAAATTCACTTCATTTGTATGTCATATATTTTCAGCATTATAATAAAATATTGCGAAAGGGGATTTTTATGGAATTTTACAGTAGAATTACTTCTCTTCACAAGAGCGACAAGCATGTAATACATACATATAAATCTGGGTTTTTTGAGTATTCTCCTGAAGCATTCTCAGAAAAATACCCCGTAGAATCAGAGAAAAAATCCGGAATTAAGAAAAATACACCTGTGTATTTTTCAAAAGACAAATTTATAATTTAATAAGATACATACAGAATTCAAGAGACTGTTTCAAAATACGGAATATGTCATTCTTAGCATAGGGAAGAATAATTTCGTTGAGATATAAGATCCTTCGACTCCGCTGCGCTTCGCTCAGGATGACAATAAGGATGCTACGCTCCGCTCAGGATAGCTTGTACAAACGTAATTAAGCGGCGCAGCTACTGCGATTTAAAGCGAAGCATGGATTATTGTTGAGAATCATTTTAAAACTTCCCAATAACTCTTAGCTTTTCTTATGTCATCAGCGACTTGTTTCTTCAAAGATTCAATACTATCATATTTTTTCTCGTCTCTGAGCTTATGAATAAAACAAACCTCAATATCTTTTCCGTAAATATCTTCATCATAATCGAGCAAATGGGTTTCTATTGAAAAGTTGCTTCCTTCCCTGAGGGTAGGAGCCACACCAACATTGGTAATGCTGTTTAACCATTTGTCAGCATATTTTGTTTTTGTTATATAGACACCATTAGCCGGTACAACCATTTTAGGATGCGCCATTATATTAGCCGTTGGGAACCCCAGAGTTCTTCCCACGCGTCTGCCGGCAATTACTGTTCCATATAGCGAGAAGTGTCTGCCTAACAGCTGAAAAACCCGATCCATTTTCCCCTTTTTTATATATTCACGAATAAGTGTGCTGCTTACTATTTCACTCTTTACCTTAACAGGCGGCACTACAATAACTCTGAAGCCATATTTTTCTCCGCTTTTTTTAAGGTACTCCACATCTCCTTTTCCCATATACCCAAACCGGTAATTAAACCCTACAACCGCCAGACGGATTTTCATAGTGTCAATAAGGACGTCTTTTATAAATTCTTCCGGTGATAATCGGGAAAATGCTTCGTCAAATTCCTTATAGTATAAGGTATCCAATGCGGTTAACTCCAAAAGTTTTGTCTTTTGCTCATTTGTCGTAATAAGCTGGTTTATCAGAGTTTTTCGAAGCATTGTATCAGGATGCCTGGTAAAAGTGTAAACTATTGAATGCAAATCATTTAATTTACACTCACTGATCAGCGTATTGATAAGAGCCATGTGACCGATGTGAAGACCGTCAAAATTTCCCAGCCCCACCCCGGTATGTTTCTGAAAAGTATAATTGTCGTTTTCGGTAATAACCTGCACGCTTTTTCATCCTTTCACAGGCCAATGCTGTCATTGCCAATCCATTTATGTGAACGAAGCCTCATATTAGCATTTTCTTCGACAGATTTTCCAATTGCAAGGAAGGCTCCGCTCTCATGGTACACTCTCATAAAGCCTGCTGTCAATCCCTCTGCAGGCACAGAAAGCCCGTTCTTAATCTTAATTGCTTGGCTGTGAGATATATAAACCGGAGGCATTTTTAATAGTGCCCGGTCCATAGGTATGACGGCAGTTTCCAGTTTATCCTCTGCTTTTAATCTTTCAAGATCTTCCAAAGTATATGAGTTATCCAGAATAAAGGGCCCTGACCGGGTTCTTTCAAGAGCATTCATGAGTCCGCCACAGCCCAGAAGTTCACCAATATCATGGCAAAGAGTTCTTATGTATGTCCCTTTTGAACACTCAACATCGAATGTTACAACAGCCTTATCTGATTTTCGTTCAATACTTGATATATCTATTTTATAAAAGGTTACAGGTCTGGGGTTGCGTTCAACCTCAATACCTTTTCTGGCAAGTTCATAAAGCCTTTTTCCATTAATTCGCACTGCTGAATACATGGGAGGAATCTGCTCCTGTTTTCCTAAGAAGCTCTTTATCGCAGCTTTAATTTCGTCATTGGAAGCCAGAACCGGTTCTTCCAGTATAATATTACCGGATGCATCCTGTGTATCTGTTGCCATACCTAAAACCAGTTCTACCCGATAGGCTTTATCTTTATCCATCAAATATTCTATAACCTTAGTTGCTTTTCCTATACACAGTGGCAACACTCCGCTGGCATCCGGATCCAGAGTGCCGGCATGTCCGACTTTTTTTATCTGATACAATCTTCTTATTTTAGAAACAACATCAAATGAAGTGATACCAATTGGTTTATTAACATTTATAATTCCGTTCATCAAGCTTCCCTTCGTATTTTCGGCACTATTACTGCAATGAGCTTTTTAATAAGTTCCTCACGAGTATCGGAGCTGTTAAAACCGGCCGCGCGTTTATGTCCGCCGCCATTAAATATCTCTGCTATTTCGGATACGTCAACATAATTATTGGATCTAAGATTACCTCTGAAATTTCCTTCTGAATCTTCCCGTAAAAAGACCGAAACTTCAACACCTTCAAGATTTCGTCCTATATTAACCAGACCTTCAAAATCATCGTTCTTAACATCATAGTTTTGGATATCCCCATAGGTTAAATAAGATATTGCCAGCTTACCATCTTCTAAAAGAATTAATGAGTTAATTGTCTTTTTCATAAGATAGAGCTTTGTATAAGAAATCATATCGAATACTTTTTTTATTACATATGGAAAATCAATCTCATGCCTCATTAAATCAGCACAGATCATCAATGTTTCGGGAGTTGTATTGGTATACCTGAATCCACCCGTATCAGTAACAATCGCGGTGTAAATACATAAAGATATATCCTTGTTAAGATTTCCCTTAAAATAATTCAGGAGAAGATCATAAACTATCTCTCCTGTTGCAGAAGCTTTGGTATTTACATAGGAGTAATGGGCTTTAACGCGGTTGGTAGTATGGTGGTCTATGCTAAGTCTGGTTTTAGCATTCCAAAAATACGACTCTCGTTTACCAAGCCGTGAAATATCTCCGTTATCTATATTAACTGCAGTGCTGTATTGTTCTCTGGGATTTGTTTTTATTAGCTCCTGCCCGGGAAGAAAATCCAGATTGGATGGAACCTCCTCCTCAAGAAGTATATCCACTTGCTTGCCCATATCGGTCAAGGCTAGTCCCAGAGCCAATGCAGCTCCTAAAGCATCACCGTCTGCATTTATATGTGGAAGAATAACTACATCTTCTGTTTCAACAAGATGCTCTGCAATTTTTTGGAGTATCGGATCTGCCATAAATAATTCCTCATTAATCATTGTCCCGATCAGAATCGGATTTAGTTTCCTTGTTGCCGCTAATTGTTTCATCAATCAGTTTACTAAGATACATCCCTCTTTCGATTGAATCATCCAGTATAAAAGTAAATTCAGGAATATACCTTATATTGATTCGCTGACCTATTTCATGGCGAATAAAGCCGGCAGCACTTTTTAATGCGGCTATGGCACCATTTTTTTTATCTTCGTCCCCAAATACACTGACATAGGCCTTAGCGTACCTGAGATCCTTAGTCACACGAACTGCCGTTATAGAAACTAATTCAGGCAGTCTGGGATCTTTTAGCTGGTTTCTTATCAATTCGCTCAATTCTTTTTTTATTTCTTCAGATAATCTGTCTGTTCTTTCCATAACAACACCGCATCCTTTTAATTCTTTCAATACTATATATATTCCCCAAAATAAGCTTGGATTGCATATTTTCAAATTCACCGCCTTAAAGCTGCTTCAAGGCGGTGAATTAACAATAGCAAATGTTTTATTTATCAATCATCTCTGTACTTCTTCCATATGGAAGGATTCGATAATATCGCCTTCCTTTATGTCATTATAACGTTCAATCATTATACCGCATTCATAACCGGCAGAAACTTCTCTTACATCGTCCTTGAATCGTTTTAGTGATGCCAGTTTTCCTTCATGTATCACGATACCGTTACGGACAATTCTGACTTCTGAGTTTCGAAGTATCTTACCGTCTAAGACATAAGCACCGCCAATAGTTCCGACACCGGAAACCTTGAACAGCTGACGAATTTCAACATGACCGTTTACGACTTCCTTGTAAATGGGATCGAGCATACCCTTCATAGCTTTCTCAATATCCTCAATGGCATCGTAAATAACTCTGTACAGTCTCATGTCCACACCGGCTTCTTTGGCCATATCAGTTACCTGTGCAGAAGGTCTTACGTTAAATCCAATAATTATTGCATTGGACACCTCAGCCAGGGTCACGTCAGCTTCAATAATAGCTCCTACAGCTCCATGTATTACTTTGACCTTAACCTCTTCATTTGACAATTTTTCCATACTCGACCGAAGGGCTTCTACAGAGCCTTGAACGTCGGCCTTAATAATTAGATTAAGCTCCTTGACATTTCCCTGTTGGATCTGGTTAAACAGATCATCCAAAGATATTTTAGAGCGTCCGATATGTTTCTGGTGCTGTTCTTCCTTACGCTTTTCAGCCAGCTGTTTGGCAACCTTTTCGTCTTTTACTGCATAGAACACTTCGCCTGCCTCAGGAACCTCGGAAAGTCCGAAAATCTCTACAGGCATTGAAGGACCCGCTTCTTTAATCTTTCTTCCTCTGTCATTTACCATAGAACGTATATGTCCAAATGTTGATCCTGATAATATGGCATCTCCTATTCTGAGTGTTCCTCTTTGTACTAGAAGAGTTGCCACAGGTCCTCTTTTCTTATCGAGCTTTGCTTCAATAACAGTACCTTTTGCCTGTTTATTAGGGTTTGCCTTTAACTCGAGGATATCAGCTGTTAACAGAACCATCTCCAGCAGCTGATCAATGTTTTCATTTTTCTTAGCTGAAACCGGAACGGCAATAATATCTCCGCCCCATTCTTCTATCAGAAGCCCATGCTCGGTCAGCTCCTGTTTAACTCTGTCAGGATTAGCCTCAGGTTTATCAATCTTATTTATTGCGACAATTATTGATACACCGGCTGCTTTGGCATGATTTATTGCTTCAACCGTCTGGGGCATTACCCCGTCATCTGCCGCAACTACGAGGATTGCAATATCAGTAATCTGTGCACCTCTGGCACGCATAGCAGTAAAGGCTTCGTGACCGGGTGTATCAAGGAATGTAATATCTCTTCCATGCAGGTTAACTGTATAAGCACCAATTGTCTGGGTAATTCCACCTGCTTCCTGTTCAGCAATATTTGCATTTCTTATGGCATCCAGTAATGATGTTTTACCATGGTCGACATGACCCATAACAACAACCACAGGCGCTCTCGGCTCTAATTCATCCTCACTGTCTTCGGAATCATCAAATAAAATATCTTCCTGGCTCACAACTACTGCCTTATGAACCTTGACGCCGAATTCATCACCTATAATAGCCGCAGTATCAAAATCCAGCTCTTCGTTCTGAGTAGCAGTAATTCCCATAAGAAACAAACGTTTTATTACTTCAGCTGATGTTTTTTTCAAAGCCTCTGCAAGTTCTTTAACCGTTAATGTCTCATTGATCGTAATATCAGTTAAGACAGCCTTTGGCGGAATATATTTTTCTTTTGCTTTATTTTTCCTTATTCTTTTTTCAGCTCTTTTAACATTCTTAACTTCTTCTGTGTCATCATAAAAGACATCGATCACAAAATCATCGGACATCATATCGGTAACCTTGGCTTTATGTCCTATGACGGTATCCAGTTTCTTTTTAAAGTTATTGCCTCTGCTCATGCTTCCAATACTGGTACGGGCAAGATCTTTTTTCAGTTCTTTCTTTTCTTCCTTTTGTCTTTCAACACCCTGGAACGATCTTCTCTCTCCCCGGGTAAAAACTTTCTCTTCTATTAATCCAGGAGGTGTAGCCGCTTTTGGTATTGACAATGGCTTATTCCTGGCTGCTGAAAATCCTTTGCTTCCATCTGTACGGAAATCACCCGGTTTCGCATCCTTATCGTAAGCAGAGCGTGATCCGTAAGAGCCGCCGCTCTGGCGCTGACTCTGGGGCCCGGTATCACGGGACTTGAATGTACTCTGACGCTGACCTCGTTGTACACTCTCACGCGGTCCTCTTTCCCGGAACTCACCCTTTTGCTGGCTCTGCCCCGCTGCTTTGGGTTTATCCTGTCCACCTGGTTTATCTTCCTTTTTGAATTCTTTGGCTTCTGCCTGAATCAAAACGTCGGCGTCCTGACGAGATGATTGCTTTTTATCTTTAACCTCAGTTGAAGCAGTCTTTTCTTCATCTCCGGTCTTTGGTTCTTTATCCCTGGTATCAACAGCCTCAGCCTTAGATACTATTTCTCCGCTCTTTCCAGTCTCTGTCTGCTCTTTACTTACACTCTCTGCAGATTGTTTTGAAACCTTTTCAATCTTTTTAATTGCTTTAATCTCTGGCTCATCAATAATAGCTTCTTTTTGCATATTCTCCTGCTCTTTAGCACTAGTGCCCTTTACGTCATTGTTAGTCTCTTTAGATCTTTTTACAACCTTCTTAATACTTAAGATATCATCTATCGGCTGCTGGCGCACATCCGATAACTTCTCTGCTTCAATCTTTGCTGCAGGCTTAGTTTCCTCTGCAGTTTTTTCCCGTTCAGGCTTTGGCCGCTTTCTTATGCCTGTAATAGCATTCTCTTTTTTACGGGTAAAGCCCGCCATTAAGCCATCATTACTGTCTGATGTACGCACTATAGTCTTTTTTTCTCTTTTCTCTTTAGGCTCCTGTATCAAAGGATCGTCATGAAAAATAACCTCTGTTTTTCTAATAATACGAGGGGCACTTTTTCTGGTACTAGTCTCTGATATATCAGGCTTTGCATCAGCATCGCCCGACGAATTATCAGCATCATCCCTGGGGCGTTGTACAACGCCGATATGCTTATACAGTCTTTCGAGCTCATCATCCTCTAAGGTCGTCATATGACTCTTAGGAAAAATATTTATTTCATTGAGTTTTTCCATGAGCCTTTTACTGGTTACGTTTAGTTCCTTTGCCAGCTCATGAATTTTTGGTTTATTCAAAAAAGTCACCCCCGTGTGCCGTATTGTCTTTATTTTTACTTTGTTCAATAAGTTCCTTTATTTTATCAGCGAAGCCGCGATTTATAACTGATATTACTGAGAAAAAGGGCTTGCCCAGCCTTTGGCCCAGTTTATCTTTTTGTCCGAATTCTATAAGAGGAATATTTCTGTTATACAAAGCAGTCTCAATCTTTTTTCTTGTGTTCAGGGAAGCATCCCTGGCAAGAATTACCAGGCTTGCTTTTCCTCTCTTTACCGACAAAACTGTCAGCTCTTCACCCGCCATAACAGCCCCGGCTTTTTTTGCTAATCCAATAAAAGAATAAATCTTATCCTCCGACATAGCCCTCCAATTGTTTGGTTATTTCATCATAAACCGCTTCCGGGATCTCACAGGAAAACTCGTTACTTAAGCTCTTAGCTTTTCGAGCTTTGCTAAAGCATTCCATGCTCTTGCATATATAAGCGCCGCGTCCGTTTTTCTTTCCGGTCGGATCTACAAAAATTTCTCCTTCATTGTTCCTGACAATCCTGAGAAGCTCTCGTTTGTCCTTCATTTCTCGGCATCCTACACAACGCCTCAATGGAATTTTTCTTTTTTTCATGCCCTAATCCTCTTAAGTGGTTTATTGTTACTATTATTATATCCTCTCCGGCTCTGTTTCTTCTCTATTCTTCCTGTCCGGAATCTTCCTCATCTGATACATCCGGTTCCTCATTATATTCTGTTTCCTGTTCTGTTTCTTCTTCACCTGCTGTATCCGCCGCTTCGTCCATATCATATTCCTGATCTGTTTCTTCCTCATAGGCAGTATCTAAAGCATCATCTGAATCAGCTTCTTCGTATACATCATCTTCATAGGACGCAGAGTTCAGATTAAAGAGCTGGGATTCAATATGATCTCTTAATTGAGATTCACTCTTAATATCAATCTTCCAGCCTGTTAATTTGGCAGCAAGTCTGGCATTTTGTCCTTCCTTACCTATTGCAAGTGAAAGCTGAAAATCCGGAACAACAACTCGCGCCACTTTGTTTTCATCATCCAGATCCACCTGCAGCACCTTTGCAGGGCTTAAGCTGGCCGCTATATATTCTTCATCATTTGCGCTCCACTTAATAACATCAATCATTTCTCCGCGCAATTCATCAACTATGGCACGGATACGCCCTCCTCTTTGACCTACGCAGGCTCCCACTGGATCAACATTTTCGTTGCGTGAGAAGATAGCGATCTTGGTTCTGGAACCCGCTTCTCTTGCAATAGTCTTTATCTCAACAGTTCCATCTGCAATCTCTGGAACTTCCAGCTCCAACAGTCTTTTTACAAGGCCGGGATGAGTTCTGGATACATATATTTGAGGACTTTTGTTAGTTTTCTTAACATTAATCACATATATTTTTATGCGATCATGGACATTATATTTCTCACCCGGTGTCTGTTCTGAAGGCGGCAGAACAGCTTCTACCTTCCCCAGATCGATAATAATATTTTTTCTGTCAAATCGGCTTACAACACCGTTTACGATATCTTCCTCACGATTTGCAAATTCGTCATATATAAGTCCACGTTCAGCTTCGCGAATTCGTTGCATTACAACCTGCTTTGCAGTTTGAGCAGCAATACGCCCGAATTTTTTCGGTGTAACTTCAACTTCAACTATATCGCCTATTTCAAAATCCGGCCCGAATCTTTGTGCTTGCTCTATAGACATTTCTGTTGCCGGGTCAGATATTTCTTCAACTATAGTTTTCAGAGCGTAAACTCTAATCTGACCTGTATTTCTATCTATAGACACCTCTACACTTTGCGCAGATCCAAAATTCTTTTTATACGCTGAAATTAACGCTTGTTCCAATGCGTCGATTATAGTCTCCTTATCTATGCCCTTCTCTTTTTCTAACTGATCGAGGGCGAATAGCAACTCAGCGCTCATCTCTAACTTACCTCCAAATCAAAATTTAAAAACTTTCTTAGCCTTTGCAATCTCTTTTAAATCAAACACATAGTTTTTTTGGTCTTCAGTTTTGATAGTAAGATGCTCCCCGTCGCAGGAGACCAATTCACCTTCAAACCTCTTTGTATTGTCGACAGCTTTGAACAGCCTGATTTCAATAATACTTCCGATGGCTTTCACAAAATCCTCCGGTTTCTTTAGAGGACGTTCAATCCCCGGGGAGGATACCTCTAAATAAAACTCATGGGAAATAGGGTCCAGTTCATCAATCTTTTTGTTCAAAGGTCTGCTTACATTCTCGCAATCTTCTAAAGATACACCTTCCGGTTTATCAATATATACTCTCAGAAACCAGCTGCTTCCTTCCTTGACATACTCAACATCAACCAACTCACAACCTGCTTCTGAAATCAAGGGAAGCGCAATTTCCTTTACAATCTCCGTAATACTTTTTTTAGCCATCCATACCTCCCCATACAAATGCAAAGAGTGGGAAACACCCACTCTCTCGTCTAAAAATGCACTAAACCAAAGTTATTGTAACACATAACATCATTACTGGCAACACATTTTTTATGTTATGATGGTTTCAAGCCTCCTCAAAGGTCAAAATATGGTATATACTATTTTTATATTATGATCACAACACAAAAAGCTATGCTACAGCTTTTTGACTAAAGTTCTATACATAGAACTTTAATTGCATCCGTCAGGATGTGCTTGTAATCATATTCTAGTTTATCCATTGGAGATTTAATTTATGTCTGTTGTAGGAATTATTGCAGAATATAATCCTCTGCATTTTGGACATATTCACCACCTTAATTATGCCCGGGATGCAACAAAAGCTCAAGGTGTGGTATGTGTTTTGAGCAGTAATTTTGTTCAGCGCGGAGAACCGGCTATTGTTTCAAAATGGGTTCGCACACAAATGGCATTATCTTCCGGTGCCGATCTTGTACTGGAATTGCCGTCTGCATTTTCATGCGCTTCAGCTGAGTATTTTGCTACAGGGGCAGTAAGTATTTTAAACAACCTTGGCATCATTGATTATCTGTGCTTTGGTAGCGAAGAAGGTTGTGTAAAGGCGCTTGAACCTGTGGCTGAACGGTTAGCCTGTGAAACCGGAACTTTTAAAGAAGCTCTGAAAGACGGATTAAAAAACGGTCTGTCTTATGCTATTGCCAGACAGAAAGCACTGGAGGCAACACTGATAAACAATGAGACAGCAAGTGATCAATTGTATTATGATGAAACAAATATTAATAATGTAATAAATGCTGTAAGTAAGCCAAATAACATTCTGGGTATAGAATATATAAAAGCCCTGAAGCGTCTGAAAAGCACTATAGAACCCATAACCACCAAACGAATCGGACAGGATTATAAAAGTCTGGAACGTGCGTCCTCATATTCGAGCGCCACTTCGATTCGTCAATATATACAGGAAATGCAGACATCCGGTTTATCAGACCATAATGACACATTTCTGCAGAATAATATGTCCGATGTATGCATAAAACTTATGCTTGCCGAATTTGCCTCCGGCAGGGGGCCGGTATTTCCCGAGTGCTTTGAAAATATACTGCTTTACGCTTTCAGGACTAAGAGTATAAGTGAAATCCGCTCTCTTCCATATATGGAGGATGGGCTTGAAAACCGTCTGAAACAAGCCGCTCTGGAATCAACCTCCTACCACGGGCTTGTTGGTAAAGTTGTAACAAAACGCTACCCTGCCTCACGAATAAAAAGAATCCTGGTATCAATGCTGACAGGTATGACCGGAGAATTTCTAGATGAATTAAAGAACAATGGATATGCACAATATATAAGAGTGCTAGGCTTTAATGAAACCGGCAGAGGTCTTTTATCGGAAATGAAAAAGAAAGCGCGGCTTCCTATAATAACAAAACCGGCAAGCTATAACAGCCTTGATGATAAACTTGCCATAAAACTGTTCGAGCATGAAGTTCGCTCAACAGACACATATGTTTTAGGGTACCGCAATTCCAGACATTTAGCTGGCAGTCAGGAGTACACCTATTCTCCTATTTACTCTAAATAGTATAAACGAAACATCCCTTACTCATAAGATGAGGAACGTCAGACTTTGCAAAAACTAACGTATATATTTATATTATGTAAGTATAGCGGCTATAGCCTGCAACGGTTTAGCGCTCAGTTCCAGCATCCGGTTTCCAGTCGTGCCCCCTACGTAGTCACAGCGATGCTTTAAATCGTAGCAGGCTACGCCGCTTAATAAGAATTAAATTAATAAGTATTAATAATTGCATAGTAAAAGAGTTTTCGCTCAGTCTGACGTCCCTTTTAACCTATGCTGCATTTTCGGTACTGAGTCTGGCTATCTCTGCCTGAATAAGTAATAAAATTGATGTCAGCTGCAATATCAATTGTGTAATGATAAAAGAGGCCTGGACCAGCTCATCAATTTCCTCCTGATTATTTTCTTCTGCACTCAGTCTTACTATTTCTGCCTGAATTAATGACAGGATGAAGTTTAACTGCAATATTGCCTGTTTAACCTCAAAAAAATCCGCAATTAAATCTTCCAGCTCTTGATTATTCATTTTTTCACCCCCGGGTTGTCTATCTTGTATATAATATGATATATATTCATATTAGCTCACTGGAAAATTAAAAAAAGACAATGGATTAGTTCTTCCATTGTCTTTTTCGCGTTTATCCTTTATCGTCTCTGTGCTCCAAATTTTGTCTCGAGAGTTTTTAGAATTCTCTCCATTGCAATATTTACATCCTCATCCTTTAAAGTTTTGTCCAAAGCTCTGAAGGATAACGAAAATGCTACACTTTTCTTTCCATCAGGTACCTGGGCACCTTTGTATACATCGAAGATACTTACCTCCTCGAGATATTCTCCGCCCTTTTGTCTGATAGCTTCCAGCATCTGTGCAACGTACAGCTCAGTATCTACTACAACAGCAAGATCCCGGGTAATAGCAGGGAATTTGGGCAGCTGCCTGTATTGCTTTTCTGTTGTTGAAGCATCAATTAATACACCGGCATCTGCTTCAGCAATATATGTCCTGTTCGGGCATTCATAATTCTCAGCTACTTCAGGATGAATTTCACCCAATATTCCCGCACAGACTATTTTATTATTCTTGCTTTTTACGTAAAGCCTGGCTGTACGACCCGGATGGAAGCTTGTTTCTTCCTTTTCAGGCCTGAATTCGTATTCTTTGATTCCCATAGCCTCCAAAAGCTCTTCCATAATCCCCTTTAGCTCGTAAAAATCACTCGTTCCCCCATACATACCGATTGCTAATGTTTCTCTCTCGTCAGCCAGCTCTTCCCCGTCAATTGGTATATAAACATAAGACAGTTCAAAAAGCGCTGCTTCGGGGTTATTCCGGTTATAATTTGCAGAAAGGGATTTTAGCATATCCGGAAGTGTTGTGGTCCGCATAAGGCTGTAGTCTTCTCCCAGCGGATTGGATATTACAACTGCATTGCGAAGGTAATGATCCTTTGCTAGATTTATGGTATCAAAAACCTTAGGGCTTGCGAAAGAAAGAGTATATGCCTCATTCAATCCACAGCCGGTCATGGTGTTTCTGATAACATCCTCCATCCTTTGTTTATATGTTTTTCTGCCCTGCATTGATTCCTTCCCTGATAAGAGGGTTGGCCTTATATTGTTATACCCGTAGAATCTGGCTATTTCTTCGCATAAATCAGCCAGTTCAACAATATCATTACGGAAGGACGGTGGAATGAGAGTCATGTTCTTTTCATCCACTTCAAATTCCAGTGATTTAAAGATCTTTACCATCTCAGCTGTTTCAATCTCTGTCCCCAGAAAACTGTTAATTCTATCAGGCTCTAATTTAAAAATTCGCTTTTCATATGGCTTACAGTTGCAATCAGCTATACCTTTGACAATTTTTCCGGCCCCTAAAAGCTCAATAAGCTCGGCACAACGGTTTAATGCAGGAATTGCGTTTTCAATATCCAGCCCTTTTTCAAAGCGTATGGCCGCCTCGCTCCGAAGTCCCATTTTCTTTCCTGTCATACGAATGGAAGCCCCGTTAAAAGTTGCAGATTCGAGTAAAATAGTTTTTGTTTTGTCGGTAATTTCAGAATTTTCGCCTCCCATAACCCCTGCAACACCAATAGGCCGGTTTGCATCACAAATTAATAACATATTGGGATCAAGGTTTCTGTCCTGGCCGTCCAGAGTTCTGATAGTTTCCCCTTCTTCAGGTGTCCGCACAATAATTTTCTGACCCTGAACCTTATCAAGGTCAAAGGCATGCATCGGCTGACCATATTCAAGCATTACATAGTTTGTTATATCAACAATATTGTTTATAGGTCTCATACCGGCAGCAGCCAGCCTTCTCTGCATCCATTCAGGAGACGGTTCAATTTTTACATCTTTAACTGCCCTTGCCGTATACCGGTAGCAAAGCTCCGGTTTCTTTATTTCTATAGTGATCAGGTCGTTGATATCACCGCCTGCTTCTTCTTTAACCTTTACTTCCGGGATTTTAAAAGATTCACCAAGGGTAGCGGCAGTTTCTCTGGCCAGACCTATAATAGAAAGACAATCCGGTCTGTTGGAAGTAATCTCAAACTCAACAACCTTGTCTAAATCCAAAACGTCCTTAATATCTGCTCCTAATTCCGGGGTGCCTTTAAATACATATACACCATAATCAGGCGCGTCAGGAAGGTAATCCTTTGTCAGATTGAGTTCATCAATAGAACACATCATTCCGTAGCTTTCCACTCCCCGAAGCTTTGACAGTTTGATTTCACCACCGGGCAGCTTTGCGCCGACAAGAGCAAGAGGGATGTAGTCTCCTTCTTTAACATTGGGAGCTCCTGTAACTATCTGCAAAACATCCCCGCCGATATCAACCTTACAAATACGAAGCTTATCGGCATCAGGGTGTTTTTCCATAGAAATAATTTTTCCTACCACAACTTTTTCAATATCTTTGCCCAAGTCCTCCACGCCTTCAACTTTGGATCCGGAAAGGGTCATTGCTTCGGTATATTCCTTTATAGGGATATTTATCTTAACATAATCACTTAACCATTTTATTGGTGCCTTCATTCTTATCTCCTCCTTTAAAATTGCTTAAGAAAACGAACATCGTTTTCAAACAGCAATCTCATGTCATCTATACCGAATTTGCCCATTGTTATACGCTCAACTCCCATACCAAATGCAAAGCCTGAATATATTTCAGGATCAATATTGCACTCTCTGAGCACATTAGGATGAACCATTCCTGCACCAAGAATCTCAATCCAGCCTTCACCTTTGCAAATTCTGCACCCTGTGCCACCACAGCCCCAACAGGATACATCTACCTCCGCAGATGGCTCGGTAAACGGGAAGTGATGGGGCCTTAACCGGATCCTTGTATCCTTACCGAATATAGCTTTTGCAAAAGCCTGAAGTGTTCCGATTAAATCACCCATGGTTACTCCCTTGTCTACTACAAGGCCTTCCACCTGATGAAAAACAGGGGAATGGGTTGCATCAACCGCATCAGATCTGTAAACCCGACCGGGGCATATTATTCTTATTGGTGGTTTATTATTTTGCATATGCCTTATTTGCACAGGCGATGTATGAGTTCGTAAAACCACGTTTTCGCTTATATAAAATGTGTCCTGTGTATCTCTGGCAGGATGGTTTTTAGGAATATTCAGTGCCTCAAAGTTATTGTAATCCAACTCTATTTCAGGACCCTCTGCAATCTCATATCCCATGCCCAGAAAAATATCCTTTAATTCATCCAGAACCAATGTCAGCGGATGTTTTTTTCCAATTGCTCTTATTTTTCCGGGTAAAGTAACGTCAATAACTTCATCCTTGAGTCTTTTATTGCGTTCCTCCCGAACAAGGCGTGCTCTGGTATTGGCAATGCTCTCTTCCAGAGCAGTTCTTACCTCATTGGCCATTTGTCCGATTATAGGGCGCTCCTCGGCGGTCAATGCACCCATACCCTTTAAAATTCGCGTTAATTCACCTTTTTTCCCTAAATAAGCTACTTTCAAATCTTCAAGCTCACGAATTTCAGAGATTTGTGTAAGCTTATCCAAGGCCTGTTTCTGAATTGCTTCTAATTGTTGTTTCATTGTGCTTATAACACCTCATTTTCATTTAATAAATGCCCAAATTGACATGAAAAAACGCCCTGTCATAGGACAAAGCGTCTGCTTGCGGTACCACCTATGTTCATGTAAGCACTGAATCATGCTAACCATGCACTCTGTTCGCTATAACGGGCTTACCCGGCCATTCCTACTTATTTTCAGACGGCTGCTCCAGAGGGAAATTCAGCAAATTGCTTTCAAATTGGTGCTTTCAACCTATGACACCAACTCTCTGTTTGAAGAGGCAAAAGCTTACTCAATCTCTTTCATCACATACTATGAATTATTAATATATTATAACCAACATGGCAATTATGTTCAAGTAATTAAGGAAACTTTACAGTTTAAAGATCCATTTTAATACCCGCTGGATATTCTTATTCCAATATCCCCATTCGTGTTCACCGGGACCTTCCTCATAAGTCAGATTAATACCGTATTTTTCAGCAGCTTCCCTGAAATTTTGATTCATATAATAGAGATAATCCTCTGTACCACAGCATTGAAATAACCTTGGAAGATCATCTCTCTTTCCCTGCAGTTTTTCCAGAAGCCTGATCAAATTATAATCAGTATTTATATACTCTTCCCTGGAACCAAAAATGGCTTGAACCATCGGAGCTACTTCTTCTTCCCGCATATCAAATACAGGTGTCAAATCCAGGGCTCCGGACAGGCTTGCAGCTGCAGAAAACATTTCCGGATTTCTGAGGGCAATCATAAAAGCCCCGTAACCGCCCATTGAAAGGCCGGCTATATAGTTATCCTCTCGTTTTGCGGATATTGGAAAATTTGAATGCACAAAATGGGGAATTTCCTTAGTAACATATGTATAATAATTGCCTCCATGCTTCATGTCAACATAGAAGCTTCTGTTGACATCAGGCATTACAACCGCAATCCCGTATTTTGCCGCATAACGCTCTATACTGGTCATCCGCATCCATGCCGTATGGTCATCAGATAATCCATGAAGAAGATATAATACCGGAAAACCGTTTTTCTCAATACATCTTTTCAGTTCTGTATCCAGCATACCTATTTTGGGGATTAGAACATTCAGAGGCTGCTCCATTTTTAGCACTTCAGATTTGAAACTACATTGTAAAAACGTCATGGAAATACCTCCAATAAATACCAATAACCCTATTTTTTCGAGGCAGAATATCCAATGTATTAATTCATGGTATCCAGATCGTAGGGTGTTTCCTGGTATACATAGTAATTAAGCCAGTTTACATACAATAAATTGGCATGACCTCTCCAATTAACAATGGGAGGATTGTCAGGATTATCATTCAAAAAATAATTTTTCGGCACTTCTATTTCGAGACCTTTGTTAAGGTCTCTGAAATATTCATCCCTTAAAGTGTTTGCATCGTATTCTGAATGTCCTGTAACAAAAATCTGTTTTCCATCCTTTGAGCACACGATATATACTCCGGATTCCGTAGATTCGGAGAGTATTTTTAGGCTGTCTATTTTTTCGATATCTGCTTTCCTGACCTCGGTATGACGGGATTGAGGCACATAAAAAATATCATCAAAACCTCTGAACAGCTTTACATATTTTTCATTTACTGTATGCGGGAAGACACCAAACATCTTTTTCTCCAAAGGATACTTCTTTATCCCGTAATGATGGTACAGACCAGCCTGAGCACCCCAGCAAATATGGAAAGTTGAGAATACGTTAGTAACACTCCAATCCATCAGAGCTTTAAGCTCATCCCAATAGTCCACTTCTTCAAACTCCATTTTTTCTACCGGAGCACCTGTAATAATCAGTCCGTCAAACTTTTGATCCTTAACATCATCAAAAGTTTTATAAAACAGTCTTAAATGCTCCACAGGAGTATTCTTTGACACATAGGTCTTAGGATGCAAAAGCTCAACATCAACCTGTAACGGCGAATTCCCTATTAGTCTTAAAATTTGAGTTTCGGTTACTATCTTTGTAGGCATAAGATTCATTATAGCAATTCTTAAAGGTCTTATATCCTGTGTTCTTGCCCTTTCCTCACTCATAACAAAGATATTCTCGTTCTGAAGTGTTTCAAAGGCAGGTAAATTATTTGGTATATTAATTGGCATATTTTTTGCTCCTTAATTCCCACAGATTATATCAGATAAAAAATGAGCAGACCTGTAAGCCGGGTTCTGTCTTGAATGATCATCTATCTACGCCTGGTATTGCTACAAGGCTTTAGCCACCTCTAAGAAACAGGCGGGCAACCATTTCGTTTCTTGTCACGGTGTTGCTCCAGGTGGGGTTTACATAGCGCCCTTCGTTGCCGTCGGGCCGGTGAGCTCTTACCTCGCCTTTCCATCCTTACCATGCCAGAGGTTAGATGTTGGAAGCAGCAATAATTTGCATCTTGCTTCCCGAATCTAACCTCTGGCATGGCGGTTTATTTCTGTTGCACTTTCCTTAAAGTCACCTTCACCGGGTGTTATCCGGCACCTTTGCCCTGCGGAGCCCGGACTTTCCTCGTACGAGGCTTTTCAGCACTTCGTCCGCGACCATCCGGCCTACTCATTTTATCTGTATCAAGATATTTTACAATAATAGGTTTACATAGTCAATTGCAAAATAAGGATATATAATTGTTTATCAAAAAAAGCAGCAGTAGCTGCTTTTTTTGCCTGATAACAGTATTTATTACCTCGTTGTCTGCTTTGCCACCAGACTTGTTGCTCCGTACTTTTCCCTTAACTTAGGTTTCTCAATTTTTCCGGTCGGGTTTCGTGGCACTTTGTCAAATATTATTTCTCTCGGGCGTTTATATCTGGGCAGCGTAAGGCAAAACTCATCAATATCCTTCTTGCTGCAGTTATGCCCGGGTTTCAGTTCTATAATAGCAGCAGCTATCTCACCAAGCCGGGAATCAGGCAGTCCTATTACCGCAGCATCTTTTATAGACTCATGAGTACGCAGGAAATCCTCAATCTGAACAGGATATATATTTTCGCCACCGCTAATTATTACATCCTTTTTCCTGTCAACCAAATAGATAAAACCATCCTCATCCATTTTGGCCATATCTCCTGTTAAAAGCCAATCTCCCTTTAAAACAGCCTCGGTGGCCTTCGGGTCATTATAATAACATTTCATTACTCCGGGGCCTTTTACACAAAGTTCTCCCACCTGGCCCTGAGGAACTGTTTCACCTTTATCATCAATGATTTTGACTTCCCAGTCATATCCCGGTATGCCTATTGCACCCACTTTGTGGATATTCTCCACTCCCAGATGAACACATCCCGGACCTATAGACTCACTGAGGCCGTAGTTTGTATCGTATTGATGATGAGGAAAATATTTCATCCAGCGGTGAATAAGGCTTGGCGGAACAGGCTGGGCTCCAATATGCATAAGTCTCCATTGGGAGAGCTCATAGTCTTCTAATTTTATCTCTCCGCTTTCAATGGCATCCAATATATCCTGTGCCCATGGCACTAAAAGCCACACTATGGTTATTTTTTCTTCAGACACCGTTCTTAAAATCCAGTCAGGCTTTATCCCTCTTAAAATCACAGCCTTGCTGCCTGATATAAGACTTCCGAACCAGTGCATTTTTGCTCCTGTATGATAAAGAGGCGGTATGCAAAGGAAATTATCCTCTCTGGTTTGTCCGTGGTGTTTTGCCTCTGTATAGCATGCCGACATCAGACTTCTGTGATTATGTAAAATAGCTTTGGGAAACCCGGTTGTGCCTGACGAAAAATAGATTGCCGCGTCGTCATCATCGGTTAATTGAATATTTGGGGCTTCTGAAGAGCAATTTGCAGTAAGGCGGTCATAACTCTCAGCAAATGAAGGGCGACCTTCTCCCGCATACAATAAGGTTTTTATCTGTGGAATCTGATCATAAATACTTTCTAGTCGCCCGATAAATTCAGGTCCGAAGATTAATGCTGTTGTATCGGATAATTCCAGACAATACTTGATCTCCTCAGCAGTATAGCGGAAGTTAAGCGGAACTGCCAAAGCTCCTGTCTTTAAAATTCCAAAATAAACAGGCAGCCATTCAAGGCAATTCATCAGAAGAATAGCAACCTTATTACCTTTTTTTATTCCCCTTTTAATCAGAAGATTGGCAAACCGGTTAGCTTTTTCATCAAAAACACGCCAGGTCATTTCTCTGCGATATTCGCCTGCCGGATTGTTTTCGATAAGCTCATATTCACGCCAGATAACATTGTGACTGTTTTGCAAATCCAGGTTGATTTCAGTAAGACATGTTTCCTGCCCGTATAATTCAGCATTTCGGGACAGCAGTTCAGTAATTGGCATTTTCGTATCCTCCCGTTCTACAAGACATATATTTTAATAAAGTAAAAACCGTACTACGGAATAATAAAATCTAAACCTTATTATAAGATTATATATTATATAAATCAACCTTTATTTCTAATACTTAATTAACAATTGAACCTGTTTATACAAGCATAAAAAACTGCCCGCTAAAACTCAAAAAGTTTCCCGGGCAGTTGATATTAGTAATATAATTAAATCGTTTCTTTTCATGCCTTATTATTAGTTTCAACCCATTCGGCAAATGATTTCATAATAGTCTCTAAATAGCCTAAAGTAGATTCATCTTTTATAGTACCGGACTCATCCATTAAATCTGCAATATTCCCAATATATGCTTCAGGCTGCTGCATGGCAGGAACATTCAGAAAAACAAGGGCCTGGCGAATCTGGTGGTTGGCACCAAATCCTCCCAAAGCACCGGGAGACACGCTGATTACTGCACCGGGCTTTCCGTCCCATATACTTTCACCATAAGGTCTGGAACCCACATCCAGCGCATTTTTTATAACAGCAGGCATTGTTCTGTTATACTCGGGTGTAATAAACAGAAATCCGTCGTACTTTTTCATATTCTCTCTGAAATTAGTATACTCTGAAGGGGGATTACCCTCATCATCATAATCCTGATTATATAGCGGAAGATTCCCAATCTCTACGTTCTCTAATTCAATACTGTCAGGAGTAACCTCCTTAAGAGTCTTTAATAATTTTTTTGAAAAGGATTCCTTTCGAAGGCTTCCCACTAATACTCCTATTCTTCTGGCCATAATTAACACCAACCTTTCCTCTTTAATTCTATTGCTAATCTTTCTTTTATTTTTTCTATTGCTTTATTTTACCCATAATATTAGCATGTACAACATAATAGTGTTTTGTTACCAACCTGTTACAATTAAATCGCCTTGCTGGACTTATGGTATAATAAAATAAAATTTCAAAGCCGATTAAATGAAATATATGATAATCGGGGGCAAGTAAAATGTGGTATGGAAGATATAACAGCCGAAAACAAAATCCGGCAGATATTGTAATTCTCTTAATAAATGCTCTTGCTTTCATTACAGGAGTCATTTATCTCGTATACGGTTCAGGTAATATATATTGGAATATCTATGGCATTTATTTGATGGCAGTTATGGTATGTAACGCCGTATATGCTTTATTTGATTACAAGCATGATATTAAAGGTTATCTGTATCTGGGTGTTTCTATACTGTCCATGCTGCTTGTTCCGGCCTTTAATTTACTGGTCTCCTTCTCTCCTTCACACCACAGCTCACGAAGTATTGTATCCTGTTCATTAGTTTTGTTATTATTTTTAGCAGGCGGCTTTATGGCTTTTAACAACATATTCAGGAAAAAAACCGATGTTGAATTATTGCTTTTTCAAATAGCCGATAAATATGAGCCTGAACCAAAAATCCGGAAAAGAATACGGATTGCATCAATAGTAATTCTTACATTATTTATTCTTACAGGTCTCTACCTTTCATATAGCATTTTATTCACTAATTTTATTTGGGAAACGGAAGCTTTTATTTCTGCTTTTGCACTGTTTTATGTATTTTTATTTTTAAGCACAGGTTTACTTATTATTAAGCTGCTTAACAGAAATAAGAAATTCTATATTAAAATAATTTATTTATTATTAACACTCTTTGTTATTACAGGTTGTCTTGCCCCTATAGTCTCCGTTCCTGCTATTATCAGAGAGGCCGATGTAAGTTATCGCAATGCTTTTGGCGAAGAATACAAAACACTTCCGGATTATGAAAATCCATATTTCAGAAATATTCTTTTTTCCATTCCCGAATATTTTTTTGGTATAGTTACCAGGGACTTCACAGTAAAGAGAGACATCCTCTTCTACACTGGAAATGAGGGTGTCGATAAGAATTTAAGACTATACTTTGATGTATACTCATCCAACAAGGACGGAGACATGCTTCCGGGCGGTAACTCAGTCTTAATCAGGATTCATGGTGGAGGGTGGAAAAGCGGTGACAAGGGTTTTTTGAATAATGCTCAGATGAATAAGTATTTTGCCAGCCAGGGATATGTGGTTTTTGATGTCCAGTATGGGTTAAGTGACGGTGAAATGACATCTTCCGATGCTGCTACCAGGCAGCGCTACGGAGATTTTACCATAAATGATATGGTCAGGCATATAGGCATATTTATGAAATACCTTACCGACAACCATGAAGAATTTAATGCCAATATTGATTCGGTATTTATATCAGGAGTTTCTGCAGGGGGAAACCTGGCTATGGCTTCAGGACTGATTAATGCAAACAGCCCATTGCGCATTAACGGAATTATACCATTTTATCCTGCCAACGCATTAGCACAGAAAATGGGTATTGAAGCATCCGATACCTTTTCAGACCCGGGATTAAATATTGATGGCCTGTCACCACCCTGTCTTATATTCCAGGGAACACATGACGGATTGGTAAAGCCTGCAGTTACTGAAAAACTGCTGGAAGAATATATCAATAGCGGTAATAATGAATGTGCAATAATTTATATGATCTTTGGAGGGCATTCCAGTGATATCTATTTCTCCGGTTATTACAACCAGCTATTTCTTTACTACATGGAACGCTTTATGTTTCAGTACAGATAAAGTTCTATTATAATATGATAAAATACTGTTAAAATAAGAGTTTAAGAAGGTGCAATAATATGAAAATACGTTTTTTGGGAGCAAGTACATCTGTTACAGGGTCATGTCACTTAATTACAACAAATAATCATAAATTTTTGCTGGATTGCGGACAGTTTCAGGGCAGTGATGAAATGGACGAGCTAAATGCCAAAGAATTTGATTTTGATCCTGCTGAAATTGAGTTTTTAATTTTAAGTCATGCTCACATAGATCATAGTGGAAGAATTCCTTTGCTGGTAAAGAGGGGATTTAAAGGCAGGATTTATTGCACCGATGCCACGGCTGATTTACTGGTTGTTATGCTTAAGGACAGTGCTTCAATACATGAAAGAGAAACCGAATGGAAAAACCGTAAAAATCAGCGGGCTGGAAAACCACTTGTTGAGCCTCTTTATACTATGAAGGACGCAGAAGCTGCTCTGAATAATGTAGTACCTGTTCTATATAATCAGCTTATTGAATTAAACGAATCGGTTAAGGTTGTATTTAATGATGCCGGACATATTCTTGGATCCTCAATCGTTGAGCTGTTCATAACGGAAAATGATGAAGTATCAAAAATTGTATATTCAGGCGACTTAGGTGTGAGAGGACGTCCCATTTTGCGCGATCCAACAATAATTAAAAAAGCGGATTATGTTATTATGGAGACCACCTACGGTAACCGTGTCCATGAAAAAAACTCCGATAGTATAGACAAGCTTATTGATATTGTTTTAAAAACTACCCGCAGGGGCGGTAATGTTATAATTCCTTCCTTTGCTGTAGGAAGGACTCAGGAATTGATTTACGAGTTTAACCGTTTTTACGAGGAACACTCCGAATATAAGGATGAGCTAAAAAATATAATGGTCTATGTAGACAGTCCTATGGCAATCTCTGCTACTGAAGTATTCAGAAGAAATGCTCAGGTTTTTGATGATGAGACCCGTGATTATATCCTGCGCGGCGACCATCCCCTGGACTTTCCGAATCTGATTTTCACCAGAACAGCTGATGAGTCAATTGCACTTAATACGAATACCAATCCTAAAGTGATTATTTCTTCCAGCGGCATGTGTGAAGCTGGCAGGATTAAGCATCATTTAAAACATAATTTGTGGAATCCTAAATCAAGTATTGTATTTGTAGGTTATCAGGCCAGGGGAACTTTAGGTCATTCAATATTAAAAGGGGATAAAAGAGTATCTATTTTTGGAGAAAAGATTCATGTGGAAGCCGAGATTCATAACCTGGAAGGTTTTTCAGGTCACGCCGATAAAAACGGTTTATTAGATTGGCTTGCAGGATTCAAGCTGCGTCCTAAGCAAGTTTTTCTAGTTCATGGTGAAGAAGACTCAAAAACCGGATTTGCCAAAGAGGTGAAATCATTACTGGGGTATGAATGCACTGTTGTCGATGGAGATACAGAATTTACCCTTACCAAACAGGATGTTATAAGTGTTGATGAGATGAAAAAAGAGCTGGTTTCTCCAGAGGCCTTATTCAAAATCAAAAAAAATATTGCATCGGTGCATAATGCCCTGGAATCCATATTGTATAATGCTCAATTGGCAGTGGGGTCAGGTATTACACCGGAGCAAATAACAGAGATTAACAATATTATTCTGAGCTTAGAGAAAAACACATATAATCTGGGTGCGGTAATGTCTCTTGAACCGGGCGATTTAGTGGACTAATTTGCTGAACAACTCGCCTATATTGCCGTAATAAACATAATTTGCTTTATTATCAAATGGTGTTTTGGTTTTGTTTATCAGAATCAGCTTGCTGCCTCTATAGTAGTTTACAAGGCCGGCTGACGGGTATACCGATAATGAGGTACCGCCAATAATGAATATGTCAGAATTTATAATGTAATTTACTGCATCTTCAAGAGTCTGATTATTTAAGGACTCCTGATACAAGACCACATCGGGCTTAACAATTCCATTACACTTATTGCATAAAGGAATTTTTTCCGACTCTGTAATATAATCCAGATCATGAAAATTCCCGCATTTCATGCAATAATTTCTGTGTACCGAACCATGAAGCTCGAGAACATTTTTACTTCCCGCCATCTGGTGTAGTCCGTCAATATTTTGAGTTATAACTGCTCTCAATTTACCAGCTTTTTCGAGCTCTGCCAGTGCAATATGTGCAGCATTAGGCTTTGCATTCCTATAAATCATCTTGCTTTTGTAAAACTCATAGAATTCTTCAGTATGTTCCATAAAAAAGCTGTGAGATAAAATTTCCTCAGGAGTGTAGGAGCTTTTTAGTCTTTCATTGTATAGGCCGCCTGCGCTTCTGAAATCAGGTATATTACTCTCTGTTGACACTCCCGCACCGCCAAAGAATACAATGTTATCAGAATTGTCCAGAAGATTTTTGAAAGTGTTGATATCCAATTTTTTCATCTCCCTTCTGGTCATATTATATCATTAATAATCTTTTACGTGGGAAATT
>JGI24711J26586_10000219_pt1 | contig 43719 bp, 36 predicted proteins | sample BioPla3DNA1_FD_26586 | JGI IMG/M metagenome (IMG submission 26586)
TACCGGCAGCAGCAGTTCTTTGCGGATCAGCACGGCGCATACTCCGACGATCCCGCCGATGGTCAGGCTGCCCGTGTCACCCATGAACACCTGAGCGGGATAGGAATTGTACCACAGGAATCCCAGCAGCGCGCCGATAAAGGCCGACATGAAGACAGCGATTTCTCCGGCCCCCGGGATATACATGATATTCAAGTAATCAGAATTGACAAGGTTGCCGCTGAGCCACGCCAGGATTCCGAGCACCACACCGACGATGGCGGTCGTGCCCGTGGCGAGTCCGTCCATTCCGTCCGTCAGGTTCGCGCCGTTTGAGAGCGCCGTGATCACGATCACGATCATGAATACGTATATGGCCCATTTACAATACCATCCCCATCTGCCCTTGAAAGGAGAGAGCCACTTGTAGTCGAATTCATGGTTTTTCACGAAGGGGATGGTTGTTTTGGTGCTCTTCACCACATTTTCCATTTTCCAGCCGGCATCTTCGGCTACCAGCCGCTCAGAGTCGACGTTGAGGGAGTCCATGTTTCCCCGCGCCACCACATGGGGCTCTTCTGCCGACACCGGAACTTTCTCCCGGACCACAATGTCGTTGCTGAAGCAGACAGCCAGGCCGACCAGAAAGCCCAGCGCGACCTGTCCGACCAGTTTCACCTTCGGATGGAGACCTTCCTTGTTGTGTTTGAACACCTTGATGTAGTCATCCGCGAAACCGATCGCCCCGCACCAGAGGGTCGTGAATAGGAGGAGCTGGGTATAGATGTTCGTCAGATCGCAGAAGAGCAGGACGGGAACCACGACGGACAAGATGATGATAATGCCTCCCATGGTCGGGGTGCCTTTCTTTTCCAACTGGCCCTGCAGGCCGAGATCCCGGATGGTTTCTCCGATCTGCTTGCGTTTGAGCCACCGGATGATGTGCCGTCCGGCGAAGAAGGCGAGCAGCATGGCGGTCACGCTGGCGAGCATGGCCCGGAAGGAGAGATAGGTGAACAATCCTTGTCCCGGGATGTCGTATTCTTTGAGGGATTCGAACAGATGGTAGATCATGGTGTGCTATTTTTCAACGTTTTTCAGGGAGCCGAAAATCTCTGTGACGATCTGGCGCTCGTCAAAATGGCGGTGTTCGGTTCCGATGATCTGATACTTCTCGTGACCTTTTCCGGCGAGCAGGATGGTCGCTCCCTCCGGAGCGAGCAGGATGGCGGTGCGGATCGCTTCCTTCCGGTCGGCGATGAAAAGCGACTTGGACAGTCCCTCAGGACTGAACCCCGCTTTGATGTCTTCCAGAATATCTTCCGTACGTTCGCTGCGGCTGTTGTCGGAAGTGACGAAGATCCGGTCCGCAAAGGCTTCCGCAACCTGTGCCATTTCCGGGCGCTTGGTCTTGTCCCGGTCTCCGCCGCAGCCGAAGAGGCAGATGAGTTCTCGGCGCGGCGCGATGTCACGCAAGGTCTTGAGGACATTCTCCATCGCATCCGGCGTGTGGGCGTAGTCGATGACCACAGCCAGCCCCTTCGGGCCTCGGATATTTTCCAGCCTTCCGGGCGCGGATTCAAGCCGGCTCATCGCCACCAGCGTTTCCTCTTCCTCGGCTCCGACGGCGATCGCAGCGCAGTAGGTCGCCAGCATGTTGTAGGCATTGTGCTGCCCGATGAGACGTGTCCATGTTTCCCTGCCGTCGATCTTCAGCAGCATTCCATCGAAGCTCTCCTCCAGAATCCGGCAGGTGTGGTCCGCCATTTTCCGGCAGGAATAGGTAATGACCTTCGCTTTCGTGTTCTGGACCATAACCATCCCGTTCCGGTCGTCGACGTTGATGATCGCCGTTGCGGCCGGGGACAGGCGGTCGAAGAACAGTTTCTTGCAGCGGAGGTATTCATCGAAGGTCTTGTGATAGTCCAGGTGGTCGTGGGTCAGGTTGGAGAAGATGGCCGCCCGGAATTCCAATCCGGACACCCTTTCCTGATCGAGCCCGATGGAGCTGACTTCCATGAAGCAGTATTCGCATCCGGCCTCCACCATCTCCCGCAGCAGGGCGTTGAGGGTAATCGGGTCGGCGGTGGTGTTGAGGGTCTCGAGACGCCGGGAGCCGACATAATTCGCGATCGTGGAAAGCAGGCCGCACGGATAGCCCAGCAGTCTGAAAAGATGATACAGCAGGGTGACGGTTGTCGTTTTGCCGTTCGTGCCGGTGATTCCGATCAGCGTGAGCCGGCCCGATGGATGGCCGTAAAAATTGTCCGCCATCCGCGCGACGGCATGCCGGGAATCGGCGACCTTGACGAGGGCCAGTTCCTCGGCTTTCACACCGGCGAGGGCGAGTTGTTCGTCCAGTACCGCGTCGTCTTCATAGGCAATTGCTTTCGCGCCGGCGGCGAGCGCGTCGGCGATGAAGCGCTGCCCGTCCGCATCGTGCCCCTTGACAGCCACAAAGAGGGATCCCGGCGTCACTTTCCGAGAATCATTGCACAGGGCCGCGATATCGAGATTCCGGTCTCCCCGGACTTCGATCGCTCCGCATTCTTTTATGACGGTCTTCAGTTTCATCTATTTCAATACAAGCGTTACAGTCGCCCCTTTCGTCATGGTCTCTCCGGCCTTCGGACTTTGCGAAGTCACATGCCCCGTTCCTGAATATTCGCACCGCAGTCCACTGCTTTCAATTGCGTACAGGGCATCCTTCAGTCCGAGTCCCGCCACGTTCGGGCTGGCCGGGTTCTTTGTGTCCGCGGCGGCTTCGACCGTTCTGGACGGCTCCAGTTCCGGCACACTGCCCCGGATCTCGATTTCATTGCCCCAGTTAGAATCGAGGACATAGAGTTGATCCACGATTTCCCGCATGGCAGCGGCAGGCAGGCCGCCGCCATAGAGGCTCCCCTGGATCAGGTAGGTCTGCGCGCAGATGATCGCGCTGTATTTCGGGTCATCCGCCGGGAAAAAACCGACAAAGGTGCCCAAGTTGCGGTGCCTTCCATCCAAGACCCTGTTTCCGTCATTGGGATTCTGACCGAATTTTGCCCGGTCTTGGGGGTTCAGTGCCGGACGAGAGGTACCGGTCTTGCCCGCCACCGGCAATTTGGCTCCTTTCAGCCGTGTGGCGGTTCCGTCGGAGGTCACGCTTTTCAGCGCCCGGAGGAGGGTGTCCGCCGTGGCGCGGGAGCAGATCGATGCGTTCAGCACGCTCGGCCCCCGCTTTTGTATGACCTTTCCATTTTTTTCGATGCTTTCCACCAGATAGGGTTTCATCATCTTCCCTTTGCCTGCGATCGCGTTGTAGAACGTAAGAATATGGAGAGGCGTTTCTTCCACGGAGTAGCCTATGGCTACGGAACCCAGGGCGGTCCGGGACCAGCCCTTCCCGTCCGGTACCGGCAGGTAGGGTTCCCGCAGGCCTTCCAGATCGAAATCGAAGGCTTGGCCGAACTTGTACAAGTACAATTTGTCCATGAATTTCTTCGGATTGTCGGAATAGTTGTTCACAGCCAGGTAGCGGAACACATAATTGGAGGAAATTTCGAATCCTTGCAGGATCGAAATGTCCTTCTTTCCCTTCACATGATCGTCATCCGGGTAGCCTGGGATGTGCCCGTTGTTCGTCGGGATCCGGTCGTCCAGGGACTTGACATATCCGTCTTCGATGGCTGCCATAAGGGTGGCGGTTTTGAACACCGAGCCCGGGGCCTGGCTGTAGCCGATCGCCATGTTATACGTCTCGCCGAGGCTCCAGTCCGTAGTGTCCCGCATCAGGTTCACCATTGCGCGGATGGCTCCTGTCTTGACATCCATGATGACGGCGCAGGCCATCTCGATGTTCTTGTCATCCTGGAATTGCTTGCGGAGGGCCTTGTCGGCGATGCTCTGGATGGTGATGTCCAAGGTGGTCCGGACATCCAGTCCGTCCTTCGGCTTCACGTAGGCACTGTCGTAGTTTTGAATCCGTTCCCGGTTGTCCGTCGGGCGCAGCCACATTTCTCCCTCTTGGCCGTGGAGGACGTAGTCGTATTTTCCTTCGAGACCGATGTGGTTGTTCCCGTTGGAGTTGCTGTTGTCTTTGACATAGCCGATCGTACGCCGGGCCAGCGTTCCATACGGATAGTTCCGGGAATCCTTCCGGGTCTCGATGATTCCGCTCCGGTACTGTCCTTCTTTCATCAGCGGCAGTTTGCGCAGATTCAGGAGGGTCTCCCGGTCGATCGGGCTACCGAGTTTCAGGTACTTTTCTCCGTTTCTCCTTCCCCGCGCGATCATCCCGTAATATTCATTGGTAGACTTGTCTTTCATGACGACGGACAATTCTTTGGCGAACTGCCGCGCCTTTTCCAACCATTCCGTTTCCAATTTGCCCGATTTATCCCGGTCGGCGAAATACTGCTTCCGGACCGTGCAGTCCATGTACAATTGGTACATCGGGGTGGAGAGGGCGAGCAATCTTCCGTCCCGGGCGATGATGGCCCCTCGGTTGGGGTTGATGACGCTCCGGGTGCTCGCCGGACGGAAGAAGCGCACGACGGCTGAATCAGGCTGCCAAAACCACTGGACGTGGACGATTCGCGCCACGACGACGACGGCTGCGATCAGGAAGGCAGCATAGAGGGCGTACACGATCATACCGATCCTGTCCCGTTCTTTCTGTGTCGTGTTTTCCGATGGCATGGACTTCTGTCTTTCTTCATTTTATTCTGTCCGCCGGTTTTTCCGGCAGGGTAAGCGTCGATCCTTTCTGCTCCAGCATTTCCTGCACCCGGCTCATCCGGTTCATGCCGACCAACTCAACCGTCTTTTGGGCATGGTAGATTTCCAGATTCTCCAGTTCCTTCCGGTTGTCTTCGACTCGCGTAAGGGTCTTTTCAATCTTCAGGCTGAACCAGATGCTGATCCACAAAAGGAAGAAGGTATAGACGATGTGGATGAAATACCTTCCCACATGCAGCCGCATCAGGAGTTCTCCTTTGATGGTTGCGAGGAAGGCGTTCTTCAACCACTGGCCGATGTCGGCCAGTCTCCATTTCTTTTGTTCTTTCTTCCTGCGCATTTTGTTCAATCTTTTCCGATCTTTTCAGCGATCCGGAGTTTGGCGCTCCGGGCCCGTGTGTTGGCGGCGATTTCTTCCTCCGCAGGGAGGATCGGTTTGCGGTTTACCGGGCGTAGGGGAGCGTAGGTGTTTCCGTACAGATCCTTTTCTTCCCGTCCGTCCGCCCGACCGGTTTTGATGAAGTTTTTCACCATCCGGTCTTCCAGCGAGTGATAGGTGATCACGACGAGCCGGCCCCCTTCTTTGAGCGATTCCGTCGCCCCTTCCAGAAATTTCTCCAGAGAACGCATCTCGTGGTTCACCTCGATCCGCAGGGCCTGGTAGACCTTCGCGAGAAACTTGTGTTCCGCGTATTTCGGCAGGGCGCTGCGGAGCGCTTGGTTAAGCTGTCCGGTCGTCTCGATTCGTTCCCGGTTCCTCGCCGCCACGATCATCTGCGCAAGCTTCCGGGCGTTCGCCAACTCTCCGTAGGCGCTCAGCGCCTTTTCCAAGGCTTCCTGTGAATATTCGTTCACGACTTCCGCGGCGGTTTTCCCGCCTTTTCGGTTCATTCGCATATCCAGCGGGGCGTCGTACCGGAAGGAGAAGCCCCTCTCGGCCGTGTCGAACTGGTGGGAGGAAACCCCGAGGTCGGCCAGGATGCCGTCGAATTGTCCGTCCCAGGCGGTCGTCATCGTTTCCGTTGCCTCCCCCTTTCCTTTTGTCGCCGCTGCAGTCCCTTCCTTCTTTCCGGTCGCCCCTGTCGTTCCTTCCTTCTTTCCGGTTGCTTCCGCCGCTTTCAAACTGCCGCTATGGGCAATCTCGAGGGCATAGTTCCGGATGAAGCGAAAATCCCCCCGGACGAGGGTCAGCCGCGGGTCGTCGATTCTATTTTCCAAGGCGTCGCCGTCACGATCGAAGGCGATGACGCGACCGTCTTCCTGTAAGCGTGAAAGTATTCCGGCGGTGTGACCACCGCCTCCGAAGGTGGCGTCGGCGTAGATTCCTGATGTATTCGTGATGAGGCCGGTGAGACTCTCATCGAACAGAACGGGTGTATGGTAAGTTGACATGTCCGATCCTCCTACCGTTCTTCGGAGAGGTGGCCGGCGATTTGGATGAATTCCTCGTTCGAGAGGGCGGAGGCTTCGAATTTCTCCTTCGCCCAGATCTCGATCTTGTAGTCATTGCCCGAGAACACCACTTCCTTGGTTACACCAATCGTTTCCAGAAGTTTCCGGGGAATGGTGATCCGGCCGAGTTTGGCGTCCGGCTCCACCACCGCGCGACCGCGCATATATTCCCTCCAGAACATCGCGTGCTCCTTCTTGAAGGGGTTGAGCTTCGATTTCACTTCCTCGGACTGGCGCTCCCATTCCGCGTAGGTGTACATCTCAAGACAATCTTCGAAGATGTCCTTCTTGACCACGAACCGCTGATCCTCATGGGCAGACAGCAAACCCTTGAACGGCGAGGGGAAGATCAGCCGCCCCTTGTCGTCCAGTTTCGCTGTATATTCGCCGATGAATGTGATCATTGCGCTATAGGTTACGGATAGTTGAAGGTTTTTCTTTCACGCTTGGTCACAAAGATAGGAATTTATTTCCATTTTATTCCACATTGCTCCATATTTTTCCACAAACTTTTCAACCGACCTGTCATTCTCGGCTGCGCGCTCCCTGCCTTGAGGAGTGAATATTCTTCACTCCCCGCTGCCGGTTGACAGGCATCCACGGGGTTCCTTGTAAAGTGCTGTTAGTGAATATGTTGCGGAGTCCCTCGTGGAAGCCTATGCGAAAAAGGGGACAGGCGTCCACGAGGGTTCTTGTAAGTAGTTGATATTCAGAAGTTCTTGAAGAGGCTGATGGATGCTCTAAGTTACTTGAGATATTCTTGGGCGAGGGCAACCCACAGTGAAGCCCCGACGGGCAGTATATCCGGGTCAAAGATATACTTGGGATGGTGTACCATGAAGGTATCTCCGTTGCCCAGCATGACGTAACTGCCCGGTTTCCGCTGGAGCATGAACGCGAAGTCTTCGCTGCTCATCATCGGCTTGCAGGGATAGACGACATTCTCCTCGCCGAAATACCGCCTGGCCACATCAGCGGCGAACTTCGTTTCCTCGGCGCTGTTCACCAATACGGCTCCCGGCTGTCCCTCCCTGATTTCGTACGTGCAACCGTAGCATTCCGCCTGGGCGGCTGTGATCTTCCGGATCCGATCGAGTACCTTTTTGCGGGTCTCGGACTGCATATTCCGCATAGAGAGCCGGAGGATGGCGCTATTGGCGATGACATTGCCCTCATTGCCGGCTAAGAAAGCGCCGATAGTTACCACACCGTTGTCCCAGGGAGAGATATTCCGAGATACGATGGTCTGGAGCGCCATGACGAGTGAAGCTCCGGCCACCACAGGGTCAATGCTCAATTCGGGCATGGAGCCATGGGACCCCTTGCCGGTGAGTTCAATCTCCCAATTGTCCACCGCAGACATCGTTTCTCCGTCATGGAAGTGAAACACTCCTTTGGGGAGACCGGGGATATTGTGCATCGCATAGAGACGGTCTATCTGAAATTTCTCAAATAACCCGTCTTCAATCATGGCGGGGCCGCCCTTCATATTCTCCTCCGAAGGCTGGAAAATGAAGTGTAAAGTACCCTTGAACCGGCGCGTATCGGCCAAGTACTTCGCTGCCCCCAATGCCATCGCAGCGTGTCCGTCATGTCCGCAGAGGTGCGATACCCCGTCAGATTGACTCTTGTAGGAGAGAGTATTGTCTTCTTGAACACGAACCGCATCCATATCTGCGCGGAAGCCGATGCTCTTGTCCCCATCGCCATTGCGCAGGCGTCCGACTACACCGTAGATACCATCCTTGCCGATTTTTTCATGTACTTCGTAACCCATTTTGGCCAGCTCCTTGGCTATGTATCGCGCTGTTTCGTGTTCTTGGGTCGAAACTTCAGGATGAGCATGCAAGTGTTCCAACCATCGCTTCATCTCGGAGTGCAGTGCCGCTACTCCTTCTATTGGTTTTGCGCTCATACCTCTTATTCCTGCTTTGTTTTACCCTCAACCGTTGCCCTGATGGTGATGATGGCGATGACGATCATCACGAAGTTGAAGAGCAGCGCCATCATGGCACCGTGTCTGAAATCAAGGTTGTCCTGACGTCCTATAAAGAGTGTATCGAGAGCCGTGAATGGCCTGCCGTTGATGACGATACCGGAGTAAATGGCGGAGGAGATGGCGATGCCGAAGCCATTGCCGAGGGAGGAAGCCATCTTGTATATTCCTGAACCCGATGCCGTCTGACTGAGCGGAAGATTGGAAAGTGCCGCATCGGTGGAAGGAGTCGCGTAGAATGCAAGCCCCAGGCCGAAGAAGATATAACCGATCGACATCAATACCATATAGGTCTTCGTCATGATATTGGTCGGCAGCATACATGCGATCGAAAGAAGCAGGATGAGACAGCCCCAGATCATCGGTTTGCGCGGGCCGAACTTGCGCAGCAGTCGCTCACCTACCCGAATAAAGAGGAGGATCACAACTCCGTATCCTATCGTAAGGAGACCCGTGGTGTCAGCACTGATACCCCCGCCTTGCTGCATCAGCATCAGTGTAACGATGAGCACCCCGGAGGTGCCGTTGAGGATAAAGTTGGAGATCGTAGCGCCGGTGAAGGTCTTGTTGCGGAAGAGGCGGAAGTCGATGAACGGACTCTCTTTTCTCTTCTGCTCAAAGAGGATGAATATGATCAGGAAGACAATGGAAATACCCGCCATAATAAGCGACTTCATGCTCGTCCATCCCCATTCGGAACCTTTGCTGACGAAGAGCTGGAGCGTGACGATGAAGAACATAAAGAGCACCATTCCCAGATAGTCAAGCCCGGCTTTGCCTTTTTGTTCTGCTTTGCTTTCGGGAATATCACGTATGAGATAGAGGCCGAGAAGAGAAAGTACGGTAGAGACGATAAATATCCATCTCCATCCTAAATTATCCGCCATCGCTCCGCCGACAAGGGCAGCGAAGCTGGTGCCGCCCCAGGTTCCCATACTCCATAGGCTGACGGCTCTCTGCCGTCCCTTCTCGTCCCAGTATTCCCGAAGCAGCGCAAGTGTTGAGGGCATGATACAGGCGGCAGAGAGTCCTTGCAGGACACGGCCGGTCAGCAGTACCGGCAGCGTGAGGCCGCACTTACCCGGAGTAGCTGCCACCAATGCCGCTCCGATGATAGCGAATATAAAGCCTAAGCGCGTGATCTTGACCCTGCCGATTTTGTCGGCCAGACCTCCGAAGATAACGACGGTCATGCCTGAGAAAAGAGAAGTGATGGATACGGCAAGATTGAGAGAAGAGTTCGGGAGGCCGAGGTCTTGGTTCATGACCACATTGACATTGAGCATGGTCATGCCGAAAAGCCAGAAAGAGAGCAGACCGAGGATGAACCCGAAAAGGATCCTGTCATTCCCCTTGTAGGCTGTTGTGTTTGAAGTGTTGGATAGACTTGTCATATTTTTTATAAAAAGTTCTAGACGAGACGCTGAATTCTTGTAGTCGTATGACATTCAGATGTAAAGGTAGAATTTTAAGCGAGTTTTCCACAAAAAAACAGAAGAAATTTTTGCGCGGAACGGAATCAAGCATCAAATAAACAAGGCGATTCTTCGTTTAACTGCTTAAAATTTAGTAACTTTAAGTTTATTAAAAATAAATTTATGGATTTAAGTAATATTGAAAACATTGAACTTAGTTATCTAAGTATTGAGGATTATGATGAGTTAAAAGAGATTATGGTTCAAGTTTATTCCGATCAGCCCGGCGCGTATTGGAGTAAACCCTATCTTCAAAAACTCATCAATATTTTTCCTGAAGGTCAAATCGTTATCAAAGTAAACGGGAAGTTGGCGGGATGCGCGCTTTCCATTATCGTGGATTATAAAAAACTTGGCGACAAACATACATACAAACAAATTGTAGGCGATTATTTCAGCGCTCATAACCCTAAAGGCGATGTGCTTTACGGCATTGAAGTATTTGTAAGTAAAAATTTCCGAGGATTAAGGCTGGGCAGGCGTATGTACGACTACCGCAAAGACCTTTGCGAACGACTCAACCTGAAATCAATCATTTTCGGCGGACGTATGCCCAATTACCATCTCTATGCCGATGAATATACTCCACGCGAATATATAAGGCGCGTGCGTCTGAAAGAGATCGATGATCCTGTTTTGAATTTCCAAATTTCAAACAATTTCCAACCCGTTCGAGTGCTTCGCGGATATTTACCGGGCGATGAAAAGAGCAACGAATATGCGGTACTGATGCGTTGGAACAATATCTATTATGAAGAGCCGACCGACGAAGCGACAATTGCCAAGAAGATTGTCCGCCTCGGACTCATCCAGTGGCAAATGCGTTCGTACGCAAATCTGGGTGACATGATGCAACAAGCCGAGTTTTTTATCGATGCCGTTTCCGGCTACCGCTCTGANTTTGCGCTGTTCCCGGAGTTTTTCAACGCTCCGCTCATGGCCCAATACAANCATCTTTCCGAGCCGAACGCCATTCGCGAGTTGGCCAAATATACCGAAGAGATTGTAAATAACATGTCGGAATTGGCTATTTCATACAATATCAATATCATAACCGGCAGCATGCCGGAAATGCGTGACAATTCCCTTCATAATGTCGGATATCTTTGTCGTCGTGACGGTACCCGCGAGAAGTATGAAAAACTCCATGTCACGCCCGATGAGGCGCGCGTGTGGGGTATGCAGGGCGGCGACGTTGTGAAAACGTTCGACACGGACTGCGGAAAGATCGGCATACTCATATGTTACGACGTGGAATTTCCTGAACTTTCGCGCTTGCTTGCCGATGAGGGCATGCAAATCCTTTTTGTACCTTTTCTTACCGATACGCAAAACGGTTATTCGCGCGTAAGGAATTGTGCCCAGGCGCGGGCGATCGAGAACGAATGCTTCGTTGCCATCGCAGGATGTGTGGGGAACCTGCCGAAGGTGCACAATATGGACATCCAGTATGGACAGGCGATGGTCTTCACGCCTTGTGACTTCGCGTTCCCTACCAGCGGAGTCAAGGCCGAAGCGACACCCAACACGGAAATGATCTTGATTGCCGATGTGGACTTGGACTTGCTCAACGAACTGAATCAATTCGGAAGTGTCAGAAATCTCCGGGACAGAAGAAAGGATCTTTACAGTTTGGTAAGGAAATAACTTTGTTTGCATTATTTTTTTGCTTACCTTTACTTGCCAAAAATCAAATCGTTTTAAAGTGGATTTTTTTTGTATGCTTGCGCAAAAACAATAACAACAAGGAAAAACATAGAACCTTTTAAAACTATTCTAATTATGAATCAAGAAGTTAACAACTCTTTGGCAACAGCAGTTTACATTGCGCCGGACATCGAAGTTATCGACATCGAACTGGCTCAAAACATTCTTCAGGGAAGCGGCAAAGTAAATGACTTTGAGGGTGAGGACTGGTAAAACAAGTTGTAAAACGTATAAAAAAGAAAAAACAATGAGCAACAGATTTTTTATATGGATAGCTTCGGCGTTCATGATTGTCGCCGGATGCACGGATAAGGAGCTTGCAAGCAATGAGCCGACGCCTGATGTGGAAGGACGCAAACTGGTTTTAACGGCCTCCGTGCCGAGTGAATCACCGGAAACCCGTCTCAGCTTGGAACCTGAAATAGGGACTAAGAATATTATCGTTAAATGGAGAGTGGGAGATGTCATATATTTCTTCTTCGAGCAGGGTACCACGCTTGAGAAGGGAACTGATGTAACGCTGACCCAGCAGGCTATTTCCCCGAACGGGAAAAAAGCCACCTTTACCGTCGATGTTCCGACAGAGATCGACCCGAATGAAGACTTCACGCTTTACGCCCTTCACGGGGCACCGTATATTTTTGACGCCACAAATCATCAGATAAACGTAAATGTTTCTCCTATAGGCTTCAGTTTACTGACCGCATTGAATAACGTGCCTGTATCAGGTGAGGTTGCAGCTACACCTCCGTTCGGTCCAATCACCATCAACTTCAAACATTTGGGAGTTTTGCAAAGCCTCAATTTCAAGAACACTTCAGTAGCGGACTTTACCATTACTCCCACATTGACAAATGAGGGAGGAACGACTTGGTATTACACCTACTCGGGTGGCACCACTGCTCCTCATTACGATTTAATCGGCAAACAGATTGTAGATGCTACGGTAACCCCTTCAGGTGCCGGAACTGTTAATATCCCGACCGGAAGCACTGTACAATTGGCACAATGGGTAATGCCTAAAGCTGTTGATACTCCGGAAATCAAGTTGAATGCCCTAGCTTCCGGAGGAACAACCTATGTTTCCTATAATAGCAAGCCGGCTCGAAGTTCTACCATGCAAAAAGGCAAGGCATATCATCTCTATGTTTTGTGGAATGGAAGCGACCTCATATTTACTGACAATACGTTTACTTCTCCGGCTTTATTACGTTCCGGGTTCGTCATTGAAGAGGTGAGCGAAGAACTTTATTGATAATACGTTTACTCCAAAGGCGACGGGAGAGCGGTACACGGGTAACAACGGTTAATAAAGCTAGCACAGCGAACAAAGTATATGCAGTATATACCGATAATGCCGATTCAGTTATAAAGATTAAAGAAATCACGACTTCTACGGCATCTTCGGGAGCGGATTTCTTTGTCGTCGTGACGGTACGCGCGAGAAGTATGAAAAACTCCATATCACGCCCGATGAGGCGCGCGTGTGGGGTATGCAGGGCGGCGACGTTGTGAAAACGTTCGACACGGACTGCGGGAAGATCGGCATACTCATATGTTACGACGTAGAATTTCCTGAACTTCGCGTTTTCTGGCCGAAGCGACACCCAATACAGAAATGATCCTGATTGCCGATGTGGACTTGGATTTGCTCAACGAACTGAATCAATTCGGAAGTGTGAGAAATCTCCGGGACCGACGAAAGGATCTCTACAGTTTGGTTAGAAAGTAATGAAATCTTCCGCTGCTTTTGCATAAAATGTGTTTGAAGCTTGGAATTCTGTTTTGTTTTTCAAAAAACGAGAAAATTTCTTCGCAAAAGTGATAAAAGATAAAATGTTTTTCATACATTTATCAAGTTATTTCTTTTAATTTCTACCTAAACTGTAATATCGTTTTTTTCTAAGCCTTTATTATTAACTATACCAACTTTAATAAGTTAACTAATTAACCAAATTATTTTTAAAAACATGAAAACAAAAACTCTAAAAGAAACGCGCTTGGAAAAAGCGCAGGAACCTTCCGGGCTTTACACTCCGCCTCAAGTGGAGGTTTTCGACATCAAACTGACCCAGAACATCTTAACCGGCAGTCTAGAGGATATGCCGGGAGAAGATTGGTAATGTATTACGCTTAAAACTTACCATCATGAAAACAAGATTATCGATTTTTGCCTTGCTCTTCGTCCTTGTTTTGACAGGCTGCGCGAAGGATAATTCAGAGGCTGAATCTAAAATGGTTACGGTCTCGGTTACCATGACTTCTCCCGAGGATGACGCTGCGACCCGTGTATCTCTTACGCCCGATTCAGGGACGCCTCAAGGCTTGCTTCTTCAATGGGAGACAACCGATAAACTGATGCTTTGCTTTGAATACAACGCTCATTATTATCACGTAGATGCCCCTATTGTCCCGGCCAGCATAAGTGCCAACGGCAAGTCGGCTGATTTTACTTTTGCTATTCCCCCCCAAATTCCCTCCGGTGCAACTTTCAACTTATACGTTGTTTATCAGAAAACAAATGGTGATGGTACGGATGGCGGTTATTTTCGACCCAACACGAAAATATATGATTTAGAGAAGACTGAAAAGGACTGTATCACATTAGATCAACTCAGTCCAACCAGTCATAGGGGTATATCGCGACCTATGCTTTACTTCGAGAAAACGAATATTACCAATTCAGATAATCCTGACATTGGTACAATCAAACTCATACACGCGGGGTGGATAATGGCGATACATTTTAAAAACAACAGCAGTGCTGCGATTGATTTACCGGTATACATTGATCTAGAAGTACTATGGAATGATTGGGTATTTAATGGAGATTGGCCTGATAAAGAAGCTACCACATCATTTGATTTTTCCAATCGTACTTTCTCTTCTTCTACTACTCAAACCAGATCTGACTTATGGTTAAGTATAAACGAAGTTGGCAACCCTTTATACGGGCAAAAGTTGGCAGCGGGCGCTTCTATTGTATTTTACCGTTGGGTAGCAAGTGGTACCAGCATTCCTGGATTGTATGCGGAATTTGAATTCCCCGATGAGTCTGGTGACGTAACGTATCCTGGAATTTCCGCTAAATCAATAACCTATGGTAAAGTTTACCATATATATACCGTATGGCCTGATTTCGCGTTTTCGGAGCCCTATTAAAATATAAACATTCGGGAAACTTTTTCGCGAAGAGATATTTACCGCCGTTACTGGGGCTGGCCAAAAAGGTCAGCCCTTTTTTGTTGTTCTTGTTCGAGGTGAAGACCGCGGAGGCCTGCCAGGACCAAAATGCCGGGGAAGTCGGGCTTGGGCGGGGGCTGCCCTTAAGAACAATTCGAGATTTACAAAATGCGGGCACACCGATCCAGCTCCCAGGGCTGTACAGGGCATATGGGCGTGAAAGATCTGTTAAAATATTCGCCCTCCTTTCACGCCGATCGGCCTTCTAGGCCCTTCCAAGAGCGATTGCTGTGCCCGTGTTTTGTAAATCCGACTCCAGGAACAAGGCCTTGATCGGTTATGGGTCTGTATCCAAGACCGGAAGCACGGGGAATCGGGCTTCGCTGCCACCCCGAAGGGCATTCCAGGACGGAAATGCCGGGAAGTTGGGCCCGGGCGCTACCCACGGAGGCCTCCCAGGACCAAAATGCCGGGAATCCGGGCCTGGGCGAGGGCGGCGAAGACCTGCCCCACCTGTGAAGGTCGGTCCTTGCGCGGCCTGCGATTGATTATCAAGCCCTTGCCAAGAGAGGTGTGCAGAATATTCATTCCTTGCGCAAGCTAATAGGTAAAAGAGCGATACAATCAAGGTAAAGAGCGTAACTTGTTTTTCAAAAGAAGGGTGATCCAAGTGGCCAAAACAAAGGGGAAAGTCAGTTTTGGAATACCTATTCTAAGCATCAGCAGGCTGACGGCAAGAGCCAGAAGGACCGAAATCAAGACCCACAAACCGTCTTTTACTTTCGGCCCGGCGAAGACAATGGCGCATAAAACCGCATTGAATCCGTAAAGCCCGAGGTTGATATCACCAATCGGCACGGAGAGGTGAAATGCTAAAATAGCTGAAACAATCGCTGCTGCAAGTCCATACAGAGCCGCGATGGGCGAACTGGCGAACACTGCTAAAAAGAACAGCAGGCCCGCCAGGAATGTATCTTGAAAAATTACCTGTCCGAAACTTTTGAATCCCCCTGTCAAGGAGTCGCCTGCTTGCGCAACGGAAGGTGTGGAGACAACAAGCAAATCGCTGCAAAATTGATGGCAAATCAAGAGTATCAGCCAAGTCACCACGACAAAGGGGAAGGTAAATGCGGGGAAATTGCGTTTTATGAAAAAGCGCTGCAACATCGAAGCTGCCGCTGAACCCAATACAACAATGATCCATGCCCAAAGCACCGGTTTCAAAAACAACATCACTGCCACGCCCGTCAATGCCGCGCTGAATCCGTAAAGCCCTTTTTCAATTTCCGTTTTGTCATATTTGAACAGATAGGCTGTAGCCGTACCGCAAATCGTCGCTAAAAGCGCTGCCAGTCCCATCGTGTAGGAACCGTAAAAAATTCCGATCAGAAACAGTAAACCTGTAACGCTCTTTTCCTGGAGCATGATTTGTCCCAGCCCCTTAAGAATTGTCGAAATAAAGGAGGCTATTTTGCGGTTAATGTTTCCGCCTTTTATTCGCGACATGATAGTTTTTGCCTATAAACGAAGATGGTTACAAATATGTTATTTTTAACGGATTGCACCAAAAATATTTTGTCGTTTTCTGAAAAAAAACTAACTTGATAAGGAATACAAAAATCTCATTGTATTCATTGAATATGTATTAAAAACAACCATATGAGTAATAAATTCTTTCTGGGGATAGCATCGGCGTTCCTTCTTCTTGCCGGATGCGCCAAAAATGAAATTGAAAACGAGAATCCAACGCCCGAGATAGAAGAATATAAACTTGTGATAACGGTATCCGCGCCGGGCGAATCGCCGGAAACCCGCCTCAGCCTGGCACCTGAGGCAGGTACAAAGAATATTATCGTTACATGGAAAGAGGGAGATGTCATTAATTTCTTCTTCCGGCAAGGAACCACGCTTGCGGAAGGAAATAGTGTAACATTGACCCAGCAAGATATTTCCGCGAACGGGAAGAATGCCACCTTTACCATCACTGTCCCGGCAGGAATTGACACGAATGATAGTTTCACGGTCTACGCCCTTCACGGGGCACCTTTTATTTTAGATGGGGGTAAGATAAACGTAAATGTCTCTCCCGTGGGCTTCAGTTTATTGACTGCGTTGAACAATGTGCCTGTATCGGGCGAAGTTACGGTTACACCTCCGGCAGGCCCGATCACCATCGACTTCAATCATTTGGGAGTATTGCAATGTCTCAATTTTAAGAATACTTCCGCATCGGACTTTGTTATTACTCCCGCTTTGGCAAATGCATCAGGAACAGATTGGTATTACACCTACTCCGGAGGCACGACTGCTCCTCATTACGATTTGATCGGCAAGCAGGTTGAAGATGCTACGGTCACACCTTCAGCGGCGGGAAATGTAACGATCCCAAGTAATGGCACTGTTCTATTGGCACAATGGGTAATGCCTACCGCTGACAACACTCCGGAAATCAAGTTAACGGCTCGGAACGGAGCGACTACCTATGTTTCCAATAATTGCAAGTCGGCGCGAGGTTCCGCCATGCAGGAAGGCAGTGCATATCACCTCTACACTATATGGGACGGCAACGAACTCTATTTTACCAACAGCACTTTTACACCGAAGTCTTCAACTGAGCCCAATCCGCTCAGCTATGTTGCCGAATATAACGTAAATCCGGCAGGCACCGACTTTGCGACGGATCTGACCGCCTACAATGTAAGCGGATACTTTAAATACAACAATGCCGTTGCCCTATTTAGTAATATCACAATCGGGAATAAACAGTATCACTTGCCGAGCATTGAAGAGTGGCGTTCTCTTGTGCCGCAAAATAGTAATTGGGTTTATTATGGTGGTAATAATGCTTATGATAATCAGTCAGAAACTGTAACTGTTGCGGGAATTAGTTACGATATGACGAGTGATTTCCGCAATAAATCCGCCACTAGAACCACATACGCTCTACGGTACAAGGGTACTGACCTGGTATCGGCCTGGAAGTACGAGTTTAAATTCTATGATACTGACAACTGCCATCTAAAGATTACCAGCCGCAGCGTGTACGGGCAAACGGTATCTATTACTGATATTGAGAATGCAACCTTCTGGGGTACCAATACGGAGAACGACTTTGTTCGTTACCTCCCTGCCAGTGGCTGGATGTACACCGGTAATGTCAACTGGAAGCGCAAACTCTGCTTCTTCCGGTCATCGTCGCCTAACGGCAGCGACACGTGGATCATGCGATTCAGCGACACCGGAGTTAATTCGGGTTCCTCTGACACTCGCGATCGTGGGTTAACCGTCCGCCTCTTCGCTACAAATAATTGAGAACGGGTTTTGAGCTCGTTTTGAGTATGGAGTTCTGAGTTCAGGACTCCATATTTCAAAATAATTACATTTAACAGTTATCTCAATTTTATGAAATTTTTATTTATACAAAAAGATGTGTAAGTTCTAAGGAAGTAGAAAAAACAATCTGACTATGAGTAAAAAAGAATTCAAACCGGCGGAGCAATACACTGCGCCCAGCATCGAAGTGATCGAAATTGAACTGACCCAAAACATCCTCCAGGGAAGTGGCGAGGGGGATCTGCCGGATATGCCCGGCGGTTACTGGTAACGGGTAATAGGAAGGAATATGAGAAGGTAACAGCAGTAAAACAACACTTTAATTGGAAAGGATACATCATGAAGAAAACTATTTGGATTGCTTTGGCGGCTTTGTTGTTGATGGGATGCCGCGATCAATTGACACCGGATTTAAATCCGGATGACCTTGGAGATCGTATTTTCCAGGTCACCGCGACCGTGGGTGAAGAAAACAACGAGCCGGAAACACGTGTGACACTCACTCCCGACGGCATGGGTATGTCGCTTGCCTGGGAGGTGGGAGACTCTATCGAGATCCTTTTCAAACAGACTCTTCCGGGTCAAGAAACTACACGTGTTAAATCGACCACTACTATAAAATCCATCACCTCCAACGGGAAGCGGGGTACGTTCGATATCGTGGTACCCACGGAAATCAATTTAGATTCGCCGTTTGACCTTTACGGGGTGTATGGCGGTGGCGGGTTGGATGAGACCAACCCCAACCGTGCTATTTTCCCGGTAAATCTAGGAGGCACGCTCGATAAGGTGGAAGAGCAAAAGGAAGTGATGCTCGTTTTCCGCAAAACGAACATCACCGATATGAGCCAACCCTTATCGGTGAACTTTCAACATATCGGTCACCTCTTCTGCCTGAAGCTTAAAAACGACGGCACGGAAACCCTGCATCTGAACAGCATCTATCTTACGTCTTATGTACCAAATGCGGAAAATCCTGACTATAAAAAGTGGGTTATGTCGGGAACCGGTAACTACTACGATATGGAAACACAGCAGTACTCTTCAGCCACAACACGGGAGGATAATTTGACTTTCGCGATACCCGAGGAGGGCATTGCCCCGGGCGACAGCTGCATGCTCTACGCCTGGTGTAAGGCAGCAGCATCTCAGAAAGTAAAATATTATAATACCCTAGGCGATTTTTACTATTATGAGAATGAAGTACCACAACTTCAATTAGTAATAGAGCGTCCCAGCGGGAATAAATGGTACACTTCTGCTAAAACGCCTCGGAAGGGATCCGCACCACCGATAGGAAGGTGCTTTCATTTCGTGGCGAGCGTGACCAACACGGCGGTATACTTCGATTTTGCAGATTTTACTAAACCCAACACCACCATGACCGGCTTGGCACTGAAAGGCGACCTCCTCTATGCTTTCGGGAGCAGGGAAGGATGGTCTTTATCTTCGAATGCTTATATAACTCTTCCCAGCGTTATCGGCGTACTCTATTCACGGGCAGACTCGTTATTCTACAATGAAGCGTCAGATGGTACCGGCATTAGTATTAATGATCCATATTATGCTATTCCTGACCAATATGAAGCCAATTGGGGTACTGAGGTCTTCTTAGGCAAGGGACTAACCGAAGTTTGCGCCGCGGATGGCTGTTCCTATGGAGATGTTTATATTGCCTACGTTACCCCTGAAGGTAAGATTGGTTGGAGAAATAAGCTCAACCGTACTTCCTCTTGGAGCGATGAACAGCTCATAGAGAGCCAAGGAGGTGGGGTCTGTTCAAAACCGGATATAGTGAGAGCCGAAGGTCGTGATCCTCGGACATTTATTGTCTATACCGATAGTAAAGTACGGGTCGCTCAAAATGAATATGCCAAGGGTATTCTGGCAACTGGATATGGATACAACCAAGATAAACGTTTATTCATCGAAGAACGCACCGAACGACCGGAGGGTGGCTATATAGAGGAGCGGTATCCACAAGGAGCACGCACAACTGCGGGTCACAGATATTATGAATATGACGAGTTTTTTTTGAACCACATGACTCTTAGGGAGCGTATCACCGTATCCAGTGAGGGAGTAGTAGAGAGCACGGAATACGATATTATTATAACTACCGGACAGTATGATTCAAGCCCAGCAAAAGTTGCCTCATACACTATTCCGGTAAGCAGCAGTGATCACATTTTTGACATTACTTCGAGGCATCTTGCAGATGTGTTATTTGCAGCAGCCTATACCAAAAACAATGTATTGCAAATAACTTATTTTGCAACGGATTATAAAGCAAGTTACCCCTCCTCTATAAACTTGCTGACTGAACACGAGGATGCGTTACCCTCTGTCCAGTTGAGCAATACAAGTGAAAATCCTGCTTTTCTTTCTTATGTATCATGTACTAGCACTGACTACATAACAACCGGGTTAGGCGGTATTGATGCCGGTGGAAATTTGATTAATATTTCCTCTCATTTTACGTGGGGTAGCCCCTCCTATGTATACATAAAAGGCGATCAATTTATACACAACACTTCCAAACAGGTGAAACCGGGTACTGTTGCTACATCGGTTGACTTTGCGAATACGCATATATACAGCGTATATACCGATCTTGACGGCTATATCAGAATAGAATATGTTGACTCGTCAAATAGAGAAAATTGGCAGTAATAGCGTTTATGTACTTGCAAAGTACACTGAAACAAAAAAGCAAGGTTTGATCTTTTTGATTAGAAGATACAATGATTATTAGATAACAGAAATGTGAGAAACAAATTCTTTCTGTGGGCAGTTTCTGCACTCCTTCTGATTGCCGGATGCGCCAATGACGAGATTGTAGAAGAGCAACCGACACCGGAAGTGGAAGGAAGCACGCTTGTGATAACGGCATCCATGCCGGGTGAATCTCCGGAAACTCGCGTCAACTTACAACCGGAACAGGGTTGAAAAGATAATAATAGGAGTTATGGGCTCTAATTTGCGGTCAATGTTTCCGCCGCCTTTTAGCCGCGACACGACAATTTTGCTTATAGACGAAAAAAATTACAAGTATGTTAATTTTGACGGATTACACCAATTAATATTTTGTCGTTTTCTAAAAAAAAATTAAATTGATTAGGAATACAAAAATTTTATTGAATATGGACAACAAAGAATTCAAACCTGCGGAGCAATATACCGCGCCCAGCATCGAAGTGATCGAAATTGAACTGACCCAAAACATCCTCCAGAGTAGCGGCGGGGGAGATCTATCTGATATGGACGGTGATTACTGGTAGTAGAGAATCACGTTTAATTTAAGGAACGAATCATGAAGAAAATTATTTGGATAGCTTGGGCGGCTTTGTTGTTGATAGGATGCGATCAATTGACATCCGATTTAATAAATCCGGATGACCTTGGAGATCGTGTTTTTCGGGTTGTAGCAAATATTGAGGGTGAAAATGATGATCCTGAAACACGTGTGACACTTACTCCCAACGGCATGGGGATGGCGCTTGCCTGGGAGGTAGGAGACTCTATTCAGCTTCTTTTCAGGCAGACTATTCCGGGTCAGGAAACTACACGCGTAAAATCGACCACCACGATAAAATCCATCACCTCCAACGGGAAGCGGGGTACGTTCAATATCGAGGTACCCACGGAAATCAATTTAGATTCGCCGTTTGACCTATATGGGGTTTACGGTGGAGGCGGGTTGGATGAAACCAATCCCAACCGTGCTATTTTCCCGGTTAATATAGGAGGAACGCTGGATAAGGTGGAAGAGCAAAAAGAGGTGATGCTTATTTTCCGCAAAACTTACATCACCAATATGAGCCAGCCCTTAACGGTGAACTTTCAGCATATCGGTCACCTCTTTTGCCTGAAGCTTAAAAATGACGGCACGGAAACACTACATCTCAACAGCGTCTATCTTAAAGCCTATGCGAGCAGTACCGATTACAAAAAATGGGTTATGTCGGGAACCGGCAACTATTACGATGTGGAAACTCAACAGTACTCTTCGGGTACAGCGCGGACAGATACTTTGGCTTTCGCAATGCCTGAAGCTGGGATTGCCCCCGGCGACAGCTGTATGCTCTACGCATGGTGTAAGGCTATAAATTCTGAGACTGTATACTATCCAAAATACAATGCACATGAAGTGCCCACACTCCGTTTGGTATTGGAACGTCCCAGCGGGAATAAATGGTACACTTCTGCTAAAACACCTCGAAAGGGGTATGCTCCGCAAGTAGGAAGGTGCTTTCACTTCGTGGCGAGCGTAACCAATACGGCAGTTCACTTTGATTTTGCCGGCTTAACAAAACCCAACCCCACCATGACCGGTTTGTCACTAAAAGGCGACCTCCTCTTTGCTTGTGGAACCAGGGAAGGCTATTCTTATCCATTGAACGCTTATGTAAATGGCCCAAGTGCCATCTGCGTAATCTATTCCCGGGCAGACTCGTTGTTCTACAATGAAGCGCTAGATGGAACCGGCTATGGTATTTATGATCCACCCAATGCTATTCCTGACCGATATGAAGCCAATTGGGGCACTGAAATCTTTTTGGGTAAAGGGTTGACCGATTTTTGCATCGCGGATGGCTGTTATTATAATGATATCTACATTGCTTACGTTACTCCCGAAGGTAAGATAGGTTATCGAGAAAAAACAGTAGGGGGTCATTCTTTTAATCCGGAATATCTTATTGAGAGCCAGGGCGGTGGGGTCTGTTCACAACCGGAAATAGTGGTAGTCGATGGTGATAACGCTCTTAAATATATTGTCTATACCGATAGTAAGGTATGGCTTGGTCAAGATAAGTATGCCAAGGGTATTCTGGCATGGGGAACATCCCCTACTCGACAGTTATTAACCGAAAGTCGTACTGAGCGACCGGAGGGCGGCTATATAGAGGAGCGATACCCCCAAGGGGCGCGTACAACCGCAGGTTATAATCCAATTGAAATGCATCATTATTATTTGCACTATATGACTCTCAGGGAGCGTATTACCGTATCAAGTGAAGGGGAAATAGAGAGCTCTGAATATGATATAATTATAACAAGCAGAAATATGAGTACGTACAGTGACAATAATGAGTCTTCTCGTACTATTCCGGTAAGCAGCAGTGATCACATTTTTGATATTACTTCGCAAAATTTACGGATTAATAACTTTGCTGCTGCCTATACAAAAAATAATGTATTGCAAATGACGTATTTCAGAGTTAAAAGTTCGAACTATAGTCATAGTTATAGTTTGGTTACTGAATATGAGGATACATTTCCCTCTCTCCAGTTGAGCAATACAAGTGAAAGACCGGCTTTTCTTTCTTATGTACCAAACACTATTTGTACCGGATTAGCCGGCATTGATGCTAGTGGAAATTTGATAAACATCTCCTCTCATTTTTCTTACGATGCCAACTACTCGTATGTAAAAGGAGATCAGTTTATACACAATACCTCCAAACAGGTGAAACCGGGTACTGTTGCTACATCGGTTGACTTTGCGAATACGCATATTTACAGCGTGTACACCGACCTTGACGGGTACATCAGGATAGAATATATTGACTCCAAGAATAGGGATGATTGGCAGTAATAGCGTTTATGCACTTGCAAAGTACACTGAAACAAAAAAGCAAGGTTTGATCTTTTTGATTAGAAGATACAATGATTATTAGATAACAGAAATATAAGAAACAAATATTTTCTGGGGTTGGCATCGGTGCTCCTTCTTATTATTGCCGGACGTACCGGCAAGGAACTTGTAAACGAGAGGCCGACCCCGGATGTTGAAGGGCGTAAACTTGTGTTGACGGCATCTGTGCCGGGTGAATCTCCGGAAATCCGCGTCAACTTACAACCGGAACAGGGTTGAAAAGATAATAATAGGAGTTATGGGCTCTAATTTGCGGTCAATGTTTCTGCCGCCTTTTAGCCGCGACACGACAGTTTTGCCTATAGACGAAAAAAATTACAAGTATGTTAATTTTGACGGATTACACCAATTAATATTTTGTCGTTTTCTAAAAAAAATTAAATTGATTAGGAATACAAAAATCTCATTGAATATGGACAACAAAGAATTCAAACCGGCGGAGCAATATACCGCGCCCAGCATCGAAGTGATCGAAATCGAACTGACCCAAAACATTCTCCAGGGAAGTGGCGGGGGCAATGCGCCGGGTGATTTTGGGGGTGAGGATTGGTAGAACAAATTATATACGTATAAAAAACAACCATGAATAATAAATTTTTTCTGTGGGTAGTCTCTGCGCTTCTCCTTTTGGTTGGCTGCACCAACGACGAGATTGTAAACGAGCAGCAGACTCCGGAGGAGGGTAAAATTACCCTGACGGTTTCCATGCCCGGTGAATCGCCGGAAACCCGTGTCGGTTTGGCACGGCAAGAGGGAATGAAGAATATTATCGTTACCTGGAGAGTGGGAGATCAAGCAAAGTTCTTCTTTGAACAAAACGCATCAATAGTGGAAGGAGCGCTCGTAACGCTGACTGCGGAGAAAATTACTATGGGAGGAAAGCAGGCTGCTTTTGCTGTCGATATTCCGGACGGGATTAACGGGCAAAATCCATACACGGTTTACATGGTTCATGGAGCAGAAAGTAAGTTAACCGTGGATGGAAAAATCCTAATAAATGTAACTCCATTAGAGCTTATGCCCATAGCAGATTTGCACGACGTTCCGGTAGCAGGCAGTGTGGAAGTGGCTGGAGGCGCATCGGTCGGCGATATTCCTTTACAGCATTTGGGAACATTGCAATGCGTCACCATTAAAAATAGCTCGGCAGAAAGCGTTCAATTTTCACTTTATTTAGATTTAGCAAATTGGGAAGTGGACGACTTCTGGTTTTATTGGATAGGGTTTGATAATGATTATAACCCGAACTCAGTTCCTTATTACAATTTGAAAAGCGGCCAGGTTGAAAATATTGTTGAGCAGGTAACCATGCCTGACGAGGTGTTAATAACCATTGTTCCTAATGACACAAAGCTGTTGGCGCAATGGATAATGCCGGTTCCGGATATGCATACTCCCGAAATATACATATTTCGTTCAATGCCTGGGTCGCAGTATTCATATTCATCTCATAACACCAAGCCTGAAAGAAGCACGGCTATGCAGACAGGTAAGGTCTACCATCTCTATGCTTTGTGGGATGGAACTGATCTCTTTTTTACCGACAATACATTTACTCCTCTAACTCCACCACAACCACCATCACCTTCACCCCTCGAAGGAGATTTGATGCATGCCGACGGCGGTGACGATTACATCGGCGTGGTTTATTCCAAAAATGATGGAAATGTCTATTACAACAGCACGCAAGACTGCAGCAACTGGTTGGGTGAAACCCTTTTGGGAACGGGCACTGAAGCGCGTATAGCAATAGACAGAATAGACGGAAGTTACAAACCACATGTGGTTTTTACAACCTCCGATAATAAAATCGCCTACACCAAATACGATGGAACGGCTTGGAGCGACCTCGTCTATATTGAAAGCAACTTTAGTGGGGCCTGCTCATTACCCGATATAGATGTGGATGTCAACGGCTATGCTCATATCACCTATACTGATACAAAGGGAGCTAGTGATATATATCAAGATATTATGTATGCAGAAAATAGTACTAATAGTTTTGTGAAAACCGTGATATTTAACGGGGAATATGATTATGAATATAAAAATGGTAATTATTATGATAACGGTTCTCGTATTGCCGTGGACGAAGCAGGAAACTACTACATAATGGCATGGCATAGATATTATGAGCCAGGATATAATGGGTATAATATTAAAATAAAAACCTCTACATCAAGTGGGAATACTTCACCCACAACGAATACAGACCATCACGCTATATACGACATGGTAGGTTATAGTGAATCTGCTTATGCCCTCTATAAAGACAACGGAGTAATTCGTACGGGAAGTATTTCTCTTAATGGAACCATTACATCGGAACTCTATGAAGCTCTCGAAACACAGACTATTATTCCTCACAGCCTATCCCCTCGATCAGAAGTTGCCGGACTTTCGGGCACAAATCTGTTCGTCAAGTATCATGATGGAGGAAGCGGATATGAAACAGTTTATCACTATATAACGGTAAAAAATAACACCCGGGTAGTAGTGGTTAATAAAGATAATGATTATGATTATGCGTATGTATTCTATACCGATGATACTGATTCTAAAATAAAAGTGAAGCAGATTGAAACAAGACCAGCAACCTAGCAAAGGTACATAAAACTCCATACCAGACCTCGCGCCTGACATCGAAGTTGCCGCCTTTTAGCCGCGACACGACAGTTTTGCCTATAGACGAAGAAAATTATAAGTATGTTAATTTTGATGGATTACACCAATAATATTTTGTCGTTTTCTGAAAAAAACTTAAATTATCTATTAATGCAAAACTTAATAAAACAATACAAAAATCTTATTGAATATGGACAACAAAAAATTCAAATCGGCGGAGCAATACGTCGCGCCCAGCATCGAAGTGATCGAAATTGAACTGACCCAAAACATCCTCCAGAGTAGCGGGGGCAATGCGCCGGGTGATTTTGGGGGTGAGGATTGGTAGAACAAATTATATACGTATTAAAAACAACCATATGAGTAATAGATTTTTTCTAGGGATAGTCTCTGCGCTTCTTCTTTTGGTTGGTTGCACCAACGAGGAGATTGTAAACGAGCAGCAGGCTCCGGAGGAAGGTAAAATTACCCTGACGGCATCCGTGCCGGGTGAATCGCCGGAAACCCGCCTTAGCTTAACACCTGATCTATATTCAAAGAACATTGTCGTTACATGGAAGGAAGGCGATATGCTGCAGTTCTACTTTAAACAGGGCGTGACAATTTATGAACCAACTTTCATCCAACTAGCTTTGGAAGATATTACCATGGAGGGGAAGCGAGCCACCTTTACCCTTGATATCCCGCAAGGAATTGATAATCAGGAGCCATACACGGTTTGGGCTATTCACGGGACAAATAGCAGGCTTAGCCCGGACGGGGATATCTTGGTAAATGTTTCTCCTATAGAATTTACTGCCTTTTATCTGCTGAAGAATGTGCCTATAATGGGCAAGGTTGATGTTGCCGCGGGAGCCTCAATCGGTGTTATCAACTTCGAGCACTTGGGGGTGTTGCAGTGCCTTACCATGTCGAATAGCTCGGGTGAAGGTTTCACGTTTACCCCCTCTTTGGGTTTCGCGAACCAGGAGGCGGGAACGGATTGGTATTACACCGCTACCGAAGGAGCGATTCCCTATTATAACCTAACAAGCGAGACTGTTCAAAATGTAAATGAGTCACTCCCACCTCTCTTACCACCTTACGGTGAAATAACCATACCACAGTTGAGCGGAGCGCAATTGGTACAATGGGTAAGACCTATTGCGGACACTTCTGCTCCGGAAATAGTGCTGAATGCATTACCGCCTATGGGAGAGCCTATTGTTTCCGCTAATACCAAGCCCGCTCGCGCCGCTGTCATGCAGACAGGCAGGGCCTACCACCTCTACGCTTTGTGGGATGGAACTTCGCTCTATTTTACCGACGATACGTTTACCCCTCCGGCGCTGCCCCTTACGGGTAATTTGATGCACGCCGACGGTGGTGACGATTTTATCGGCGTAGTGTACTCCAAAGGTGATGGAAATGTCTATTATAACAGCACGAAAAATGGCAACACTTGGCTGGGAGAAACCCTTTTAGGAACGGGCACCGAAGCACGTATAGCCATAGACCAAATAGCAGGAAGCTACAAACCGCATGTTGTCTTTACTTCCGATAATAAAATTGCTTACACTACATTCGATGGCGCAAACTGGACCGACCTCGTCTATATTGAAAGCAACTTCAGTGGAAGCTGTTATAAACCCGATATAGATGTGGATGGCAGCGGTTACGCTCATATTACCTATACCGATACGAAAGGCGGAAATCCTGGTCCCTACCTTGGTGGTGGTACTCCGGATGATGATTTGACTAACATTATGTATGCAACTAATACAAGTGGCTCATTTACAAAAGCTGTTGTATTTGATGGATATGCTTTTTATCCATATGACGAGTATCGCTACGACAGATCTCGTATTGCTGTAGATGCCGACGGAACCTACTACATTATAGCTCATAAATATGCTAATACTTATGGGACGATTAAGTATTACTTAGAAATTAAAACATCCTCTAACGCAAAAGGAAAATCTTCTGAAGCAGACACTGATCAATACGATATATATGACTTACAGTTTGTCGGTGAAAATGCTCGTGCACTCTATAAAGACAACAACGTAAATCGTATGGCAAGAATTCAGGTTAGCGGGAGCACCGCATCGTTTGTTTTCCCGTATGATTTTTCAACACCGGGTATCGTTCCTCACGGCTTGTCGCGTTGTGGGTATGAAGCTGCAGGACTTTCCGGCTCCAACTTGTTTGTCAGGTACTTAGATCAATCAAATCCGGTGGAAAATGTCTTTTCGGATATAACGGTAAAAAGCGGCACACAGGTAGCGGCGGTTGATAAAGGTGACGCATTGTTCACGGTATTTTTAGTATATACCGATAATGCTGATTCCAGTATAAAAGTGAGGGAAGTTCAATACACACCACCATCCTAGAGAATGGATAAATACCGCCTTATCGTAAGCGAGTAACATGAAAAATCCCCGGCCAATCAAGTCGGAGGGGACGGTATGCTAACATAAAAGACGCTGCGAAAGTCATCTTTCAGGAAACTCAAAATGAGAACTATAGATTGTATAAATGATAAACATATGAATAATAGATTTTTTCTGTGGGTAGTCTCTGCGCTTCTTCTTTTGGTTGGTTGCACCAACGACGAGATTGTAAACGAGCAGCAGGCTCCTGAGGAGGGTAAAATTACCCTGACGGCATCCGTGCCGGGTGAGACAGCGCAAACCCGTCTTAGCTTAACAAAAGAGACAGGAACAAAGAACATTGTGGTTACCTGGAGAGTGGGAGATCAAGCAAAGTTCTTCTTTAAACAAAACTCAACAATAGTAGAAGGAGCACTTGTAGAACTGACTACAGATGATATCACCAATGAAGGGAAAGAGGCTGATTTTAATGTTGATATTCCCGAAGGGATTGACGGGCAAAATCCATACACGGTTTACATGACTCATGGAGCGGAAAGTAAGTTAGTAGAGGGACAAATACTCATAAATGTGACTCCCTCATGGCTTATGCCTATGGCCGATTTGCACGATGTTCCGGTAGCGGGCAGTGTGGAAATTACGGGAGGTGCACTGATCGGGGATATTCCCTTGCAACATTTAGGTACGTTGCAATGCGTTACCATTCAAAACAGCTCGGCAGAGGAGCTGAGTTTTATTTACCCTTCTATATATTTATCAGACTGGGGTGCTGATCAGTACTACTACGACAAAGATTATTATTCTGTGCCTTATTACAACTTAATAGACGGAGAGGTTGAAAATATCGAGGAAGAGTACTTCTTACCTGACGAAACCCCGATAACTGTCGCCCCCAACGAGACCGTGCTGTTGGCGCAATGGATAAAACCCCTTCCGGGTATTCCTGCTTCCAAAATACGACTTGCCATTGCAACTCTTCCGGATAATCCGGATTATCCGGATTATATGGAGGTTTCTTCACAAAACAGAAAGCCTGCGCGAAATAGTGTTATGCAGACAGGCAGGGCGTACCATTTGTACGCTTTGTGGGATGGCAGTACGCTTTGTTTTACCGACGATACCTTTACCTCTCCACTTTCACCCCTTGTGGGGGATTTGATGCATGCCGACGGCAAAGATGTTATCGCTGTGGTGTACTCCAAAAGCGACGGAAAGGTATATTACAACAGCATGCAAGACATTGATATCTGGCTGGGTGAAACCCTTTTAGGAACGGGTGCCGAAGCACGTGTGGTAATAGACGAGAATGATCACCCGCATGTGGTGTTTACCACTGCCGATGGTAAAATTGCCTACCGCAAACATAATGGTACGGCATGGAGTAATCCCATTTATATCGAAAGCAAGTTCGGTGGAAGCTGTTCAAAGCCCGATATTGATGTGGATTACAGTTATGAGGATTACAGCTGTTGTGCTCATATCACTTATACCGATACAAAAGGAGAAAACTACAATCACCACACTAATTATCCCGATATTATGTACGCGGAAAACAGAACCAGCAACGGGGGTGCATTTGAAAGAAATCTTATATACGATGGGTGTTATGAGATTGATGGAGAAGGCTCGATCTTATGGCGTTATGATAAAGGCTCATTTATAGTTTGGACTACAACTGAAAAATACATTTTAACTCATCAGTACTACCAGCACATATGGCCTGATAATCAAAATGATCAATACCGCGTAGTTATAAAAACTGCTTCGGGGACAGAAGGAGGCAAAGAATACACTTCAACCGATAGACATGATGTATTTGACTTCAAAGACACCGGGTATGGTTTGTATGCGCTTTATAAGTATAACGATGTAAACTACAGGACTAATATTATTGTTAGCGGGGACACTCCGGAGTTCAGAGATTGGCCATATACACATGATCTACCTTATTCGGATAATACTGTTCCTCATAATTTATCGCGATCGGGTGATGTTGCCGGCTTAGTCGGTTCAGACATATATTATTGGTTTTGGCTTTTGGGTCATCAAGGTACTGGTTATCCGGATGTAATGGTGAAAGATAATACACGCGTAGCACCGGTAGACAAATATGACGATCCTTCTTCATATATAATCTATACCGATGGTAGCGATTCGAGAATCAAGGTGTTGTCATTTCAACCAGAAGGTGGTCCACTAACCTAGCCGATGGATAAAAACCGCTTTATCGCAAGCGTGTAACATGAATTTCTTATTTTTAAAATTATTTATCGGAAAACTCGTCCGCTAAAAATAAAGCGCAGGCTTAGAGGAGGGGAGCGAAGAGACGCACAATGCGTTCCACCAGTTTCTTGTACCAGGGACGGTGGTTCCACTCCGGGCGCGAGATTTCGGTGGAATATTCCAGATCTTTCAAAAAGATGGCCTTGTTCATGCGGGCAGTCGCCTCGTCGAACAGGAAGGTGTTGACTTCGTAGTTGATCGAGAAACTGCGGTAGTCGATGTTGGACGTTCCGATCTGGGACAGGTAATCGTCGCAGACAAAGGTCTTGGAATGCATGAAGTTATCCCCCCGNTCGTAGATGCGGATTCCGGCGGAGAGGCATTCCGAGAAAAAGGACTTGTTGGCCGGATCCATNTAGGGGGAGTCCGCCTTCTTGGGCAGCATCAACCGCACATCGACCCCGCTGAGGGCGGCGGCTTTGAGCGCGTCCAGGACGGGTTCCGGGGGCACGAAGTAGGGGGTCTGCAGGTAGAGATAGCGCTTGGCGTTCGCAGCGGTCCACATATAGCCCATCTGGGTGAGCGGCCAGCGGGAGTCCGGTTCGTCCGGGACGACTTGCACCAGCACATTCTGCAGGACGGGAAGCGGCGCGGAGAGATCGAGAAGCGGAGCGGAGTCGGGTTCGGGCTCCGGTAACGGGCTCGGGGCCGGAGAAGCGGGCGGGAAATAGTACATGTACGGATGGTCCAGCGATCCGCCTGCCGTCAGCCAGGAATTCAGGAAACTGTTCTGCAGGGAAGCCACGGCGTTTCCGGTGATGCGCATGTGGGTATCCCGCCATTCCAGGAAGTATCGGTCCTTGATATTCATGCCCCCCGTGAAACCGATCCGGCCGTCGATCACTACGATTTTCCGGTGATCGCGGTAATTCAGGACGGTGACGAAGTTCAGCAGATGCTTCCTCGGATTCGTGAACTTGACGACTTCGACGCCGGCTTTCCGCATCTCGTTGTAGTAGCTGTCCCGTATGGTCAGGTTCGCGATGTTCTCTTGGATGAAGCGTACCTTCACCCCTTCCCGCGCTTTCAGCATCAGGATTTCTTTGATCCGGCGGCTGCCGGTGTCATCTCCGAATAGGAAATATTCCACGTGAATATAGTCCTTCGCGCTCAGCAGGTCGGCTTCAAGGAGGTCGAACTTCCGTTTCCCGTTGGTTATGATTTCTACGGAGTTGCCCCCGGTCACCATGTTCGAGTTGTCCGTCGAGAGGAGCTTGACGAGCGGCCGCCAGTCGGGACGCACCTGCTCCAGGTACGCGTCTCCTTTGAGGAGTTTCCGCAGCCGTTCGTCCGCTTCGGTCCGGAACGTCTCCAAGTATTTCAGATGCCGCCGGTTGAAGAACCAGTGATGCCGGTAGTTGATCCCGAACATCAGGTACAGCAGGATTCCGACGACCGGAAAGATCGCGATGATCAGCAGCCAGGAGAGTTTCCGCCCCGAGTCACCGTCATCGAAAATGATCACCCCCGCAGCCCCGATGATCAGCAGGACCAACAGCGTCGTTATGAGGATGTTCAGGATCAATTTTTTTATTATTTATTACAAAGGTGGCACTTTGGTGCCACCTTTGTGCAGTCCGGTGGGAAATCAGTAGACCAGCAGGAAGACGCAGGCTGCGATAGCCGCTCCGGTCAGCGGACCGAGAATGGGCACCCAGCTGTAGGACCAGCCGTTGTCCCGCTTGCCTTTCAGCGGTATCAGGGCATGCACGCAGCGGGGACCGAAGTCACGGGCCGGATTGATGGCGTAGCCGGTCGTGCCGCCGAGGGACATGCCCAATGACATGATGAGCGCCGTGACCGGGAAACCGCCGACGCTGCCCAGACCGACTTCGGGAGCGTTCCCCCGAGTCGAGAGCGCGAGGATGATGAGCAGCAGCACGAAGGTGGCGATCACTTCGCAGAAGACATTCGTGAACTTGTTCGGTATCGCCGGCATAGTGCAGAAAGTTGTCAGGATGCCTTCCGGGTTGTCCGTGGAGGCCTCATAGTGATTTCTGTAGAAACAATAGACGAGCAGCGCTCCGAAAAATCCGCCGACCATTTGAGCGGCGGCGTAGGGCAGGACCGCCGACCAGGCGAACTTGCCGGCCAAGGCGAATCCCAATGTCACGGCAGGATTGAGGTGGGCGCCGGAATACGGACCGGCGATGAAGACGCCGCACATCACGGCGAATCCCCAGGCCAGGGTGATCACCACCCAGCCGGCTCCTTTCGCTTTGGATTTTTCGAGGGTAACAGCGGCGCAGACGCCGTCTCCCAGAAGGATCATGATCATTGTGCCCAGAAATTCAAAGACACATTTGTTCCACAAAGTAAGTTCCATAACTATTCGGTTCTGATTGTTTTACGGATGATGTCTGCCCAGCCGGCTTTCAGGGCTTTTACTTGTTCCGGAGAGGCAGCGGGCGTGAAGACCCGCTCGGCTTCCCACTGCCGTTTGATTTCGTCGATGCTGCCCCAGAAGCCTACGGCGAGGCCCGCGAGGTAGCAGGCGCCTTTGGCCGTGGTCTCGGTGACCTTCGGCCGGATGACGGAGGTCCCCAGAATATCGGCCTGGAACTGCATCAGCAGGTTGTTCCGCGAGGCGCCTCCGTCGACCTTCAGTTCAGACAGGGAGATGCCGGCATCCTTTTCCATCGCTCCGACGATGTCCATCGTTTGGAAGGCGATGCCTTCCAGGGCGGCCCGAGCGATGTGTCCGGCTGTCGTGCCGCGGGTGATTCCGTGGATGCAGCCGGTGGCATACGGATCCCAGTAGGGGGCTCCCATCCCGGTCAGGGCAGGCACGAAATAGACGCCTCCGTTGTCCGGAACCGTCCGGGCGAGGGCCTCCACCTCGGAAGACTTGCGGATGATGCCCAGTCCGTCCCGCAGCCACTGCACGACGGAACCGCCTACGAATATGCTGCCCTCCAGGGCGTATTGAACTTCTCCGTCCACCTTCCAGGCGATGGTCGTGAGGAGGTTGTTCCGGGAGAGGATGGGCTGCCTTCCGGTGTTCATCAGCAGGAAGCAGCCGGTACCGTAGGTGTTCTTGACGGATCCGGGCTCGGTGCACATTTGTCCGAACAGGGCGGCCTGCTGGTCTCCGGCGATGCCGGCGATCGGGACCCGGCTGGCGAAGAGGGTGGTCTTGGTGTGCCCGTAGATCTCGCTGGAAGAGCGGACCTCCGGCATCATCGAAGCCGGGATGTCCAGCAGCTTCAGCAGTTCTTCGTCCCAGCGGAGGGTGTGGATGTTGAAAAGCATCGTGCGGGAAGCGTTGCTGACATCGGTCACGTGCCGCTCGCCCCGCGTGAGGTTCCAGACAAGCCAGGTGTCCACGGTTCCGAAGCGGAGCTTGCCGGCTTCGGCCTTTTCGCGGGCTCCCGGGACATTTTCCAGAATCCATCGGATCTTGGTGCCGGAGAAATAGGCGTCGATCAGCAGGCCGGTCTTCTGCCGGATGATGTCGGCGAAGCCCTGCGCTTTCAGCGAATCGCAATATTCAGAAGTGCGCCGGTCCTGCCATACGATGGCGTTGTAGACCGGTTCGCCGGTCTCGGCGTCCCAGACGAGGGTGGTCTCCCGCTGGTTGGTGATCCCGATTGCCGCGAGGTTCAACCCGTTGATTCCCAGCCCCGCGATGGCTTCCGCGATTACGCTGGCCTGGGAAGACCAGATCTCCCGGGGGTCGTGTTCCACCCATCCGGGCTTCGGAAAATGCTGGGTGAATTCCTTCTGCGCGACCGCGCAGGCCTTCCCGGCATGATCGAAAACAATGGCGCGGGAACTGCTGGTTCCCTGGTCAAGCGCAAGAATGTATTGGTTCATAAGTCTTTGAATGTGGATTGTTCGTTACAGGAAGGGGAGCTGCTGCTTCTCTCCCTCCTTTCTACCGTCCGAAAGATAGGAATATTTCGCGAGAATCAAGCCGTCCTGGTCATACTGCAGCTCGCTCAAGGAGTGAATATTCTGCACACCTTCTCGCACCTTCACATACCTTCACATACCCTCACACACCCTCACACATCCTCATAGGCGGTCGGATTCCCGGAGCGGTAATGGAACTACTTTCACACAGGGTTTTGCAGATGATCCGAGAATTGTTCGATACAGATATGCTTCTGCTCGCACGGAATAATCGTAAGGAGCGCCCATCGGATTGGAAAGGAAGGCCGCCTGTTCGCTGAAATTTACAAAAGTCGGGCACGCTGATCGGTCCTACAGTGTGGTACAAGGTCACCTTGCGTGTAGGATGGGCCCGAAATCAAGGCAGCTTTGCACGCGAACCGGCCCCTCAGGGGTCTCTATCGGGGTTTCGCGTTCCCCTGATTTGTAAAATTCTCACCAGAAAGCGTCAGCGCCGCGCGCCCGGCTCCCGTCCGGTGCCTTGGAATGGGGATCCGATTTGCTTCAGTTCGACCAAAATCCTGCTGACAAGGCCACAAGATCGATTGATTGCAATGTCCGGGAGCGCCCGAACAAGCGGTTAACCAACACTGATTTCAAAGAATTCTAATTCTACGGTGTTCCTCCCGTGGCGTTACTTTTATAAATTTGACGAACTATTATAAAATATTATTGGAAAAACATAACCTACAAAAACTGGGAGCCATATCAATAATAACAAAATCAAAAATATTCTAAACCTAGTTTTCTCTTTGGTATATTGGTATAGAAGTATTGATATGTAAATCCCAAGGGTTCCAAGCACAGCATTTATCAGCAACATCCAATTTGGATACCTAAAAAGGAACAATTTATTTGTAAAATTATATAAACAGTATGTATGAAGTGAAATAAGGACTATTAGAGAATTTATACAGATTGATACCAATCCGAGTATTTTATTTGTTTTCGCATTCTTCATATTCTACCAATTAGAAGTTGCTTTTTATATGCCTCTTCATTGTTGAACGTTTGGAAAAGCAACGTTGTCCTTTTTATCTCTGGAGACTGTCATGTAGTAAGTTGCTGTTTCTGCTCTTTTCTTGTCCGGAATTTTTATACCAAGGGCGAGCATGTATGGGGCCCTATTTCAGTGTGCTAGACCAGCCTTCCGATCAGCGTCGCGGAGGTGCAGGTTTCGATCCGGACGTGCGCATATTCCCCGGCCCTACGGCCCTCGGCGGGGAAGACGCACATTTTGCCGGAACTTGTTCGCCCGCACAGTTCTTCGGGATCCTTCTTGGAGGGCCCCTCCACCAGCACCTTGAACACCTTGCCGAGGTCCCGCCGGTTGCTCTCCAGGCTTAATTCATTCTGAAGCGCGATGATCTCGTTCAGCCGACGCGTCTTGACCTCGAGCGGTACATCGTCGGGATATTTCCGCGCGGCGAGGGTGCCCGGCCGTTCCGAATAGTAGAACATGTAGGCGTAGTCGAAGCCGACTTCCCGGAACAGGGACAGGGTCAGACGGTGGTCTTCCTCCGTTTCCGAACAGAAGCCTGCGATCACATCCGTCGTGATGCCGCAATCGGGCAGGATTTCCCGGATTCTGCGGATCCGCTCCAGGTACCCTTCCCGCGTGTAGCGCCGCCGCATTTTTTCCAGAATACGGTCGCTTCCCGATTGCACCGGCAAATGAATATGTCTGCAGATGTTCTCGTAACGAGCCATGGTGTACAGCACTTCGTCGCTGATGTCTTGGGGGTTCGAGGTGGAGAACCGGATTCGCAGCTCCGGGCTGACCCGGGCGACCTGCTCCAGCAGGCCGGCAAAGTCGATTTCGGGCCCGTTGGTGGGCTTCCAGCAGTAGGAATCCACGTTCTGCCCCAGCAGTGTGACCTCCCGATAACCCTTTCCGAACACATCGGCCGCTTCTGCGACGATGGTCTGCGGATCCCGGCTCCGTTCCGTGCCGCGGGTGTACGGCACGACGCAGAACGAACACACATTGTTGCAGCCGCGCATGATGGAAATGAAGGCGGAAACCCCATTCTTGTCGATGCGGGCCGGGGTGATGTCCGCATAGGTTTCCTCGCGGGAAAGCAGCACGTTGATTCGCGGCTTGTCAGGCGCGATGTCCGCCAGCAGGGCAGGCAAGGTCCTGTATGAGTCAGGCCCGGCGACCAGGTCGATCTTGCGGGTATCCAGCAGCTTGTCCTTCAGCCTTTCCGCCATGCAGCCCACGATGCCGACGACCGCGCCCCGCTCCTTTCGCTGCTTTTGGAAGGTGTCGATCCGCCCCCAGATCCGTTGTTCGGCATTGTCGCGGACCGAACAGGTGTTGACGAGGATCACATCCGCATCCTCCATGACCTCCGTTCTTTCGTATCCGGCTTTTCCGAGCAGGGAGAAAATCACTTCGGTATCCGCCACGTTCATCTGGCAGCCATAGGTTTCAATGTAGACTTTTTTCACGCTTCTTCGCTTCCGAGGTCGTGCAACCGCCCTTTTGATTTCTGCAAAGATATCGTTTTTTCAGCGAAGTAAGTATTTTTTCCTATATTTGTCCCTATGATGAAAAGAATCGTTCCGAGCCTCCTGATCATCCTGGTGTTGACCGCTTTGTCGGCTTGCTCCCGGGTGAAGGACATCAAGATCACGTCGTGCGGGGTCGAGTCCTTTACTCCCAAGGGACTTCGTTCCGTGGACGCGGTGCTTGCCCTGGGCATCGACAATCCTTCCATCGCGTTNACCATCGAGGGGCTGGACGGGGTTGTCAAGTACCGGGGCGAAGAACTGGCCATCTATACCGCCGACACGGTGTCGGTNGACCGGAAAAGCGCGCGGGTCTACGATCTGCCCTGTTCCGCGACGCTCAGCGACAACATGTCGCTGCCCAGGATTTTGTCACTGATGCGGAAAGGGAACTTGGAAGGGTTCACGACGGACATTGTTGCGAAGGTAAGGCTTCGCAGCGGAGTGGGAACCACCTTGAAATTCAAGGATATCGATCTTCAACAATTGATGGAATAGATTTGCCGGTATGACGAAACATTTGATATCGCTCATAGTTGCCGCGGGATTCTTGTCCGCATTCACCGCAAACGCGCAGGACGGAGGTGAAAATTGGAGAGATTCCCTTTCTTATATGCCCGGAGCCGCATTGGATTCCACCTTGCAGGGCAAAAACATATTCGACCTGCTTCCGTCGAAGGAGAAGGGGGATCGGACAGAGGTCTCCGTGCGCCAGTCCCAGCATATCCTGAATGCGCTGAACGCCCACATCGCGTCCAATGCTGCCCGAATGATTGTCGGGTATCGGGTGCGGATCTTCAATGACAACAAGCAGAACGCCCGCAGCGCCTCGGAAGCGGTGTTCAACAGTTTCAAAAGCATGTATCCTGACATATCCGCCTACCGCGGCTATACCAATCCCTTCTTCAAGGTCACTGTGGGTGATTTCAGAACGAAGTCGGAAGCGATGCAACTGCTTCAGGAAATAAAGGGGAGTTTTCCCGGAGCCTTCATCGTGAAGGAAAACATCGGATATCCGGCTGTCAGCCGCGTCGCGTCGTCGGTTCCTGCAGGACAAGATCAATAAGGAATCCGCCTATGTTGAAGCAAGGACTCGAACTCAAGCAGACCCAGAAATTATCTCCGCTTCAGATCCAGACGATCAAGCTGATTGAGCTTCCGATTCAGGAGCTGGAGCAGCGGATCAAAAAGGAGCTTGAGGAGAATCCGGTCCTGGATGATTCTCCCGCTGACAATAAGGATGAGGATCCGGACGAGCTGAAAGACCTCTCCCTGGATGCCCTTGACGACAATGACCCCATTCCGTCTTACCGGTTGAAGGTCAACAACTACGGGAAGGATGAACGGCCAACCTACAATACCTTCTCCGTCAAGGAAAGCTTTACGCAAAGCCTGATGGAGCAACTTGGCTACCGAAATCTCAGCAAGCATCAGCGTGATATCGCCGCCTTTTTGATCGGCAGTCTGGATGCCTCCGGCTACCTGCGGAGGGACATCGACAGCGTGGTGGACGATCTGGCTTTCCGGGCGAACATCGAATCTTCTCCCGAGGAGGTGGAAGCCATGCTGAAGGTCATTCAGGAGTTTGATCCCGCTGGGGTAGGAGCCCGAAATCTGCAGGAATGCCTCCTGCTTCAACTCCGGGCGCAAAACCAGGTCAAAGAGGTACGGGACGCGGTGGAGATTCTGGAGAATTATTTCAACGAATTCTCCAATCGGCATTTTCAGAAGATCATTTCGAAACTCGGACTCTCGGAGCAGGAGATGAAGGACGCCATTGCGCGGATTCTGAAACTGAATCCTGCTCCCGGCGGGCAGATCGACGATTCCTATAACGATCAGGCGCAGCAGATCGTGCCGGATTTCGTCCTTGACGTGGTCGATGGTGAACTGAAACTTTCCATGCCCCGTTTTTCGCTTCCTGAAATCCGAGTGAACAAGAAATATGCGGCAATACTTGCGGACGCTCAGGGATCGAGCGAGCGGCAGCAGAAGGAGGCCGCCACTTTCGTAAAGCAAAAATTGGATTCGGCCAAATGGTTCGTGGAGGCGATCAAACAGCGCCACAACACCCTGGAAAGCACCATGAAAGCGATCCTGGACTATCAGCACGACTATTTTCTGGATGGAGACGAGACCAATCTCAAGCCGATGGTCCTCAAGGACATCGCTGAAATAACCGGATTCGATATCTCCACCATTTCCCGGGTAGTCAACAGCAAGTACATCGAAACCCATTTCGGGATATTGCCCTTGAAATATTTCTTTTCAGAGGGACTCGAGAACCATGCCGGAGAAGAAGTTTCCACGCGGGAGCTCAAGAAGGCTTTGCGCGAGTGCGTGGATGCCGAGAACAAGCGGAAACCGCTTACGGACGATCAGTTGGTGGCGGAGATGAGCAAGCGGGGTTACAAAGTGGCGCGTCGGACCATCGCCAAGTACCGCGACCAACTTGACATTCCGAAGGCTCGGCTCAGAAAAGAATTATAGCTTGCTTCCGTAGGCTAGATCCCCTGCATCACCGATGCCGGGAACAATGTAGAAGCGACTGGTCAATTCTTCATCGACGGCTGCCGTCCACAGCATGGTGTTTTCCGGCAAGCGTTTTTGCAGAAATTCGATGGCGTAGATGCTTGCGATCGGGCAGACGAAATGGGTAAAGGTCGGTCGTCCGCCCTCTTCGATCAATTTGTAGTAGGCAATCTCCATGGAAGCCCCCGTCGCCAGCATCGTGTCGGCGATGATCAACGTTTTACCGGTCAAGTTCGGACAGGTGCAGTATTCGATGTTGATGTGGAATTCGTCCCCCTTGTCATATTTCCGGAAGGCTGCGATGAAGGCGTTCTCGGCATCGTCGAACACGTCCAGGATCCCGTCGTGCAAAGGAAGGCCCGCTCGCAGGATCGTCGAGATGACAAGCCGCGTGTCGCTGGTGGAAACCTTGGCGGTAGCCAGCGGGGTCACGACTTCTTTCACGCTATAATTCAGCTTCTTGCTTAATTCGTAGCCGAAAATGTATCCCAATCTTTTGAGATTGTGTCGGAAACGGAGTTTGTCCTTCTGGATGTCCTTGTCGCGCATCTGCGCGATGATGTTGTTGAGCGCCGAATCGGTCTCCCCAAGATTGATGACTTTCATGGATTTTTTCGAAACAGTTTTCGAAAACCAAATGTAGGGATTATTTCATTGCCTTCAAAATTTAAGTGCTGAACTTTCCGGAACGATCGTCATCTTGTCTTCAGCGAAACTGAAGAAGCGATCGTTGCAGACGATAATGTGGTCCATCAGTGAAATGTCGAAGGTGTCCGCTGCTTTTTTCAGCATTTCCGTCTGCGCCAAATCGTTTCTGCCCGGACGCGGATTTCCGGAAGGATGATTGTGCACCAGGATGATTCCGCAGGCGCGCTTGTCCAACGCTTTCTTCACGATCAGCCGGGTGTCCATGATCGTCGCGCTGGTTCCCCCGATACTCATCCGTTCCTTGTGGAGAATGTAGTTCGCTCGGTTGAGGAAGATGATCCAGCATTCTTCGTGGTCCAGATTTTTCAGGCGGGGAATCATGATCCGGTAGATCATCTCGGCCGAGGTCACGGAAACCTTCTCAATGCCGGGATCTTCCAGGCAGTACCGTTTCCCGAGTTCAAGGGCGGCCGCGATGGTAGCATACCGATTCGGCCCGATTCCCTTGACCAGGCGCATCTGGGCGGCATCCATCGAGGCGAGGCCTGCGAGTTTCCCTTCGGTGCTGGAAAGCAGCTTGTTGGCAACTTCCAGTACGTTTTCACTGCCGGTCCCCGAGCCGATCAAGATGGCGAGCAATTCAGCGTTCGAAAGCGCGTTCACTCCTTTCGCGAACATTTTTTCGCGCGGCCGTTCCTCCGCGCACAAATCTTTGATTTTCATAGTTTGTCGGTTTTCGGCAAGTATAGATATTCCAAACGGAAAAAACCTTAAGAAACAAAAAGGTCTCTCAAGGTTTTTCTGTTTATGAAAGAAATTGCCGCTTCGGCGGGAATTCCCTATTTTCTCTGGAAGACTTTTTTCGCGGCTTCCACAATGTGGGCGGCGTCCATTCCGTAGGCGGCGAGCAGTTCCGCCGGCGTTCCGCTCTGTCCGAACCGGTCTTGCCCGTTGATGAATTCGATGGGTTTAGGAGAAGCGGATGCGAGCGTGCCGGCAATGAGTTCGCCGAGACCGCCCGCCATGTTGTGTTCCTCCGCAACCACCACGGCTCCGGTCTTGAGCGCGGAGGCCAGCACAGTCTGCGTGTCGAGCGGCTTGATGGTGGCGATGTCCACCACCTCCGCGCAGATGCCTTCGGCTTCGAGCGATTCAGCTGCTTTCAGCGCTTCCCAAACCATATGTCCGGTCGCGAAGACAGACACATCTTTTCCTTCATTGAGCACATAGGCCTTCCCGATCTCGAAAGGGACCTCTTCGGGCCAGAAGTTCGCGACTGCCGGCCTGCCGAAGCGAAGGTACACGGGGCCGGTGTATTTTGCGACCGCGATGGTAGCGAGCTTGGTCTGGGTATAATCGCAGGGATTGATAACCACCATGCCCGGAAGGGCGCGCATCAGGGCGATGTCTTCCATGGTCTGATGCGTGGCTCCGTCTTCTCCCAGCGTGATTCCGGCATGCGAAGATGCGATTTTGACGTTGGTGTTGCCGTAAGCGACCACCTGCCTGACTTGGTCGTAGACGCGGCCGGTCACGAATTCGGCAAATGAGCCGACGAACGGAATCTTGCCCGTAATGGCCATTCCCGCCGCGACTCCGATCATGTTTGCCTCTGCGATACCGCATTGGAAGAATCTGTCCGGGAAGGCGTCCGCGAACGCATCCATCTTAAGGGAACCTTTCAGGTCGGCGGTCAGGGCAAGTACCCGGGAATCCGCTTGTCCAGCTTCGAGCAGGCCTGCTCCGAAACCGCTGCGGGTATCCTTTTTTCCTTTGTCTGTGTATTTGTTCATGTTTTCTTCAAAATTTAAAAGTCACCCAATGTCTCTTCGAGCTGCTTCAAGGCTTCCTTGCACTGTTCTTCCGAAGGAGCTTTTCCATGCCATTTATGCGTTCCGGCCATGAAGTCGACGCCATGCCCCATATCGGTCTTGAACAAAATCATGATTGGTTTGCCTTGGCCTTTCTTTGCGCCGGCTTGGTCGAAAGCTTCGGAAATTTGGGCAAAGTCATGTCCGTCGGCTACGACCACCTCCCATCCGAATGCTTTCCATTTCGCTTCCAGGTCCCCGAGTCCGCTGACTTCGGAAGTAGGGCCGTCGATCTGCTGGCCGTTCCAGTCAGTCATGGCGACCAGATTATCCGCCTGGTGGTGGGCACCGAATATGCCTGCTTCCCAGATCTGGCCCTCTTGGCACTCACCGTCTCCGCACATGACATAGACGGTGTGGGGATCCTTGTCGAGCTTTTTGGCGAGCGCGATACCGATGGCGACGGAAAGTCCCTGACCCAAAGAACCCGATGCCTGCGTAATCCCCGGAAGTCCTTTGCGAATCGAAGGATGTCCTTGCAGGCGGGATCCATACTTGCGGAGGCTGCCCAGCTCGGATACGGGGAAATATCCCTTTCTGGCTAGCAGGGAATAATAGACCGGAGCCAAGTGACCGGCAGACAGAATGAACACATCCTGACCTTTTCCGTCCCGGGTCCATCTTGCAGGATCTTGATCCATCACCTTGAAAAACAGGGTAGTGAGAAAATCCGTGCATCCCAGGGATCCGCCCGGATGCCCGGAGCCGGCGATCGTTACCATCCGGACGATGTCTCTTCTGATCTGGGAGGCAATCTTTTTCAAATCTTCCAATGATTGCATATTTGATATATATTAGAGTTTATTTGCCAAAAAGCAAACAAATATAACTCTTTTTTTTGACGGGAAAAAGTTTAACTTTGTAAACACAAAAATGAAAGCTTTAATTTCTTTTCATGAATGGCACAAGTAGTTATCATGCCCAAACAAGGGCAATCCGTTGAAAGTTGTATCGTGACCGAATTCAAGAAAAAAGTCGGAGATAAGGTTGCAGTCGGAGATATTCTCTTCAGTTATGAAACCGACAAGGCTTCGTTTGATGAAGAAGCTACGGTTGAAGGAACGGTACTGGCCATATTCTTCAAGGAGAATGATGAAATTCCCGTCCTGACCAATGTCATGGTGATCGGGAACCCCGGGGAGTCGTTCGCCGAATTCGCGCCTTCGAGGGCAGCGTCCGAAGTTTCCGCGGAACCCGCTGCTGATGCGGAGGTCGCTCCTGCGCTTGTTGACCGGGAAGCAGTGCCGTACGGGTCTGTCGTGGAGGGAGCTCCCGTTTCACCCAGGGCCCGTCGGCTGGCGGCGGAGAAAGGGGTCGATACCCGGCAGTTGGCCGGCTCCGGCCCGTACGGCCGCATCATCGAGAGGGATGTAATCGCTGCGGATGGAGGGCCGAAGACCGGACTTGCGAAGGCTGTGGCGGCTCAGGGAGGCATGTATGCTCCTGCGCGGGGCTCCGGCCTCGCCGGCATGGTGAA